>Ga0209123_1000085_pt1 | contig 158311 bp, 131 predicted proteins | sample BarGraIncu00431A_FD_184500 | JGI IMG/M metagenome (GOLD analysis project Ga0209123, IMG submission 184500) | Arctic peat soil microbial communities from Barrow, Alaska, USA - Barrow Graham LP Incubations 004-31A (SPAdes) (version 2) | ecosystem: Environmental > Terrestrial > Soil > Wetlands >... | reverse complement strand
TTGTAAAAGAGGGATAATTGGTTCTTCGTTTTGTAATGATAAAATAGTCTGAACCCGGATTAAGCAGATTAATTGTCTGAACCTGGATTAAGCGGATTATTCAGATTAAAAGGATTAAGAAAGAGGATACAGATAGATGTTTTTAAATCTGTGGAATTCTTTAATCTGCGTGAATCGTGGTTCGGACAGAATAATTGACTAAAAGTTTGGAGTAACAGCAACTGAAAAAGAAACAATCACAATTAATAAATATAAATACAATTTATCATGGAAAACGAAATTATGAATGAGAGTATCGAACAGGAAGCATCACTTGCTATTACTTTAGATGGTAGTAGTTATTTGACTTCTACTGCTAAATGGGCCACTTTTTTGTCAATCTTAGGTTTTATAGGAACAGGTATAATGGTTTTTGCCGGAATAACTATGATGATTATTTCACCAATGAGTAAACTTGGTTCACCATTTGGTTTTCCGCTAACTTTATTAGGGTTATTATACATTGTATTAGCTGTTTTATATTTTTTCCCGGCCTATTATCTGTATAATTTTGCCCGTAAAAGCAAGGTGGCATTGTATAATAATGATCAGGAAGAATTAGACGAGAGTTTAATGAACTTAAAAAAGACGTTTAAGTTTTTAGGGATAATGACCATTGTATTAGTTTCAGCATACATCATAATGATTCCGGCAATCTTTATTTTTAGTTTTGCTAAGGGTATGGTACATTAAGTTTATTGTCTGAACCTGAAATAATCAGGATAATAGTCTGAACCTGGATTAAGCAGATTAAGCAGATTAAAAGGATTAAGAAAGATGATACAGATAGGTGTTTTGAAATCTGTGGAATCCATTTAATCTGCGTGAATCGTGGTTCGGATATAGTAAATAGTAGTGCGTAGCAGAATCGAACTGCTATCTTCGGATTGAGGAACCGATCTCCTAACCATTAGAGGAACGCACCGTAGGAAAAGTTGCTTGTATAAAGAACATGCAAACATATATATTCTTTTTGAATAACTAACTGTAATATGTGAAGTAATATATATTAAACCGGATATTGGTTGGCGATACAAGCAGTGAGAACTTAAAATACGACCGCGTTTTTAATCGGAAACACCGGAGGTTATAAATTTCGCCGGACAAGCTAAAAATAATCGTAAATAGATATTGAAAATGAAAAAAACACTACTTGTAATCATGGCTTTCAGCTTTTTTGTGACTGCCGGAATGAGTCAGGAAAATAAAAAAGATACTTTATTAAAAGAGTTAGCCGAAAACGGTTGTAAATGTATTGATTCTATCAACACATTAAATAAAACAAGAGACGCAATAGCCAAAGAAACAAGTAGATGTATTGACAATCAAACCGGCGCATATCAGTTAGGTTCGAAATTTATGGATATTGATTTGTCCAAAGAAATTGCCACCAAAAAGAAAATTGATATAAATATTAATACGAATAAAGATTCGAAAGAATATAAAGGGTATTATTATGAGCTTGAAAGATACATGATGAAAAACTGTGAAGCTCTGAAAAAGAAAATAGCAGCTAATGATATAATAAACAATAAATCGGCATCAAAGAACCCTGCGGCATTGAGACTCTACTCGGCAGGTTTGAAGGAATATGAAAATAAAAATTACAAAGAAGCTATAACCTACTATCAACAAGCTCTGGCGGTGGATTCAGTGTTTGCATTTGCGTGGGATAACATTGGTATTTGTAATCGAAAATTAAATAATTATACGGAAGCAATATATGCTTACAATAAATCATTGCAGTTAGATCCTAACGGACTTATGCCATTGCAAAACATTGCTGTGGCGTATAAATTTAATAAGGAATTTGATAAGGCCATTTCTGCTTACCAACGATTGGCGGAGCTGGATAAGAATAATCCGGAAGTTTATTATGGCATAGGCGAAACTTATTCTTTGTATTTAAATGATTATGAAAAAGGACTTGAATACATGTGTAAAGCATTAAATTTATACATAGCACAAAAATCGCCTTATAGAAGTGATGCTGAAAGCATCATAAATACCATTTATACCAAGATGAAAGAACAAAATAAAGTAGTCCGGTTTAATGAAATATTAAAAGACAATAATATAACAGCTAATTTTAAATGAGCAACATCGGTTCAACACGTTTCTGACTAATCTGCTGTAATGATAATAGCTTAAAGCATGGCATAAGTGTTTGGAATTAATTGTCTGCACTTTGATTAAGCAGATTAATAGGATAGGGGAGATGAAGTGGATTTTTACTTGTGTTGCATACGGGGAACTATAATTTAAATAACAATTTTACTAATATAAATTTATACAAAAATGAAAAATTACTTTAATTTCAATTTGAAAGCTGAAAAGCTTTTACCAGTGTGGATAACATTCCTTATACTGTTTATGGTTCCTTATGTATTTCTTGTGGTGAAGATGAAAGACATTATTCAGCCGGGTCATCCATCTGGTGCTTTTAAATTTTTTGGTATTGTGCTTTTATTGTCGATAATAGCGTATGCCCTTGTTTTCTTTATGGTTAAACTAACTATCGGAGGAGTTGAGTTTAAAGGAAAATCATTTGTTTTTAGTGGAACTTTCGGACAATTTTTTGGTAAGTTTATCATCGGTACCTTTTTCTCTATTATTACCCTGGGAATTTATTCTCCCTGGTTCATTACCACAATTCAAAAATTCTTTGTTGATAACACTTCCATTGATTCTACTGATTTGGAATTTAAAGGAACTGCCGGCAAATTATTTAAGATATTGTTTTTTACTACCTTTCTTCCCCTAATGGCCCTGATAATTATTATGGTAATTATTCAATTCAAATCAGGTAATCATGCCAATCCAAGCACTGTCAGCATATTTAACAATATTATTACCACCATTATAATGATACCTTATATGTATTATTTCTACAAATGGTTGGTGAATATTAAGTTCAGGGAATATACAATCCGTTGGGAAACCGATTTTTGGAATTCGTGCGGTAAGTTATTGATGGAAATATTATTATCCATAATTACTGTTGGTATTTATTATCCGTATGCTTTATTACGCTTGTATAAATACTTTCTCGAGAGAACTTTTGCTGTATCAGAAAACGGTAAAAAAGGATTTGGTTTTGATATGGAAGCCGGCAAGGATTTTTTGTTTTTATGGGGTCAACTGCTACTGACAATTATTACACTGGGAATATATTATCCCTGGGCATGTTGTAAAATTACAAGCAGAATACTCGGTAAGACTTATACAGAAGAACTAGCGGAATAACTCTTTCGGGTACACGTATAGGAGATCGGCTAACTTTAGTACTTTCCTGGCACTCTTTCTATCATTTGCAAATATGTTGTTTTTAAACCAATACAATTAATAGTATTTGACAATTAAAATAAATTACTTATGAAAAAGCACACAGTTAAACTTATTTATTTACTAACTATAATGTTAGTATTTGCCAGTTGTAGTTCAGATAATATTTCGAATGTTTCTATTAAAACATTGGATATTTCTACGTTCGATTCTAACTCTGCTACTTGTGGAGGAACAATTGCATCAGATAATTCCTTAATAGTATCGAAGGTAGGAATATGTTGGAGCCTGAAAGCAAATCCGACTTTATCTGACAGTTACACCCTGGATAGTATAGGTGCAGGTGAATTTACAGTTAAAATAAAAAATTTAAATGCAGATTCAACCTATTACGTCAGAACGTATTATATCAATAACCAGGATACTGTATATGGGAATCAAGTATCATTTAAAACTACAAATGTAATTCTATTTAATCCGTCTATAACCTACGGTTCGGTAACTGATATAGATAATAATATTTATAAAACAGTTACTATAGGGACAAAAACATGGATGGCCGAAAATTTGAAAACTACTCATTACCAAAATGGTGATATAATTGCAAATGAAACAGACTTAAGTAAATGGGGCTATTTTCAACTAAAAACCGGTGCTTATTGTTGGTATAATAACAATACAAAATACAAGGAAATTTATGGTGCACTTTATAATTGGTATGCTGCTTCCGATAATAGGAATATAGCTCCGGCCGGGTGGCATGTTGCAACTTCTGCTGATTGGGAAACTCTTAGAATGTATGTAAATCAAAGAGGTGGCGGGTATATCTTACGTGAAGCTACATCAGCTCATTGGAAAAATGTAAAAGAATTATCGGAAATTGCAAATAGTACAGGATTTACCGCGCTGCCCGCCGGAAAAATAGCCACATTGCCTTACGGATTTATGGACATTGGTGGTTCATACTCATATTTTTGGACAAGTACAGGAACTTTAGATGGATCGAGCTGCGTTTATATTAATTCGGAATTGAGTATTGCTAATCTACAGCCAAATTGCTTAGGCTTTAGTATACGATGTGTGAAAGACTAATGTAAGAAATATATCAATTCCCTCTCATTTGTAAATGAGGGGGAATTGGTTATGCATTTGTAATGATAAATAATTTAGTATGAAATAATGCATGCTTGTGAGTATCCTTGAAACATATAAAATAGGACATTCAAATATAACTACTAAACCATTCAAATATAACTACTAAACCATTCAAATATAACTACTAAACCATTCATAGTTTAATAATTTAAAATCATTTATTTTGAAAGCAATTTACAAATTTTCGTTCGTATTATTCCTACTGTTGCTTGTTACAAGCGTAAAATCATGGGCACAGGACCTTCAGCAAATTAAACTAACACTTGCAACAACAGGTCTGAGTGATATTCAAGTAAATGCCACCGATGGTAAGCAATTTACAATAGACTGGGGTGATGGTTTTACTGATACTTACACAGGTAAAGGAGATGCTTGGAATGCAGATATTACTTGTAACCACACATACGCTACTAATACTAATTATAATGTTACTATAAGCGGTAGTACTGCAGATTGCGATTTAACTGTTGTTTATTTTTATATGAGTGATCTTACCCAGATTGATTTAAGTAAGGCTACAAATTTAAAAAAACTATATTGTATGGGAAATAAACTTACGACCCTGGATGTAAGTAATAATATAGCCCTAACAGAATTACACTGTGGAGGCAACCAACTAACCACATTGAATCTAAGTAAAAATGCAGCTTTGCAGGTTTTGGAATGTCCGGGTAATAAACTGGCTGCATTGGATGTAAGGACTAATGCAAATTTATATTCTTTGCGCTGTAACGATAATTACCTGACCGATTTGAAAGTTACGCGTTCGACTTTGAATGGGCTCTACTGTTTTAATAACAATTTAACTTTACAAATGCTTTATGATTTGTCTGTTGTTTATAACGGATTTGCAGATTTAGGTGTTCAACAGATAGACAATACATTTAAAGTACAATTGGGAGAGGTAATTGATTTTAATCAATATCTATTGACAACCGGCACAAATATATTTACGGTTACCCTGAATGGAAATGCAGCCATAAAAAGTACAGATTATACTGAAACAGCAGGTAAACTTACTTTTCTAACGAAAGGAACATTTGAAGTTAGTATTTCCAACAATTTAATATTGAATAATAGTTCTTATAACATTCCACCAAGATTAGTAATAAACGTACTTGTAGACCCCACTCCTAAGAAACTGACAGTAGATCTCGATGTAATTAATGGTTTCTATAAACCTTTTGAAAGAATAATATCGTTAGCAACTACACCAAATACAGATATCACAATTGATTGGGGCGATAATACAACCAATACCTACACAGAACCTAAAAATGGTACAGTAGTAAATTATACAAAGACCTATCCACAGGCCGGAAGTTATAAAGTAAAAATCTCTTCAATCGGAGATATTAGCTCGGTGTATTGTTCAGGACTCAGAATTACTGCCATTGATTTAAGTCAATGTACTGCTTTGAAAGAAATATATTGTTCAAACAATTTGTTTACTTCTGTTGATTTAAGTGCTTGTCAGACATTAACTCGTTTTAGTTGTCCATATAATTCGCTTACGTCATTGGATGTGAGTAAAAATTTACAATTAAGAAATTTGGATGTTTCCAACGGGACTTTAAACTCTATTGATTTATCCAATAATATTAAATTAGACAGTGTTTATTTATATAATAATGCCATACCGTTGAATGTATTATATAATATTTCTCAACAAACTAAAAGTCTCTCTGTAAATGATCTTGGTGCACAAACATTGCCAACTGTCACTGGAAATACAGCAATAGATTTGTCAAATCTGGCTACTTTGGGATCAACGGAAACAGTTTTTACAGTTGAAAAAGAAAGTACAGAAACCCCTCCAACAGGTTCTGGAGTTAAAAGAGAAAATGCTGCAGCATTAGTGAATCCGGATTATATACTTGAGAATTCAAAATTAACTCTTTTGACTGTTGGAACTTATAAGGTAACTATGACTAATGAGTCTGTTGCGTCAAATGGAAGTGCTAAAGCTTCAGTCAAAGCAACCTATATAAAAACTTCAGCTACAGGAATAACAGATCTATCTTCGAAGATTTTAAAAATATATCCAAACCCCACTAATGGCATTATGAATATAGAATCGGAAAATACTGCTTTGCCGAATGTGAAGATAATTAGTATACAGGGAAACGTTCTGTTACAAACACAATCTAATCGTATAGATTTATCATCATTTCAAAAAGGTATTTATTTTATGCAGGTAGATGGAAAAACTTTTAAAATAAGTAAGAACTAAATAAAAAGGTTTCAGCGCTTCCCCTATTTTGTAACGAGGGGGAGGAAGAAATAATTATCTGAACCAGAATTAAGCGGATTAATCAGATTAATAGGATAAGAGTGATGATGCAGATAGATGTTCTTAAATCTGCTGAATCCTTTTAATCAGCTTTAATCGTGGTTCAGACATATATCAGATTAGTATGAGCGTTTTTGTAAAAAAAATGAATCCCTTCCGGTGTATACTTCTTTGGAGTATGGTGTTGGTGTTTTTCAGTTGCAGCACTTCGCGGCATATTGAAAAAAAACAGACCAAAGAAGTCTATGACTCGTTGGGACTGACTAAAGACCGGAACGATAATGTTGCACTTTATAAAGAAGCAGCATCATGGCTCCACGTTCCGCATATGGATGGTGGTACGTCCCGGAATGGTACTGACTGTTCTTTTTTGGTATATAGTATTTATAAAACGGTATACCATAAAACCCTTGAACGTAATTCTGCACGCATGTTGATTATAAATTGTGAGAGAATAAACAGGAACAAACTACAGGAAGGCGATCTGGTTTTTTTTAATACCAGTGTCAAGTCCAAATCAGAAATTACACATGTAGGTATTTATCTGAAAGAAAATAAATTCCTGCATGCTTCCACCTCAAAAGGGGTTAATGTCAGTGACCTGGATGAGAATTATTATCGCAAAGCATGGGTTTGTGGAGGTAGGGTGAAGTAAAACTGCTTGAACTTAGCTGATTCCTTATTTATTTAGAATAAGCATCAAAATAAATAAAATTATCGAATAACTTGAAAAAAGAATGGCTGCAGTCCTTACGAATGCTTTAACTTCTAAAGGTTTCATACTATTTCTTTTTAGACATATAATAAAATAGGTTTTTCAGGGCAAACAAATGTACAGTGTATTCATTTCAATGCAAATACATAGAAATGACAATATTATTAATGTTTTAGTTTGATCGTGAAAATATGCACATTGAAAAGTAGAATAGATGTAGAAACCTGTGGTGAAAAATCAAATCCTGATATTATTAAATGATTTTCCTATTAAATATCGCTTTAAAACTCAGCATTAAACTGAAAAAATAAGAATATATCAATGGACTTATACTTAGAACTGAAAAATGCGGCGCTAATAAAATGGGGCAATTTTCAATACACAAAAAAATGAGCAATTTAGATAAAAAAAAATGCGAAAAAAGACAGTTAATAGAAACTAAAAACTATATTTGCAAACACTATACTAATTTTTTTTTAAAACATTGATAAAAATGGAAAATGTAAAAGCCAGAGAAATCAACTTGGATGAAGAACTTAAAAATCTTCTGAGCGTACCTACCTATAAAGTAGGATTATTTACTTTAGATGTTACAAAACGCGAGCTTATTTTTAATAATGAAGCAACAGCGCTTACTAAGAAGGAACTTTATTTAATATTATTACTTGGTGCTAATATTAATAAGTTTTTAGACCGTAGTTATATACTTAAAACAATATGGAGTAAAGACGGTTATTTGACAGGTAGAAGTATGGATGTTTATCTGTGTAAAATACGTAAATTGTTGAGTAAGGATGCTAGAATTGATATTGTCAATACGCATGGAAAAGGATTTCGAATGACTGTGAATTAAATTGATACAGTATATTAAAACATAGACAAACAAAAGGGCGGATGATAATTCCGCCCTTTTGTTTGTCTATAAGTGATTATAATACTAACTCTCTAATTAATGGTAACCCCTTAAACAGTTTACATGTAAACATCTTAATCAGCAATTGAAAATGCTGTTGAAGTCAATTAAAAATCAAACCTAAATCGCATTCTGATTCCATATTTCGATACATTTGGATTGTTTAGGTACGTAAACCGCCTGACTAAATCTACTCTGAAAAAGTGGAAAATGTTTCCAATTCCAACACTTCCTTCAATATAAGGAGTTTTACCCAGTGTGTAAGTTATAGGTGTACCATTTGTCTCAATTGGTAATCTGAATAAATCGCCTTGTTGGCTTGGATCGTTGTTTTTTGTGACATTGCCATACAGTATTTTGCAAGTAAGTACTTCTCTCCAACTTAAATGTTTCAACAATGGAATTTTATTAAAGAAAAATCCATTAAATGAATGATCGATAAAGAGAGAGGTATACTGATCGGTCGCAAATTCCAAAAAGTTCATCATGTTGTATGACTCTATCTGGTACGAATAGGATTGGTTGGCCTGTGGTAAGTTTAATAATGGATAAGGAACTCTTCCCCATATTTTACCCGCTTCCCATACTACATCCGAATAACCAAGCACTGAGAAAAAAAATCGTTTATGAATATTCAATCGCAAATTTTGGTAATTGTAATCATTGCCCCAGGCTTTTGATCCTACATTATATCTGAGTTCAAAAATAGGGTATTTACTGTAATAAGGAATTCTAAAGGTTTTTCCCTGATAAAAGCTCTCATGTGGAGCATATCTCAGGTTGAGATAGAATTCCGATACGTTTATACTGCTAACATCATTTGTATGCGATAAATAATCAGTGTAATTAAAATATAAATTACCACCCGGAGCCATATTATTGAACTTGTATCCTACAGTATAGGAGAAATGATTCTGAAACTCGTTGAGGTGCTCTATTTTAAAAGTTTTATTGTAGAAAATTTTATCATTGACACCTCGTTTTATAGACAACAGGAAGTTATCTTCCATCAAAAACTGCATTTCCTGACCCGGAAGTTGAGTTTCTTCCTGATAACTCACTTTTAATGATTTTACCGGGAACTCCTGAATACTTCTCTTGGTAAACGACCAGGTATTTCCAATATAATACTTAAATCTTTTATCGGTAAAACCATAAGCCATGTAGGTTTCAAGGCTTGTCAGTTTGCTGAATTTATCTGTTGTTCTTCCTCCAAACCGTAACCGCATTCCTTCGATTGGATTATACATGTAAAACGTATTTACCGGTCCAATTTCGAACAATCCCATGTCTTTGTACCCAAAAAGTAAGATAGTTGCTACATCCATTACTCTTTTGAATACAGGTACTTGCTGTACACTGTCCATGGCTGTATAGGTTCCTTCTTCTGAACTGGTTAGTTTCTGATGCCGGTGTAATTCCCAATACTCATCACTTCTTTGTTTAGCACTATCGAGCACCTGAACACTATTTCCTTTGAAAACACTATCTTTACTTAAAGGTGTGAATTTATAATTGGAGTACGACACAATTTTTTGTCCAAAGAGACCACGGCTCTTCTTGGTTATTCCGAAGTTGATGGATATTTGATCCGTCGCCAACATCCAGTTATTATTATCAGTTTTTGCAAATTCCTGAATTATTTTTACTCCATTAACCCAATTCAGATTGATATCTTTGCTAACTGTTAATTCAATTCTTTTTATTGCATAAGTCCCATCCAGCATTACATATAAGTAACCCTGAAAAAGCATATCTTCTTTATTGCGCGAACCAAAATACATCCTTACGCACTTATCCTTCCCGGATTGTATAGTGTCCTGAATGTAATAACGGTAAAATGAAGGTGCTGACTCAGCTATAGGACTTAAAAACTGATTGGATAGAAATGAGATATTATTACTGTAAATATCAATATCCTGATACAGATATTTAATGTTATCTTCTATTCCCTTGTTGTCAAATCCGGCAAAAGAAACTACTTTATGTGCTTTTACTATTTCTTTTACTTTCCGCGGTGAGCGCTGATAATAACAATTGGATATATTTTCTTTCAGATAAACTGGAAGTATTTTTTCACCATTATTCTGTAGCGAATCTATATTTTCGAATACAAACTGAAAATGTTTGAAAATTTTCTTCTTCTGAAAATCAGGAGTAATATGATTCAGCGCAAATTCAACTTTCTCATATTTTTCATTTTCATAATAGCTAACAGATTCTTTTCTGTTGTACTTTTTGTTTTCAATTACTTTTTCAATCAGTTCTACAGCAGGATTGTTCTTATTTTGGTATTTTTGCTTCTTTACAACTACTTCATTCAGTTTTTGAACATCTGGGCTTAATTTTATTGTATTTTCATCCATCGAATTTGATAATGCTGTAGTTTCAGATTTATATCCAACACAGGATACGTTTACCTTATTACGTGAAGCTGAATAATTCTTTATTCTGATTGTAAATACTCCTTTTTCATTTGTTTTGGTAACATAGCCGTATTGTGGTAAAGAAATGGATGCATTGGGTATCGGTTCATTGTTTTGAACATCAATAACCAACCCTTTAATTGATTCAGAAGTGTTAGTAATATTATTGTCTGAGAAACCAAGTAAAGGTATAATACTCAGAACAAGACTAATGATCGTTATTTTTATATTCATTAAATTATTGTAATTGTTGATATTTACTCTATTGTAAGTAAATAATCAGTTCGACAATCTGAGGTTCAGTAAAGTTTATTCCAGGTTTAATGAAACCTTTATATTATTGATGAAAAATAAATTATAAGCAGACTAGACTAGTAAAAGAAATAAATAAGGTGTGATTCAGAGCGGGCAGTAATTATTTTACTTTTTTGAAAACCCAAAACCGTTGTAAATTATAGTTTATTACAATGGAAATGAATAAATCAATGAAAATACGACTTATTTTATAGTCTAATTTTAAAAAGGTAGTAATAAAATAAGTTCCGGATGATTTTAATAAAATGCTGTTAAGTGCAACAATAACAAATTTAATTAACTGCGCTTTTTGCGAATTTAAATACGGAACATCTTTGGAATGAAAAGTCCATGATTTGTTGAGACTGAAATTGACAATTGCTCCAATAACTCCACCAATGATAATTGAAATAGTATAATGCACATGAAAGACTTCTGTAAAGAAAATCATTACCATGTAATCAGTAATACCGCCTATAAATGCTGAAACCTGAGCCTTACTGAAGGTTAATAAACGTTCAAGCATTTTCGTTGATTTTATTTTTTTCTTCCCTTTCTATATTATCGCATTCATCAGCCAGTTTCAGTAATTTTAGAGTGTCTATTATGTTCATAATAAATAAAATAAGAGAAATAACTGCTGAGATATATAAAATTGAATTTTTAAACCATACTTCAAGAATTAATATTAAAGAAATCACAATTCTAACTTCTGTTGGTCCGAACAAGCCCGAATCAATGGAGTATTTTCCGGTTACTTTATATCTCAATAAAGTTGTTAACATTTCCCATCCATATAAAACGACAAATACAAAGCCAATCATTTCCCATGGGCCATCTACATAAACCACAAATCCAATTCCCATTAAAACTATGCCAAGCCAATCTGCGGTAATGTCAAGTACAAATCCATACCATTTTCGGGCTTTGTTACGGTAGTAAGCTACTCTTCCATCGAGTGAATCTCCAAACCAGCTTATTGCATATCCAAGTACTCCCAGTAAAAGGTATTTATTATTCACATAAGTAGCTAATATAAAACTGAAAAATGTAATTATACTACCAAAAAAACCTATAAATGTCAGCATATCAGAACTTACCCACGAAGGTATATGCTGAACCAAAAATGCAATCGTATATTGTTCTGATTTTTTTAAAATATTTGTACGTTCCCTGTCTGCTGATATTATTTTTACAACTTGTTTGTTTGTTTGGCTTGCTGTTTGTAACTTTCTCATGTGTTTTTATTTATTGCATGTGTCTCATGTTTGATTCCAGTTTTGGAAAAATAGCGCATTACAAATTTTTTATTGTTAATATAAAGTATATTGAAAATAGATTTTAAATATGTCTTAATCTCTGGTATACTATGGTTTTGTATCTTGTTTTATGTTTGAAAATTTGTTTTTTAGCTATAGATTTTATAAACCATTTTTCAAAGTACAAAGAAACTCAAATAAAAACAAAAAAGCTAGTTAATAAATTGTATTGATTTACTTTAATTGTAAAATATAGAAAACAGATGATGTTTTTTTTAAGAATTTGGTTATTAATGATACATTTAAACTGTTTTGCTTATTTCAGTATGATTTATATAGTTTATACTGCTTTTTTTTATTTGCCAATAATATGCCCAGCAAGTAGTTGTAAAATAAATAGCAGTTTGAATCCATAAGCTTACATATTCGAAAGTAATATGACGTAAGTCTGCACCAAGTGTATTGATTTTTATATAGCCCTGAACGCCACATGTAGATGGAAACATCCATGCAAATGCTTTCCAAAAGCCATTAATGTTGGATTGCGGCCACGATACTCCACTTAAGAATAGCAGAATAAGTGACATGAACATGAAAATCACCATTCCGGTTTCCCTGTGTGGAAGAAACACCGATACAGTCATTGAAAAGAAGATTGACGCTAAAAGGAAGGGTATCATCAACATCATTATGTCAAATGGAATTCCAATATGCGGTAGATTAAATAGACGTGGAATAAGCATCAAAATAAAAAATGACCAGGCAGCGTACATTAGAAAATAACAACTACTTTTACCTATGATTACCCTGAAAATTCCACCACGATGTACTGAGGAGCTGACAAGTACATGAAATCTGTTTTCGCCTCTGGATGTTCCGGCTATTATACCAATTCCTAAAAATAGAGTTTGAAACAGAACTAGAATTAGGATTGCAGGCATCAAAAAACTTGCAAAACCGGCTCCTTCATTATAAAGTGCTATACCTTCATACGGAATAGGATTGGACACAATTGTTGCGGCTTCGCCTGTTATACCGTTTGCATTTAACCGGTTAACCTGAATTTTATTACTCATGCTCATTACACAATTACTGCAAGCCTGATTTATAATCCGATAATACATAAAACTGCTTATGTCTGCATAGACCGAAACAGTAGTTTGATCACCTGCAACTAATTTCTTGTTGAAATCGGCCGGAATATAAACAACTCCATGTACTTTTTTCTCATTATAAGCCTGTTTTGCTTCGGCTAATGTGGAATAAGTGCTCGTAATCTGTATGCTTTGAGTTGCATCAATATTGTGCAGTAATTCTCTTGATTCCTCGCTTCTAGAACAATCAACTGCAGCTACAGGAACATCAATCAGTGTTTCATTTCTATAAAGACTGCAATAAAGTATAGGGTAGGCGAGTGGTGCCAATACCAACATGATTACAACACCACGATCTTTAAACATGGTTCTGATTTCGATCACCATTATATTCAAAATATCTTTGAGTATCGAAATGGTTCTTTTGAGTAATGGCATCTTATGTTGAGTTTTCATTTCTAAACTTATTTAATTGGGAAGTTTTGTTTAATCGCAGCATTCTTCAAACGATTAAAAACGATTAACGGTAAAATTAAAAATGCCAGAAGGATAACAAAAGAGTAAAATGAGTAATGTATTGGCACACCATTCAGCGCCTGATTTACATAAATATTGAAATAATGATGTATGGGAAAAAAGTTGCTGAATATCCGTGTTCCCACTGGCATTTGTTCTATGGGAAAGGTCGATCCGGCAAATGTTATCCCCAATGTTCCAAAAAGTCCGGCAAATGTAACTCCATCACGTAGCACAGGTGTAACTCCAATAAAAATAATTCCAATGGCTTGTGATGCTATTACCAACATAAAAGTATCCAGAAACATCCAACCAATACTTGAATTCAATGGGTAATGCATATAGCTGTAAAGTAGCATATTACCAATGATTCCTATTATGGTAAAAATAATTGTATAAGGTATTAGTTTGCCGGTTAGAGCTGTAAACATTGAATTATTCGAATTCTTAAGCCATTCGCGAGTTGTACGTTCTTTGTATTCTACTCCAATTGGAAAAACGGTCATCATTAAAACCATCAATTGAAGAATACCGGGTAGTATGACGTTTAATAAATATGTGCCGTAATTAGCCCATGGATTTCCAATTAAATGTGTGTCTAAAACTATAGGTTGTATGATGCCCATAATCCGGTTATCTTCAATACCTTTTGCTCTTAATACTTTTCGTTGCATACCCATCGATGTCGCAGCACTAATGTACGTGATGTCTTTATTTATAAGTGATCCAGCAATCAAATAGGCATCATTTACATAGAATGTTATGGTTGGGCGTAGGTTTGAAACCGCATCTTTCTCAAAATTTCTTTTAATTTCAACAAATGCATAAATATTTCCGAGTTGCATTTCTTCGCGTGCTTCTTTGTGGCTGTTTAGTCGCATAATTATGTTGGTGTGTTGCATCACTTCCAAATTCCGCGTAAACTGTCGGGATATAGATGAGTTATCCAAATCTACCACAGCAATCGGCATTTTATTTGGTTGACCTTCGTTGAAGAAAGTCAGAAAGAACACATAAGTAAAGGCCATTATAACAATCGTCGAAATAAAATAAATTGGACGCCCGACTATTCGTTTTAATTCCCGGTTAAGTGTATTTGTTATGGCTGTAAATGTATTGTTTGACATATTGTTTAGTTCCCCAACGGGAATTTATGAGTTTCTTATTTTACAGTTTCTTCAAACAAAGCTGTCATTCCGGGACGTAAATCTGCCACTTTTGCAGTTGGGCGAGCACGTACTTCGAATGTTTTTACATCAAATTGTCCAGTTGTTTTGGTTGCTTTCCAGGTTGCATAAGAGGCAAGTGCTTTGATATAATTTACCTTAACTTCCACTATCTGATTATTCAGCGCAGGAATTTTTACTTTGAATGTTTTACCCATTTTCAGTTCACCCAATAAATCTTCGCGAACATTAAATGTGAACCACATATCATTTAGGTCGACAATACTCATGATCGGAGCTCCAGTTCCAACTAATTCTCCGCATTTAGGATAAATCTCAGTGATTTCACCATTAATTGGCGAGGTTAATGTGGTTTCTTTGATATATGATTTTACTTCATTCACAGCCCCTTTTGCTCTGTTTACTAATGCTAATGCAGCTTCTTTATCTTCCTTTTCGGCACCATTCATAGCCATATCGTATTGTGATTTGGCAGCATTCGAAGTTGCCACAGCTGCTTTGTACTGTGCTTCAGCTTCATCTCGTTTCTGAGCTGTAACTACTCCTTTATCAAATAAATGTTGAACTCTGTCGAATGATTTTTTTGAAATATCAACACCAACCTGAGCTTTTTGATGCATTTCGAAGGCACCAAAAATAAGTTCTTTACGAGCTCCTTTATTGGCTTTTCTGTCTTGAGCAGAAGCTGCATTTTCAGCTGCATTCGCTTGTTCCAGTTTGGCTGTAAGTTCAGGACTGTCGATAATAACCAGTGTGTCTCCTGCTTTTACTTGTGAACCTTCTTCGCCCTTGAATTCTTTTATACGTCCAGGAATTTTTCCGGATATGCGTGTTTCTGAAGCATCTGCTTCGCCCTGTATAATTATTGGTTCCGGTCTGTTTATGATAATGCCGACGATGAATATCAAAACTATGACCGCAATTAAAGCTATAATACCGGTTCTTAATTCCTGATTTCCTTTTTTCATTGCTGTAGAAATATTTAATACGTTTATTTTTTGATTATTTTGTTTTTACTGTTGTTTGTGATTTTAATTCGGGTGCAGTTAGTGTCCCTAATGATTTTGCCAGATACAAATTGCATAATTTAACATCAATATCAGCGTCTATAGATTCTGATTTTGCTGATAGCCATGCTGTTTGAGCTCCTAATAAATCTGTAGAAGTGATTACACCTTCTTCAAAGCCGTCGGTAGCATATCGTAAATTTTCTTCTGCTTGTTCTATATTATGTTGGGTAGAAGCTTTTTTCTTTAAGCTTTCAGCAACTTTGTATGAACTTTGTTTTATTTGAAGTTGCATTTTTTCTTTTGTTTCTTCCAATTCTAAAGTTGCAATTCTATGTTGTGACTTTGCTGCATTTAACGTGTGAATCTTATCGCCAAAATGAAACAGTGGGACATTAGCCACAATACCAACTGTGAACATTCCACCAAATTCATTTTTGTAACCATCGAAAGTATTGGGATTGGAAACTAAGTAATTGCCTGTTAGGCCAATGTTTGGCAAGAATCGAGAGATCATAATTTTTTCGTTCGATTTAGCTATGTTTTCCATTTGTTTTAATTCCTTGATTTCGGGTCTGTTGTTTAATGCTTCATCAATCGGAATGAGTGGTGTTACATTTTCAGTTGCTAAATCCTCATCGGCAAGTGTGTAAACATCGTCGAGCGATATACCACACAATTGATTCAGAGCCATTCTTGATAAATTTAGTCCATCTTCGGCTTTAGTAGCTGTAATATCTGCTTCATTCAGTTTTACTTTTACTTTTAAAGCTTCTGATTTAGTGGCTACACCTTCATTAATCATAACAGTAACATTGGAGTCTACTTTTGCCACTAAATCCCGATATTCTTGGGCTAGCTTAACTTTATTTTCCAGAGAAACCACCCGCCAATAGGCTTCATCTACTTCCAGTAATAATTCTGTTATTTTACTTTCTTGTTGAGCTTTAGCCAGGTTTTCGCCATATTTGGCAATGTGATAAAGTTCCAAGATTTTCCCTCCCATAAAAATGGGTTGTACAAAACCAATTGTTCCGGCAAATACATTATGAATATCAAATTCCATGGCATTCTTGGGAAGTAAAGCAGTGTTTTTCCATTGAATTTTCTCCGGATTTGTAGTTGGATTAAAAGGCTTGCCATTTGCATCCAAAGGAACAGGATTGTTATTCACTACTGTCCATGAATTATTCCATGAGTTGGCATAATTTTTTGAACCGTTTGCATTCATACTATACACCGGTAATAAAGCATCTTCTGATAAAAGCGAAAGATTCTTTTGATTCCAGGCGTAAGTTCCGTTTGCTGAAAAATTGGGTAAAAACTGTGTGAAAGCTGCAGCTTTTAATTCCCGTGCTGCATTTACCGTTTCCTGTGCCATTTTCAGACTTTTGTTGTGAGTGAGTGCCATTTGTCTGCAATCTTCCAATTTCAATATTTTCTGTGCATTGAGTTGCACTGAAGCAAAGATTGCAATAATTACGAATAAGTTTTTTTTCATACCTTTATTATAAATGTGATTGACTAAACAATAGTTGTATATGCAACTATAAGAATAAAAAAATTATTTTAGATTAGACATTATTTTTTTTAAGACAACTCTACTTGTATTAAGTTCATCTTCAGTTATGTTATTCAAAGTTTTTGTAGCCACCATTAATACTATTTCAGTTGCTTTCTGTTGCAGTGCCGCACCGGCATCGGTAAGATGGATTAAATTGATTCTTCTATCGTTGTGATCAGAAACACGTGTCACTAAATTTTGCCTTTCAAGTTTATCTATAAGCCGTGTCATGCTGGGTTTGTCTTTAGCAGTAATATCACAAAGCGCTTGCTGTGTAACTTTGTCTTTTTCCCACAAGCAAGCTAATACAGACCACTGTTCTGTTGTAATTTCAATACCTTCATTTACAAATGCACGTAAGAAAGTTCTATTAATAGCAGTGGATATTTTACCAACTAAGATATTGAATATTTCGTCATTTTGAAGTTGTGTCATAATAGTTGTATGTATAATGGTTGTTTAAACAACTGTGCAAAATTACAACTTTATTTATTATATAGTATTAGTTTTCATGTTGTTTAACATTATTATTTTGTTTAGTAAAGTTTATTGTATTGTAAATGAATGTGTTATGGATAAATGGCAAATGTCATTTTATATTTATATTAAATACAATCTGGCACTTTATGGATACGAAGCGTTTGTCTAAATTAAATTGTCATAAATTGAGACATCGATTTTTTTTTAAAATTTAATAAGCAGAGACTGCTTGTGACTATATCTTTTCATAATGATTTTTTTTAGAAAAGTTGCGACTTATCATTATAAGGACGATAAAATAAAATACGTACATTTGAGCCCTGATTCTTTAAAGCCTAAAAATACTCTTCAATTAATAAAAAATGGTTGACTTAATTATTATCGGTGGTGGCCCTGCCGGATACGTAGCTGCAGAACGAGCTGGTCATAAAGGACTTTCAGTAGTTCTGTTTGAAAAGAAAAGTTTAGGTGGTGTCTGCCTCAACGAAGGTTGCATTCCAACCAAAACGATGCTTTATAGTGCAAAAACATATGAGAATGCTTTGCATAGTGATAAATACGGTATATATGGCGATAATATCCGGTTTGATTACGGAAAAATTGTTGCACGTAAGAATAAAGTGGTTCGCAAGTTAGTTGCTGGTGTTGAAAGCAAGATGAAAACAAACCATGTAACTGTAATAAAAGGCGAAGCCATGATTCAAGGACATAGTTCCAAAGGCATTGAAGTGACTTGCGAAGGCGAAAATTATTTAGGAAATAGCCTGCTTATTTGTACTGGTTCTGAAGCTTTTATTCCCCCAATTCAGGGGTTGGCAGAAGCAGGAAGTATTATACTTACGAATCGTGAAATTCTTGCGTTGAAAGAACAACCAACATCGTTGGTGGTAATTGGTGGTGGTGTTATTGGGATGGAATTTGCAAGTTTTTACAACAGTTTAGGTACGAAAGTAACAATCGTGGAAATGCTTTCTGAAATTTTAGGAAACAACGATTTCGAAATCTCAGCTATGCTTCGCGAAATTTACACTAAAAAAGGAATTGAATTTAATCTGAATTCCAAAGTGGTAAAAATAGATGGCAACAAAGTCATCCTTGAAAAAGATGGAAAATTAGAAACTATTGAAGGCGAAAAGATATTGGTGAGTGTCGGACGCCTGCCTGTTACAAAAGGTTTTGGGTTGGAAAATCTGAAAGTAGAATTGTTCAAAGGTGGAATTAAAGTGGATGAGAATATGCGTACTAATGTTCCAAATGTATATGCCGCAGGCGATGTTACCGGTTTTTCGTTATTGGCTCATACAGCCAGTCGCGAAGGCGAAGTAGTGGTAAATAATCTTACTGGAAGGCATGATGTAATGCGTTACAATGCCATTCCGGGAGTAGTTTATACCAATCCTGAAGTGGCAGGAGTCGGAGAAACCGAAGAATCGGCAAAAGCAAAAGGGATTGCCTATATAGTGGCAAAATTGCCCATGACTTATGCTGGACGTTTTATTGTCGAAAATGAAGGTAGTTCCGGACTTTGCAAAGTGTTGATTGGAGATAAATTCGGTGAAGTAATTGGTGTTCATATGTTGGGTAATCCTTGCAGTGAGATGATTTTCGGAGCTTGTATGGCCATTGCACAAGAAATGACATTGTCAGAAATGGAAGAAGTAGTATTTCCACATCCAACCGTTAGTGAAATATTTAAAGAAACATTATTTGTCTTATAAAAGCATATTCATAACTATGAAATAGGAATAATGATCTATAACAACAACTACTCTGCTAGGGTATTAGGTATTTTTGTGACTTAGTTCTAAAACGGTTTAAGTTATAATAATTATCTTTCTCTTAATTTAATATCTAAGTTTTTTTAAAGAGATATTTAATTGCACTTATATCGTTTTTGATATTTTGGTTGACTTATCGCATCGAACATTGAATATTGAAATAGTTAACATATATGGGTTAAACATACCAATAATTATTTTTGCAAACAATTGTATTTGTAATAACTAAAAAAGATTGCCTCAAATATGATTTGGGATAGTCTTTTTTAGTTTTAGGAGTTTTTTAAAGCCAAATTTACGAATGAATATGATCTGAAAAATATCAGTTGATTAAATCATAGAAGTTTAAATAATTTAAAATCAGTTATTGAATAAAGGATTGAATCTAACATCGAGACAAATTTCTGTAGCTGATCACACAATGATGTAACCTGTAGAATGATTTGTGAAACTTTATTTATAAAAAAATAGAATATTAATGAGTAAGTTTGTGCTCGGAAATGAAATATATGTTAAATAACTTTATTCTCAATATTTATTCGAAACTTAACGCGTAGTTAGAAATATAAAACTGTTTTTTTTCTATTATTGTCTATTGATACTAGGATATTTTTGGTGCTTTCAAGACAAAATAATTTAGAGATATACAGGTAAATTTTGACTTAACATATTGAAATTTGAAGTGGTAAAATTCAAAATTTTAATTTTAAAATAATAAGCTTGGCTTATAATAAAAAAAACGTCAACTTTCATATGAAATAGGTTTTTTACCTGCATATTCATGCAGAAATCATATTTGAAAATAATATATTAAAATAACTTTAAAAGAAAATCAATGAAATCAACAACACAGAAAGTATCTCTGGGAGAAAAAATCGGATACAGTTTAGGAGATGGTTCAGCTAATCTCATCTTTCAAATGATGATGATGTTCCAATTATATTTCTATACAGATGTATTTGGAATAAAAGCCACCGCGGCAGGAATGATTTTATTAGTTGCACGTGTATTCGATGCTTTTGTAGATCCGATGGTAGGGATAATTTCTGATAGAACCAATACCCGTTGGGGAAAATATCGTCCATGGATATTATGGACTGCAATTCCTTTCGCAGCATTCTTTATTTTAGCTTTCTCTACTCCTGATTTGAGCGAACGAGGCAAAATTCTTTATGCAGGTATTACATATATTATGTTGATGTCAGTGTATTCATTCAATAATACGCCATATTCCTCTCTTGGTGGTGTAATGACCAGTGATATTAAAGAACGTACCAGTATATCATCGATACGTTTCGTAACTGCTACTATTGCTACATTTGTGGTTCAAGGACTTACTTTACCCTTGGTAACAAAATTTGGGCATGGCGATGCACAGAAAGGTTGGGCGAGTACTATTTTGTTGTTTGCGAGTGTTGTAGTGGTACTTTTAATAATAACATTTTTCACAACAAAAGAGCGTATTAAACCTCCTGTAAATCAAAAAACGCCAATTAAACAAGATTTTAAAGATATTATTAGTAATCGTCCATGGAAAGCCATGTTTGCATTAACTTTGTTCTTGTTTGTAACATTGGCCATGTGGGGAAGCAGTATGTCGTATTATTTTAATTACGTAGTCGACAAAGATGCATTGTTTAATTTCTTACGCCATTTTGGATTAGTGGCTGATGCAGGTCAAACCTACGGTGTATTACATGGTTTTCTGAATGCATTCGGGTTAATTGCTTCCAATAATAGTCAGGTTTTTGCGGTGGGATTCAGTTTGTTCAATATGATTGGACAAATAGTTACTTTACTTGCAGTTATATTTTTATCAGGATGGTTATCAGGTATATTTGGCAAACGCAATGTTTTTATTGTTTGTTTGGCACTAACTGCTTTATTCACGGCTTTATTCTTCATTGTTCCGACAAACAATATTGGAATGATATTTATTATAAACATTCTCAAAAGTCTTGCTTATGCTCCAACCATCCCATTGCTTTGGGCTATGATGGGTGATGTAGCCGATCATTCGGAATGGATTAATAATCGTCGGGCAACAGGCTTTGTGTTTGCCGGTATTGTATTTGCACTTAAAGCAGGATTAGGTGTAGGAGGAGCTATTTGCGGTGGAATTATTGACTCATTTGGATTTGTTCCTAATGTGGTGCAAAGTGCTTCGGCAGTTGTTGGTATTCGGCTTACTGCCAGTTTGATACCTGCGGCAACTTTCGTTGTCGGAGTCATTGCATTGTTTTTTTATCCTATTACAAAAAGTATGAATGAAAAATTACAAGCTGAATTAGCCGAACGAAGAAGTAAAAATAATATTTGAAAAATTAGTCTTTAATGTATAATTTAGATACAACAATGAAAACCAGAATAATTCATGCATTTTGGCTTATTTCACGTTTGCTTGTTAGTTTGACTATCAACGAAGCGAATCAATAATTAAAATATATTATAATCAGTAATTTAATAGCAACAAGAAAAAAAATTATTTATGAAACAACCAAAATACTTAGTAAAAGACCTGTATACTGCCGATCCTTCTGCACATGTGTTTAACGGTAAAATATACATTTATCCTTCGCATGATATTGAATCGGGTATTCCTGAAAATGATAATGGCGATCATTTTGATATGCGTGACTATCATGTATTCTCTATGGATAGTATTGATGGCGAAGTTACCGATCATGGCGTAGCACTTGATGTAAAAGATATACCTTGGTCAGGACGACAATTATGGGCTCCAGATGTAGCTTGTAAAGATGGTAAGTATTATCTGTATTTTCCATTGAAAGATAAAAATGATATTTTCCGCATTGGTGTGGCCGTGAGTGAAAAACCTGAGGGTCCTTTTATTCCTGAAAGTAATCCCATAAAAGGTAGTTTTACAATTGATCCGGCAGTATTGGAAGACAATACTACTGATTTTTATATCTACTTTGGTGGTTTGTGGGGAGGTCAACTTCAACGTTACAGGAACAATAAAGCTATTGAAAATCCTTCAGAACCGGCGGATGATGAACCTGCATTGTATGCTCGTGTAGCAAAGCTTAGTGATGATATGCTTGAATTTGCAGAAGAGCCTAGGGATGTGGTTATTTTGGACGAAAATGGAGAACCATTAAAAGCTGGTGATTACGATCGTCGCTATTTTGAAGGTCCTTGGATGCATAAGTATAATGATAAGTACTACTTTTCGTATTCAACAGGGAACACCCATAGGTTATGTTATGCAATAGGCGATAATCCTTACGGACCTTTCACTTATGCCGGAGTGATTTTGACTCCTGTTGTAGGATGGACCACACATCATTCTATTTGTGAATTTGAAGGTAAATGGTATCTTTTCCATCATGACAGCGTACCTTCGGGTGGCAGAACTTGGTTGCGTAGCATCAAAGTTATTGAATTAGAATTCAATGAAGATGGTACAATAATAACCATTGATGGTGGTGGAGAAAATTGATAATAAATATACGACTTCACATAATTAAGAAACCGTATACTTGAATCGAATAATGGTTATTAATCAATGAGGTTACTTCATATAACTTTCAGGATTAATAACTATTTTCTTGAATTTCTATCCACCTCTCTCATGTTTATTTTATTCGACAAATAGATTGTTTCTGTGCTTCTAATGAATATATGAGAAATTTAACTTCGTCAAGTTTAAATACTTTTGTCATATTGCTTTGTTTTTTATCTATAAGTCAGGTCTTTATGGCAAACGATATTATCAGGCAACGAATTTCTATCAATGACGGATGGAATTTCTATAAGTATGATTCATTAGTAAAAGCCGATGATTTGATATATGATGTTCGACCAGAAGTTACTGATAAAAAAGAAAACATGGTTGCAGATGCTATGTCTACAGAAGCTGATGACGTTAAAATAGAACAAGAGGTACTTAAGCCGTGGATATTACCCTCCGGAAATGGTTTTATAAAAGATCATCAAAAACGACATTTACGCCCGAATGGTAATCTCGGCAGTGATTTTCAATTCGTAAAGAGTAATTTTGACGACAGTTCATGGGAGAGAGTAAATCTACCCCATGATTGGGCCATCAAAGGACCTTTTATGAAAGGTACAAATCCCGAAGTTGGTGGTGGCATGGGGCGGTTACCGAGTAATGGCGTAGCATGGTATCGGAAAAAACTCGACATTCCTGTAACGGATTCAGGTAAATCTATATTTCTTGATATCGATGGTTCAATGTCATATACTATGGTTTGGCTGAATGGTAATTTGGTAGGTGGCTGGCCTTATGGATACAATTCATGGCGGGTCGACCTTACACCTTATATCGTGTCAGGAGGATTGAATCAATTAGCAATCCGATTGGATAATCCGAATAATTCATCACGTTGGTATCCGGGTGGAGGAATTTATCGCAATGTTTGGTTAACAAAAACCAATCCGGTCCATGTTGGTCAATATGGAACTTATATAACTACTAAAAATGTTTCCAATTTATCTGCTACTTTAAATTTGGAAGTAACTATAGACAATAATTCCAAAGTTAATGAAAATGTTGAAGTTTCAACTCAAATTTTTGAGTTAAATGCAAAGGGTGCAATAACAGGTAATACTGTTGGGCATTTCGCTAGTATAAATGCTAAAATTACTGCAGGCGAAAATGTTAAGGTAGAAGATTCAGTAACCATCAAGAGTCCAAAATTATGGGGACCAAAACCTACTCAAACCCCGAATTTATATGTAGCTGTTACTTCTTTATCGCAAAATGGTAAAATTTTAGATAAGTATGAAACCCGATTCGGAGTTCGTAAACTGGAATTTAATCCAAACAAAGGATTATTTGTTAATGGTGAACATGTAATTCTAAATGGTGTAAATCAACATCCTGATTTAGGTGCTCTTGGCGTAGCATTCAATACTCGGGCTGCAGAACGACAGTTGGAGAAATTACGTGATATGGGATGTAATGCCATACGTATGGCACATAACCCGCCGGCACCAGAATTACTTGAATTAACAGACCGAATGGGTTTTCTGGTTATTGATGAGATATTTGATTCTTGGGAACGAAAAAAAACGCCACTAGATTTTCACTTGATATTTCACGATTGGTCAGAATCGGATGTACGATCTTTTGTACGTCGAGATAGGAATTGTCCTTCCGTAATTATCTGGAGTTTTGGTAATGAAGTAGGAGAACAATATACTGATAATGAAGGTGCTGCAGTAGCAAAACGGTTGTATTATTTTGTGAAGGATGAAGACTCGACACGTCCCACTACTTTAGCTATGAACTTTGCCAAATCGGATATGCCACTGCCTAAAGTTCCAGATTTAATTGGATTAAATTATCAGGGTGAAGGTATTCGCCAATCTCCCGAATTTGAAGGAACGGAACGTATTCGTACTGCGCCTCAATATGATACCTTCCATACTCAATTTCCCAATAAATTAATTTTTAGTACAGAAACTGCGTCTGCTTTTAGTAGTCGTGGCATCTACTTATTTCCTGTTTCAAAAGAGATTAGTTCACCCATGCGTGATGGTAGGGGTGGTGACTCTAAAACTTGTCAGGTTAGTTCTTACGAATTATATGCTGTTGATTTTGGATCTTCTGCCGATAAAGTATTTTCTACGCTCGATATGCATCCATTTGTGGCTGGTGAGTTTGTTTGGAATGGCTGGGATTATTTAGGTGAACCGACTCCCTATTATGAAGCGCGGAGCTCTTACTCAGGGATTATCGACCTTGCCGGATTTACAAAAGACCGCTTCTATCTGTATCAAGCACGATGGAGACCAGATTACCCGATGGTTCATATTTTACCCCACTGGAACTGGCCTGAACGCGTTGGGGAGATTACCCCGGTGCATGTGTTTACTTCAGGTGATGAAGCTGAATTATTTCTTAACGGTAAATCACAAGGGCGAAAGAAAAAGGAGCTATATGAGTATCGACTACGCTGGGACAGTGTGAGATATGAGCCTGGAGAGCTAAAAGTAGTAGCATACAAAAATGGCAAAAGATGGGCTGATAATACAGTTAAAACAACTGGAGAAGCATCTGTTTTAACTGCATCCGTCGATCGAAATAAAATAGAAGCCAACGGAAAAGATTTGGCCTTTATTACTGTTCAGGTAGCAGATAAAGATGGACTTGTTGTACCACGTTCACATAACGAGATAGAGTTTAGCATTGATGGGCCAGGTGAAATTTTAGCGACCGATAATGGGGATGCTACAAACATGGTATCATTCGTATCTAAAAAGCGTGAAGCATTCAACGGTCTGTGTTTGTTGATTATAAGATCAAAAGCACGAGAATTAGGTACAATAAAACTTAAAGCAAAGTCCATAGGATTGAAGGACGCAATTGTTGAAATTAGAAGTATAAATTAAAATAAACCACAAAATTGGGATAGCATTAGATTTCTATTTATTTCTTAAGTTGAATTTATGCTTTATCATCTATTTGTTAATTAAAATAATAAATATTACAGGGTAAATTGAAAAAGAAAAAATTTTTCCCATTTGAGCACTAAGTATTATGTCAAAAAAATGATTTTAAAATAAGCATTCATAAAAAATAAACTTAATCAAATAATTATATATGACTTTGAAAATAGAAACATTTAAATTCATTAAGCGTCAGTTACATTTCTTAATTTACACAGGTCTGTTTTTAATGCTTCCCATAACAGTTTTTGCAATCGGAGGGCCAAACTACATTTCAACTTCCCGTGGTATAGGTTTATTTCCATTATCTTCATCCGGCAAATCAACTACGCTGTGTATTAATTCTGAAGATTTTCCAGGGGTTATCCGCGCCTTAAAAGATTTAAAATCTGATATTGGCAAAGTAACCAACTATGAACCTGAAATTGTTTTTGATAAGCTACCACACCAAAAGGATATAGTCATTGTTGGGACATTAGGTAAAAATCCGATTATTGACCAATTGGTTAAAAATAGGAAACTTGATGTAGCTAATATCTCAGGTAAATGGGAAGCATTTAGTATTCAGACTATTGAGAAACCTATGTCAGGAATAGATAAAGCACTTGTAATTGTTGGAAGTGATAAGCGGGGTACTATTTATGGAATTTACGACGTGTCCGAGCAAATAGGGGTTTCACCCTGGTATTTTTGGGCCGATGTATCTATTGATCATAAAGATGAACTTTACGTTAAGAAAGGAATTTATACACAACACCCAAGTGTTAAATATCGTGGAATTTTTATAAATGATGAGGCTCCAGCATTGACAGGTTGGGTTAAAGAAAAGTATGGAATTATAAATCTTAAACAAAATCCTCCAATCGAAAAAAGCGTAGCAAATTATGGTCATGAATTTTATACTAAAATTTTTGAGTTGTTGCTCAGATTAAAAGCCAATTATCTTTGGCCTGCAATGTGGAGTAACGCCTTTAATGAAGATGACCCCGAAAACCCACGCCTAGCCGATGAATATGGCATTGTGATGGGAACTTCGCATCAAGAGCCTATGATTCGCTCGCAACAAGAGTGGGATAGACGATACTTTAAAACTCTTGGACACTGGAATTATAATAAATATCCGGAAATTCTGGAAAATTTTTGGCGAGAAGGTGTAAAACGTAACAAAAATTACGAGAGTATTGTCACTATGGGACTTCGGGGAGCCAATGACTCTGAAATTGGTGGCGACATTAAATCGAATATTGCTATGGTTGAAAATATTGTTTCAAAACAGCAAAAGATTATAAGTGAAGAAATGAACCCTGAAATTACTAAAGTCCCTCAGATGTGGTGTTTGTACAAAGAGATAATGGATTATTATAACGAAGGTATGCGTGTGCCGGACAATATAACTCTTCTTTGGTCGGATGATAACTGGGGCAATATACGAAGATTGTCTACACCGGAGGAACGAAAACGAAGTGGAGGATCTGGTGTTTATTATCATTTTGATTATCATGGAGGTCCACGGAGTTATGAATGGATAAACACCAACCCGATTGCTAAGATCTGGGATCAAATGTCACTTGCCAAACAATATGGCGCTGACAAGATATGGATTGTGAATGTAGGACACTTTAAAGGATACGAATTACCCATGGAGTATTTTCTGAGTCTGGCCTGGAATACTGACGAATGGACTAACTCCAACATAAATGAATATACTCGATTATGGGCTTCCAGAGAATTTGGCACAACCTATGCTAATGAGATTGCAGATATTATTTCGAAATATACGAAATTTAATGGACGTAGAAAACCTGAATCATTATCACCTCAAACATATAGTTTGATAAACTATAACGAAGCTGAGAACGTAGTTTCTGAATTTAATAAAATTACTGTTCAAGCCGAATCAATATATACCAGACTGCCTCCTGAAAAACGTGATGCGTTTTATCAGATAGTTCTGTTTCCAACAAAAGCCAGTATGATAGTTAATGAACTCTATCTATTCGCAGCAAAAAACGACTTGTATGCTAACCAGAGACGTGCAAGTACTAACGATATGAATATACAAACTAGAACTTTTTTTCAAGCAGATACAGACTTGATGGCATATTACAACCATGTATTCGATGGTGGAAAATGGAACCATTTTATGGATGAAACCCATATCGGTTATACTAGTTGGATGCCTCCTAAAGTCAATAGTTTGGATGCCATTGAGCTTAAGACAATACAAGTGTCTGACTCTGCATTATTAGGAGTTAGTTTAGAGGGTACAAAATTAAGCTGGCCGGGTACTTCTTCAAAAGCTAAATTGCCCGAATTTGATATTTTTAATGGTCGTCAGCATTATATTGAAATTTTTAATAGGGGAAAAGTATCTTTTAATTATACTATAAAATCTGAAGTCCCTTGGCTTAATATTAAAGAAAGTAATGGAACTATTACAAATAAAGATAAGCATATTATAGTATGCTTAGATGAATCAAAACTACAGAAAGGCAATTCAGAGGGTGTAATTAAAATTAAAGGTGCGGGTGAAGAAGTATCTATCAATGTAAGTGCATTTAATCCGCCCGGGCAAAACAAGGATTTCCAAAACAGATTTGTTGAAAGTGGAGGTCTGGTCTCAATTGAAGCAGAACATTTTTCTAATAATATCGAATTTGGTGATAGAAAATGGATTAGAGTAGAAGATTATGGACTTACATTGTCCGGCATGAGAGCTACAGCTCCTGCAAATTCACCATCTGCGATACCTGGAAAAAATGCGCCATGTATTGAATATCCTATACATCTATTTTCAAAAGATTCTGCTCAGATAATACTAATTACATCGCCTCTTCTAAACTTTATTCCTGGAAGGGATATTAAATTAGCAGTTTCCATCGATGATGAGACACCTCAGTACATCACCGATGTTCCATTGAAATTATCAAATAGAGTATGGGAGCAAATGGTGTTAAATCAGACACAGTATTGTAAAATAACTTTAAATATTACGAACCCAGGAAATCATACCTTGAAAGTTTGGATGGTAGATCCCGGGGTAATTATAGAAAAAATCATGGTAAACATGGGCGGTTTAATGCCATGTTATTTAGGTGCACCTGAGAGCTATATCATTCATAAATAGCTCTCATAATTTCATAATTTAAAATATGTTTAAATTATTGATTATGATATATTAAAACGATATGTGATTTTTATAATCAAATATTGTTAAATAACAATGTAAAATTTAATACTAAATAATTAAGATTCAAATGAGACATAAACTTTTCCCAATCCTGATGGTTTTTTCAGGGTTATTTGTTGCAAATAACACAATTGCACAAGAAACTAAAGCTACTACACCCGCTGCAACCGGTATAGTAATCGTTCCTAAACTTACAAAAGCCCCTAAATTCAATGAGAAAGATTTGTCGGGGTATTTGTTAGTATACTTTAAGGACCAGACTCAATCTGCTTATTTTGCCATCAGCACGGATGGTTATACTTTTACGGATGTAAATAGTGGAAAACCAGTATTTATTGGTTCTGAATTGGCTGAGCAAAAAGGTGTTCGAGATCCACACATTACGCGTGGACCTGATGGTGCATTTTATCTGGCAATGACCGATTTACATGTATTTGGCAAACGTGCCGGTTTTCGCGATACTGAATTTGAACGTCCTGCCGAAAAGTATGGGTGGGGTAATAACCGCGCTATTGTGCTTATGAAATCTTACGATCTGATTCACTGGACTCATTCTGATTTTCGGGTGGATAAAGCATTTCCTGAACTCGGAGATATTGATTGTTCCTGGGCACCGGAAACGATTTACGATCCTGTGATGAAGAAAATGATGGTGTATTTTACAATACGTTACAACAATAAAGAGTGTCATCTCTATTCTTCTTATACCGACAATAATTTTACCAAGTTGGAAACCAAACCAGAGCTCATCACCGGTGTTGATGGTCTTGATGGTGATATTACTAAAGTGGGTAATGAATACCAAATGTTTTATGTATCCGGTGCCAAGGTGTTGCATGCTGTTTCAGATAAAATTAACCTGGCATACAAAGCAGAAACTAAACGGATAGACCCAGAAAAGGTTTCTACTGAAGCACCAAACCTTTTTAAGCGAATTGGTACTGATAACTATGTACTTATGTATGATGTTTATGGTGCACGTCCTAGTAACATGGGATTCAGTGAAACTTCCGACTTTGTTACCTATAAAAACCTGGGACATTTCAATGAAGGTGTGATGAAAACCACTAACTTCACCAGCCCAAAGCACGGAGCAGTTACCTATCTGACCAAAAAAGAATTGAAAGCCATTGAAGAACATTGGAAGATGAATATAAAATTCGATTAAAGAACAGGTTTCCATAAACACATAATAAATAGAATAATATGAAATATTTACAATTATCAAAACTATTGGTTTTTTCTATTTTCTTTTATATGATTACTCCGGTTGTGATTGGTCAAGACGTTAATAGCTGCTACAAAGCAAGCAAAGTTGCCGATAAAGTTTGGGCAATAGTGGAGAGCGCAAGTACTCCTGTAAATATTTATGTAGTAGAAGGAAAAGACAGTGCTTTGATTATTGATACAGGTTATGGTAGAGGTGATTTAAAGACCTTTGTGAAAACATTGACAAATCTTCCACTTATTGTTGTAAACACTCACGGACATGGTGATCATAACGGAAATGACAGTCAGTTTTCTAAAATCTATGCTCATCCCGGTGATTTTGATATGATAAATGCCAGCTTCGACAGAGAAAAACGGATGAAAGCTGCACTTCCCGGAGAAGTTATTGCACCACCGGTACTTGCACCGGTTAAAGATGGTTACATGTTCAATCTGGGTGATAGAAAACTGGAAGTAATTGAAGTTCCAGGGCATACGCACGGAAGTATCTGCCTGCTTGATACCAAAAACAAAATATTATTTGCTGGTGACAATACTAATACTATCGTTTGGTTATTTTTAAAAGATTGTTATCCGTTGGAGGTCTATCTAAAAAGTTTACAGAAGGTTGAAATACGTAGTAATGAATATGATATTGTTATGCCGGGTCACAACGAACCACTTCCAAAGGCATTCATAAGTGATCAAATTGGTTGTGTAAAGAGCATTTTAGCAGGAACTTGCTCTCCGGTTCCGTATAACAAATCGGCATTTACAGCTGGTGCATTGCTTTGTACATATCAAACAGCCCAAGTTGCTTATGACCCGAATAACCTACATGAAAAAAAAGTAAATGAATAATAAAAAATAGCTGTCTTAGATAAATATAGACATCTGATTTGAATATTTAATAAGTTTCTAATATATCGATTATGATTTACCAACTAAAAACATTCTTTAAGTCCTTTTTTCGAGGGTTTAGATTTTCTTTTCATCCTTTTTCAGCGATACTTCTCCTGAGTTTATTATTGTCATCCAATCTTTTCGGGTCAAAAAAAATAGATACTTCAAAGGTATGGGTAGGTACATGGAGCACCGCGCCTTACTTTGTGGATGTTAACAATAGAGCTCCTGCACCGGGTCTAAGCAATAAAAGTTTTCGCCAAATAGTACGCGTTTCCATTGGAGGTAATGTCCTCCGATTTCGTTTCACGAATTTATTTACTAAAAACGATGTTACACTTAAATCCGTTGGAATAGCAGCTTCAATGGGTGGAGCTGCCATTGATTCCTCTTCAAATAAAATTTTAAAATTTGCAGGAAAAGAAGAAGTGATAATGAAATCTAACGAGGAAATGGTTTCAGACCCGATCGCATTTCCCTTGAAACCCGGAATGAAGTTGGCCATCACTATTTGCTTTGGAGAAGCCGGACCCGAAATTGGTGGACATGCTGCATCTCGTACAACATCGTATATCTTAAATGGAATCCAATCGCTCACCGCTGATTTCAGCAATGCTATTACTACTGACCATTGGTTCGTGACAAGCGGTATTGATGTAATAGCTTCAAAAACAACAGCAGCTATTGCTATTCTAGGTAATTCAATAGTTGATGGTAGAGGATCCGGTACCAGTAAGTTCAACAGATGGTCGGATATATTGTCAGAAAGATTACTCCAAAATCCGGCTACCAGAAATAGAGCTGTTTTGAACTTGGGAATCGGTGGTAATTGTGTGGTGCATGGTGGTCAGGGTGAGCCCGCTGTTGTTCGTTTCGATCGTGATATTCTTTCACAGCAACATGTAAAATGGCTAATTATTTCGGAAGGTATAAATGATATTGGAGGTGTAAGAGATAGTGAGCAAGCAACTCAGATTGCGAAAGATTTGATTGAAGCTTATAAAAAGATGATTGATAAAGCCCATACTAAGGGCATCAAGGTTTATGGAGCAACTATTTTGCCATTTGGAAAATCATTTTATGATAAAGATTTTCGTCAACCTGCGAGAGATACGGTAAATACATGGATACGTACCAGTGGTTATTTTGATGCAGTAATTGATTTTGAAAAGGTAATGAGTGATCCTCAAGAACCTAAAGCACTCTTGCCAAACATGCATTCCGGCGATTTTTTACACCCTAATGAAGCAGGATATAAAGTAATGGGAGAGTTTATTGATTTGAAATTATTCAAATAAAATACTCCTGTTTAGCTTATCCGAAGTAATACCAATTTTTCCACGATAATAATTTTCACGTATAATCAGTTAATCGCAAACTTAAAAGAAAATACCATGAAACGAATCATTCTATTACTGTTGATTTTAGAAATTTCAAAATTAACACATGCACAAACTGGTGATATTGACAATGTCAAATATCCGCCACTAGTAACTTTTACAGCAGAGCAGGATCATGATAATATGATGAAGCAATTGGGAATAAAATCGTTACGCCCCGGACCTAGTGGTAATGAAAATGACCCAAATCATGCCAATTACGATGAATTCAGTGCTAATCCATGTCCACAGTTGCCAGATATTCTCACATTGAAAAATGGGAAAAAAGTAACATCAACTGATATGTGGTGGAAACTTCGTCGTCCTGAAATTGTAGAAGATTTTGAACGTGAAGTGTATGGTAGACTTCCAAAAAAAATTCCATCTGTATCCTGGAAGGTAAAGATTATAGATAAGGAATTTATTGGGCGTACTCCAGTTATTACCAAGCAATTGGTAGGGCACGTTGATAACTCAGAATACCCTTTGATAAACGTGAATATCAATATGGTGGTGGTATTGCCAACCAACGTGAAAGGACCGGTTCCTGTTTTAATTATGTTTGGATATCCAACATTACCAGCACCTGCGCAACCATCTTCTGATGATTTGGCTAAAATTAATAATGCTTTTAAAGAAGTGGTAGTTAAAAGTAGTCCTGAAATGAAAGCAGTTTTTGATAAATATCCTGCGTATTCACCAATTACCAAGTTAGCAGATCCTAATTTTTTTGCACCAGCTCCTGATGGAAATTCAGCACCAACCGAACAATTACTTGCAGCTGGTTGGGGATATGCCACAATTGATCCTAATAGTATCCAGACAGATAATGGTGCCGGACTTACAAGAGGTATAATTGGGTTGGTAAATAAAGGACAACCGCGTAAACCAGATGATTGGGGAGCATTGAGAGCGTGGGCTTGGGGTGCTGCTCGTGGTTTGGATTATCTTGAAACCGACCCGATGGTAGATGCAAGTAAAGTTGGAATAGAAGGTGTATCACGTTATGGAAAGGCTGCATTGGTTACACTGGCTTTTGAACCACGATTTACTGTAGGGCTGATTGGTTCATCTGGTAAAGGTGGAGCTGCATTGCATCGCCGTGTTTTCGGAGAAGCTGTGGAAAGTCTAACGGGTGGTGAATATTATTGGTTAGCTGGTAATTATATGAAATATGGAGCGTCTGATGCTATTTTTGGAAGTAAAACAGGTTGTGATTTACCGGTAGATTCGCATGAACTTATAGCACTTTGTGCGCCTCGTCTAACCTTTATAAGTTATGGTATACCTGAAAAAGGCGATGCAAAATGGTTGGATCAAACGGGTAGTTACATGGCTACAGTTGCTGCAGGTTCGGTATTTAAATTGCTTGGAGTTAAAGATATTGGTGTTTCAAATGATTATATGAAAGAAAAAATGCCACCCATGTTAACAGGTTTATTGGACGGAGAACTTGCCTGGCGGCAACACAATGGCGGACATACTGATGCGCCAAATTTTCAATATTTTATTCCATGGGCAAGTGAAAAATTGAAATATACAAGATTGATATTGCAAAAATAATAAATTAGCTATTATTGAGTTTTTCTATGTATTAAGTTTTTCATTTTATTTAATATTATGTAAGGCACTAAAAAACCTTCATAAAACTATTTAAAGTTTATGAAGGTTTTTTAGTGATTTTAGTTGTTTTTTTGAGCCTCTCATGGGACTCGAACCCACGACCTATTCATTACGAATGAATTGCTCTACCAACTGAGCTAAAGAGGCCAATAAATTGGCTGTTATTTTTTTAAATGCATGCAAATATACAATTTTTTGTTCTTTTGCTACGGCAATTATTTAAAGATTTGTCTTTTTATTTTTTTATGCAGATTTCAATTTGAAAATTGTATTTTTGCATTTCAATAGTTGACTAATTGAACTATAAAATCATGTCCGACACTTATAAAACGATTTCCACCTCTACAGAAGGCATTTACAAAGAAAAAGGCAGCAAATTTCTGTCGTTTGCCATTCCAGTAAGCAATGTGGAAGAAGTAAAGGAAATTGTAAAAGACTTTCGCAAGCGTTTTTTTGATGCCCGTCATGTGTGCTATGCCTATATGCTTGGATCTGAGCATCACGACTTTCGTGCAAACGACGACAGCGAACCATCCGGAACTGCCGGACGACCCATACTTGGGCAAATAAACTCCCGCGAGCTGACAAACGTATTAGTTATTGTTGTACGGTATTTTGGTGGTATTTTACTCGGAACAGGCGGATTGGTTGTGGCATATAAAGAAGCTGCAGCCGATGCACTCGGTCAGGCTGAAATTATTGAAAAAACAGTAGATGAACTTTTTTCAATCAATTTCGATTATATTCTGTTGAATGATGTGATGCGCGTTATCAAAGATACCAACCCACAGATTATTAATCAAACTTTCGATAATCTATGCAGTATGGAACTGTCAATCCGCAAGCAGGATGCCCTGGTTTTACTGGCCAAATTGGAGAATATAATTGGTGTTGTGATTGAAAATAAAAACGAAGAAGATGGATTCAAAAATGGTTTATAATTCGGTCGACGAATATATTGCCGTTCAACCTGAAAATGTAAAAGGTCTTTTGGAAGAACTCAGACAAACAATTCAACAGGCTGCTCCAACGGCAAACGAAGTGATTAGTTATGGCATGCCTGCATACAAAGCAAACGGCATTCTGGTTTATTTTGCAGCCAACAAGCATCATATCGGTTTTTATCCAACAGCCGCTCCTATAGTGGTTTTCAAAGACGAACTCTCAGGCTACAAAACCTCCAAAGGAGCTATTCAATTTCCCATTAAAAGAGGTATTCCAACTTCTTTAGTAAAAAAAATTGTGGAATATCGGATTCAAGAAGACGAAATGAAAGCTTTGACTAAAAAAATAAAGGGAAAATAAAAGACAATAGGCTAAAAAAGCACTTTCATTTTTCCAAAATTTCAACTATCTTTGTAATCGAAAATGAAAACGAGAAACTTCAAATATTTTTTCGAACAAAGCAACTCACAGCAAACTAGTTGTATAGTAAAGTTGCCCCTAAGAAATTCAAAAAAACCAATATAAATCTACATCGGATTTGTGTTGGTTTTTTCTTTAGTTGATAATTAAACACGTAGACGAAGAAACGAACCCGTTGATTTTATACACTAAAATGAAACCATGAGTAACAAGAGTTTAGTATCAATTTCAGATTACAGCAAAGAAGAAATTCTTTCAATTTTGGATTCGGCTGCCGATTTTGAAGCCAATCCCAACCGAAAAACATTGGATGGTAAAGTAATCGCCACCCTATTTTTTGAACCTTCAACGCGCACACGCCTAAGTTTCGAAACAGCAGTTATACGTTTAGGCGGTTCAATTATTGGTTTTTCGGATGCTGCCACCAGCAGCTCGTCGAAAGGTGAAACGCTGAATGACACCATTCACATGGTAAGTTGCTATGCCGATGCCATTGTAATGCGCCATCCGCTTGAAGGTGCAGCGCGTTATGCCGCCGAAGTTTCTCCTGTTCCAATAGTAAATGCCGGTGATGGATCTAATCAGCATCCGTCCCAGACCCTGCTCGATCTTTACTCTATATTAAAAACCCAGGGAACCCTTGAAAACCTGACAATCTGTTTGGTTGGCGATTTAAAATACGGCCGCACTGTGCATTCACTCATTATGGCTATGTCGCATTTTCATCCTACTTTTAAGTTTATTGCGCCCGACGAGTTGAAAATGCCAGACGAATACAAGGTTTTTTGTAGAAAAAACAGCATCCCATTTACCGAAGTTTCTGAACTATCCGATAACTTCAACGATACGGATATTCTCTATATGACGCGTGTTCAGAAAGAACGGTTTCAGGATTTAATGGAGTACGAACGGGTAAAAAACGTGTATACACTCAAAAATGCGATGCTCGAAAACACGAAACCAAACTTACGCATTCTCCACCCGCTACCCCGTGTTACGGAAATCGATCCGGATGTAGATAAAAACGAAAAAGCATATTATTTCCGACAAGCACAAAATGGATTGTATGTAAGACAGGCAATTGTAAGCAAAGTACTAAACCTTAAGTAATTTAAAATCCGTGTAATTAGTATTAATTCGTATTTATGGAAAAGAAATTAAAAGTTGCCGCACTTTGTAACGGTACAGTTATCGATCATATTCCTTCAGATAAATTATTCAAAGTAGTTTCGATTCTACACTTGGATACTTGCTTAAACCAGATAACGTTGGCAAATAACCTTGAAAGTGCAAAAATAGGATCGAAAGGATTGATAAAAATTGCAGATAGGGCTTTTGCTGAAGATGAAACTAATAAAATTGCGTTGATTGCCCCAAATGCCAAAATCAATATTATACGGGATTTTCTTGTAGTGGAAAAACGTGAATTGACTTTGCCAAATGAAATCAGAGAAATCGTACAATGTGCTAATCCAAATTGCATTACCAATCATCAACCGGTCACTACACGATTTTGGGTACTGAACAATGATGGCGAAATTATGTTGAAATGTCATTACTGCGAACGTGAAGTAAAACGCGATGAAGTAAAGATTAAATAATGTGCTGATAAGGCAGTTTGGGAATGAACTAACGATAAGATAATGAGCGAAAATACAAATAATATTGAAACTTCCATTGAAAGCGATGCCGGCAAGGGACATGTTTCCTGGAAACCCGGAACATTAATTTATCCGTTGCCTGCCATATTGATTTCGTGCGGAAGTACCCATGAAGAATACAATTTACTAACAATCAGCTGGGTTGGAACAATTTGCACCAATCCGCCCATGTGTTATATTTCAGTACGTCCTGAACGTCATTCGTACGAAATTATCAAAAACAACATGGAATTCGTAATTAATTTGACTAATGAGGAAATGGCTTATGCCACTGATTGGTGCGGAGTAAAAAGCGGTAAAGAATTCAATAAGTTTTCCGAAATGAAGCTTACTCCTGCCAAATCTGAACTCATTCAGGCTCCGATTGTAAAAGAATCGCCTTTGAGTATAGAATGTCGGGTGAAAGAAATTGTAAAGCTTGGTTCGCACGATATGTTCATTGCAGATGTGGTGAATGTTCAGGCTGACAGCCGATATATTGACTCTGAGACCGGTGAATTTAAACTTTCTGAAGCAAAATTGATTGCATATTCTCACGGTCATTACTATAAACTTGGCGAAGAAATTGGCAAATTTGGCTGGACGGTAAAAAAGAAAAAATGAAATACGAAATAGACCTTACCAACTGGAAACGACGGGAGCATTTCGAAGTATTCAAAAACTTCGATGAACCGCTTTTTGGTATTACAGTGAAGGTTGAATGTTCGGCAGCTTATAAAAAGACAAAAGAATTAAAATACCCGTTCTCCTTGTATTATTTATACTTGTCAATGAAGGCTGCAAACGAAATTGAAGAGTTTCGTTACCGTATTGAAGACGACAAAGTTTATTGCTATGACAGTGTTGGTGCAGGTCCGACTATCTTCCGTGAGGATGAAACATACGGTTGTGGTTACATGCCGTACAATGAAGATATTGTGGTGTTCATGATGCATGCAACTGCCGAAGTAAAACGGGTAAAAGCAGAGTGCGGCTTGAAATTTCCGTATGGTGGCGAAGATATTATTCATTATTCAACACTTCCGTGGGCTGATTTTACGTCAGTAAATCATGCACGTCGATTGGATATTGGACGTAGCATTCCGAAAATTACCTTTGGGAAAATTACCCGTGATGGAGATAAAATGTGGTTACCTATTGATATTCATGCTAATCACGCTTTAATGGATGGTTTTCACGTGGGGAAATTTATTGAGCATTTTCAGGAATTATTGAACGAATAATTTGCTAGGGACAGGTCGTGACCTGTCCTAAATTAAAACGAAATAAATAAAATTGAATATAATTCGTCTATTAGCTATGGATTTTTGACTATAGCCTTTAGACCTTAGACAACAAAAAAACAAATGAAAAGAGACCAGGTTATTTTTGACATCATTGCACGCGAAAAACAACGTCAATTGAAAGGCATTGAGTTGATTGCGTCAGAAAACTTTGTAAGCGAACAAGTTATGGAAGCTATGGGTTCCGTACTAACCAATAAATATGCCGAAGGATATCCGGGCAAACGTTATTATGGTGGTTGTGAAGTGGTAGACGAAAGTGAGCAAATAGCAATTGACCGTTTGAAAGAAATTTTTGGCGCTGAATGGGCAAACGTACAACCACACTCTGGCGCACAAGCTAATGCAGCAGTATTTTTAGCTTGTTTGAATGCAGGTGATAAATTCTTAGGTTTAAACTTATCACATGGCGGTCACTTGTCACATGGTTCGTTGGTAAACAGTTCAGGAATTCTGTACAAACCATGCGAATACAATGTTGACGAAAAAACCGGACTTGTTGACTATGACCAAATGGAAGAAGTAGCTGTACGCGAACAACCAAAAGTTATTGTTGGTGGAGGATCTGCATACTCCCGCGAATGGGATTACAAACGCATGCGCGAAATTGCCGATAAAGTGAGTGCTATTCTGATGATCGATATGGCTCACCCTGCAGGTCTTATCGCTGCCGGACTTTTGGAAAATCCATTGAAATGGGCTCATATCGTAACTTCTACAACTCATAAAACCCTTCGCGGACCTCGTGGTGGTATTATTCTGTTGGGCAAAGACTTTCCAAATCCTTGGGGAAAAACAACTCCGAAAGGCGAAATAAAAATGATGTCTGCCTTACTCGACTCTGCTGTATTCCCCGGCATTCAGGGCGGTCCGTTGGAACACGTGATTGCTGCAAAAGCCGTATCGTTTGGCGAATGCTTGCAACCTGAATACAAAGTTTATCAGGCACAAGTAAAGAAAAACGCTGCTGCATTGGCAAATGCATTAATCGCTCGAGGATTTACAATCGTTTCTGGAGGAACTGACAACCACTCCATGTTGGTTGATCTTCGTTCTAAATTTCCAGAATTGACAGGTAAAGTCGCTGAAAAAGTATTGGTAGAAGCTGATATTACCGTGAATAAAAATATGGTTCCTTTTGACAGCCGTTCTGCATTCCAAACTTCCGGTATCCGTCTTGGAACTCCTGCTATCACAACTCGTGGAGCTAAAGAAGATTTGATGGTTGAAATCGCAGAAATGATTGAAACAGTACTTTCAAACGTTGAAAACGAAGAAGTTATCAAGTCCGTTCGCGAACGTGTAAACAAAACGATGGAAAAATTTCCATTGTTTGCTGACTAATAATCAAAGGTAAGAAAGTAAGAGGTAAGAAAATACTTACTTCTTACTTTCTTACCTCTTACTCCTATAAATCTATGATTGAAAGAATCTTCGAACTTTCCGAGCTTACAGACACCACCGTTTTTTATGGAATAAACAATAACAATGTTCATTTAATAAAGAACTTACATCCCAATGTTCGATTCTCCGCAAGAGGAAATATTATTAAGCTAGCCGGAAATGAAGTTGACATAAATAATCTGTATTCAATCATTGAAAAGTTAGAACGTTACTGCATTGACAACAATACACTTTCAGAAGATAACATTGTCGAAATTATCAAAGGAAGTGAACCCGTTGAAATAAAGTTCGAGAACCTGATTTTACACGGTGTAAATGGAAAATCCATTATGGCCCGCACCCCTAACCAACAGAAGTTGGTCAAAGATTTTGAAACCAACGATTTACTTTTTGCCATTGGACCGGCCGGTTCAGGCAAAACTTACACGGCCATTGCTTTGGCTGTCCGCTCTTTGAAAAACCGCGAAATAAAAAAAATCATCCTTAGTCGTCCGGCTGTGGAAGCGGGCGAAAAGCTCGGGTTCCTTCCCGGCGATATGAAAGAAAAAATTGATCCGTACCTGCAACCGCTTTACGATGCTTTACAGGATATGATTACGCCACTCAAACTAAAGGAATATATGGAAAACGGCACGATCCAAATTGCTCCACTAGCTTTTATGCGTGGCCGGACGCTAAGCGATGCCGTAGTTATTCTGGACGAAGCGCAAAACACCACCACCATGCAAATCAAGATGTTCCTGACACGCATGGGGCTAAATACCAAAATGATTGTTACAGGAGATATGACACAAATTGACTTGCCTTACGCCCAAAAATCAGGATTAATCGACTCTTTGGAAGTACTGAAAAACGTAAAGGGAATAGCCAAAGTAGAATTTGATGTAAAAGACATTGTACGCCACAAACTCGTTCAACGAATTGTGGAAGCTTATGAAAAAAGAGCAAAAGAACCTCTAACTCCGAAAGGAGAAGAAGTGGAAGAGAAGAAAGAGGTTTTGATACTAAAAAAATCATAAAGTCGTTTTATTCTTAATACTAATAAATCGACACTATGAAAAGCTGCAAAATATATTATGTTCCGGGTATGATTAGCCTGATCTTTTTACCCATTTTGTGTGTTTTGTATTTGAATAAACATAAAAATATAGAAGAGTGTGTTGTATTATGTTCACCAGAGAGATATATTCCAAACCAAATCTATGACAAAAATATCCGTTTTGATACTACTTTACTTTCTCTTCCTGAGAATAAAAGAGAATACATAGATTTTGAATTAAATGGAGATATTATTAATGACAAAAATACCCTAAGTTCCTTTAATTGTAAACTATTAAAGATAATTGAAAATGAAGATACAATAACAGGACTTCATATAAATATAAAAGATAGTACAAAATATCTTTCAATGATCAAAGTTATTGATATTTGCACAAAAGATTCATTTTCATCTATTTATGCATTTTACGATAATGAATTTTGGTACATACACCATAAAACAAATGATAGCATTAAAGAAGTAATCAGACATAGGCTTAAGTCTACAAAAAACAATTCACAAGGTATATATGGGGCTAATGATGTTGTTTATTCAAAACCTAAATTAACTTTTTGGGAAAACAATAGTCTTTTATCAAATAGCTTAAAACTATTGCCATTCTTCCTCATTTTTTTAATATTTTCAATTATTTCAATTCGCTATATAAGAAACAATTATATAAAATAAATAAACTCAACAATATGAACGCACTTACAAACACAGATTTCCATTTTGATGGACAGACAAACGTGTATCACGGCAAAGTACGTGACGTGTATACAGTAAAAAACGACTTGCTGGTAATGGTTGCTACCGACCGTATTTCAGCTTTCGATGTAGTTTTACCAAAGGGAATTCCTTATAAAGGACAAATGTTGAACCAAATTGCAGCCAAGTTCCTTGATGCAACAGCGGATATTGTTCCAAACTGGAAGCTAGCCAACCCAGATCCAATGGTAACAGTAGGTCTTCGTTGCGAAGGATACCCTGTAGAAATGATTGTACGCGGTTATCTATGCGGAAGTGCATGGAGAACCTACAAAAGCGGCATACGTGAAATTTGTGGTGTAAAAATTTCTGATGGCATGCGCGAGAACCAACGTTTTCCAAAGCCTATCATCACTCCTACTACTAAAGCTGAACTTGGTCGTCACGATGAAGATATCACCCGTGAAGAAATCCTGAGTCAGGGGCTTGTTTCGGTTGAAGAATATGAAATGCTGGAAAAATATACCATGGAGCTTTTCTTGCGCGGAACAGAAATGGCAGCAGCTCGTGGTTTGATTTTAGTAGATACTAAATACGAATTTGGTCGCCGCGACGGTAAAATCTACCTGATTGACGAAATCCACACACCTGATTCTTCTCGTTATTTCTACTCTGACAGTTATCAGGAACTTTTCGAAAAAGGCGAAGCGCAAAAACAACTTTCGAAAGAATTTGTTCGGGAATGGTTAATGGAAAACGGTTTCCAGGGTAAAGACGGACAACAAGTTCCCGAAATGACCCCTGCGATTGTAGCTGGAATCAGCGAACGTTATATAGAATTATTCGAGAATATCAGCGGCGAAGCCTTTGACAAAGCGGATATAGCAGACATTGTAGCCCGTATAGAGAAAAATGTTGTAGATTATTTAAGAACTGTTTAATCTAGTTTAATTTCAATTTATTGATTTACAATTGCATCTATCAACCCAATTTAGATTGTAAATAATAAATGATAAAATAGTCATTGAAATGCAGTTTTACTATTTGGAGATTCGGGAAAAAGCACTATCTTTGCACCGTCTTTGAAAAACGACATTGCTCTGGAGAGATGGCAGAGTGATCGATTGCAGCGGTCTTGAAAACCGCCGTACTGCAAGGTACCGGGGGTTTGAATCCCTCTCTCTCCGCAATTTACATTATAAATCAATGTATTGCAATAATAAGGGACTAAAAAAGGGACTAATCTCCTGATTTAGTCCCTTTTTTGAAGCTTCCTTTTTTGAGAAATTTGGGTTCCACCAACCAGTACCATTCCTTGTTCATTTAAGAAACATATATCCGTATGGACAGGTTTGACGTGCCGCAAGATGTAGCGGTAACTATTGAACCAACAAAGCCAAGTAACTATATTTATTAAAAAAAACAGAAAATCCTGATACAAATCAAATTGTATTAGGCTTTTTTACGAGATTAGCTTAATCAATAGTTGAATATATCCACCCAATCAACTACGGTATCAGTTACAAAAAATACGTCTCCTGTTATGCGATGCTGTATATCCATTGCTAAATATTTTAATCATTGCAAATATAATGATTTATTTTAAGCTATTTATTTAGCGGATCACAGATCCTGATAATACAAGAAGGTGGGAAAACATTTCCCACCAACCAGTGCGGAACTTTGCTCACTTAATCAGAAACATATCCGGGAGGACGGGGTTAGCTTTGTCAATCGTTCCATTTGTGTTGACAACATAGATATTTCTTCCACAGGGTCTATTCTATTTACTGGATTTCCCCCACAATACGCATATGGTGATATTGAATAATATTACTCTGACAGTGGATCTACACCTGTCAATATCTAAAAAATGGTGAGCATATACGCCCACCATTTTCTATTATAATTATATAAATCTTTATTGATTTACAAGTGCTTATTTGAGTAACTCCAAATCTGATACATTATTTCTCTCAATTTCGACTTTTCTTCTAAAATAAATGTGCAGAGCAACTTCTTCGTGCTCTATTAATTGCTCGTAATGGTTCACATCATTACATAACTCATAGTAACCCCAGATAGCTTCCCGATACGGATAAACATCATCATTGTTTGTATATGCCTTAAAAAACCAATTTGAAGGTAAGTTATTATCTATTATATCAAACAACTGATATGCACAAGTGGAAATAATACCACTGTCGTCTATTAGATAATTTAGCATTCCTTCGCCAGTAATTATTCCCATAACAAGATACTCTTTTCCAATTTCTAATAATCCATATTTTGAGTTTTCAGATATTCCAAGAGGCTTCTTTGGATAATTCATTAAAACTTTTGCTGTATTATTGATACATTTTACTTTCATATTATTTAAATTTAAAATCATCAACCGCTGTTAAAATACCATTTTCAAATTCCCCTACATAATGGATGTTTATTTTAGTGCCATTACTAAGTTCTTTAATATATTGCATCTTTCTCCAACCGAACCAACGAGAATCCGTTAAAGGCTTCATGTTTGAAATAACTTCACCGTCTGCCGGATTAAATATTATTTCTTTCATAGTTAATTGCTCTTCTAAAGTATTTGCTATAGTTCTTCCTGTTGAACCTCTTCCTAATGCAATCAAAGAGTTTTCCCCTGCTTCAGCTGCTTGTATTGCATGTTTTCCAACTATTCGAACTAAAATTGCTCCACCAAATTCTTCTATACAATAAGCCGCACCTTCACCTACAAAAAATAAAGCTCCATTGACAATTAGAAATTTATTTGTTTCATCAATTTTTTCTGCCGCTTTTTCTCTGTTTTTCGAACCTTCATCAAGTTTCTTTAGGTACTTTGGATCGGCTGGATTAAGATCCCAACCAAAGAAATTTAGGAATTTTTCTTTTAACTCATTAAGAGGCTCTGGTTTTTCAATTTTATTCTCTTTATTCTCATTAGGAGCTTTATAAACATTCATTACATCTTTATCCGTTACCCCATTATCATCCATCCATTCTTGAGTGGAATACATACCTGTTGGATCAATTGCATTAACAGGATTGCCTTTACAATATGCATATGGACTTATACTTGGAGTTAGTTCCGCCAATGGATCCACACCAGTCAATATCAAGAAATGGTGAGCATATGCTCACCATTTCTCATTCTCTTCTTTATATTATACTTGGGTTTAAGTTTTTTATTATGTAAGAAAAATCCGCTATTTCCCATACATTATGAAGTCTCCATTGACATACCTAAAAGAACGATGTTTTGGATTGTAGTCAGAAACAATTTCTATTTCATTTTTATCTTCAAATAATTTTGAGAAAAATGATTTATGTAAATGTCTAACAAACGCTATTTTATTTTTATAACCTGTTTCCCTGAATATATTTGGAATAATTGGATTAATATGATATTGTACCAAGAAAGTATGTTTTTTATAATAAAAGTATCCAAATATTTTAAACGAGTCATCTATTGCAGAGCCGATTGATGAACTATTATCAAACATAAATTCAAAACTTGTATCGCAATTTACTTTCCCAACTTGAATTATAAAACTGTTAATAATAAGGTCGTTGTCGTACTGTTTTTCTCTGTTTAATGTATTCGCAATATTAATCATCGTGTCGCAAGCATCTAAAAACTGTTTATTTGTTATTTGAAGCTGGTCAACAGGAGGATAATCAAATCCTGTACAACTATTAAGGAAGCAAGCACAGAAGATAACGGAAATTATTAAATAGATTTTATTCAGGTTTTTCATCATCAACTTTTTCTAAATTATAATTAATAGTTCCATTTGTATATACATCATAAACTTGAAAAGTCACATTTGCGTTAGGGAAAAGTGTTTTCACTTGCAATGCAGCTCCTCTATCACCTTCTTTTGGAGACGTTTTATCATCATACATACCATAACCAGAAGGAGCATTTTGATATTTTTCACTCGGATGGTCATGTTCTATGTTTGCACTTTTTGCACCATCAGATAACGCGTCAAGTAATTCTTTTTGGCCTCCTACATCATTGCCGGGTAAATGTGACGTAGTAATCGTATTATCGTTACCAACAGTAACTTTTGACCATTCTACATCGGTATTTTTTGCTGTCCATTTAAAGAAAGTATCTGCAGACTTTTCATTATTGAATTTTAATGTATTATAATTTACATATCCAGCTTTTGTTTTAGCATCTTTAGAACCGACATTTTCTAAAATTCCTTTGTTTAAATTTAAATGTGTCTTGTCCTTAACAAGTTCTCCATTTTTGTTTAATTTATATAGCTGGTCATTTTTATCTTTATTATCAGTTACTAGTTTTATATTTCCCTTTGAATCAACACTATAAACTGATTTTCCATTCGGGTCAATAAATCTCACCGGATTTCCTTTGCAATATGCATACGGTGATATCGAGTAATATTTCTCCGCCAGTGGATCCATAGCAGTCCATACAGGTAATCCTGCTCCTCTACGTCTTGCTCCATAATCATACTCATTCAGCCCATTCATGGCTTCCATTTCCTTGCCGTTGTAACGGTAAGGTAAAGCCCCGCTATTGCTGGTACTTTCAGGATAAAAGCGCATCCCACTCGGGTAATAATGACTCTTCTCTATTACCGTTCCACTACTGTTTATTACTACCCTGTTATCGCCAAGGTGATCTTTCAGATAGTAGTAATATACACCACCCTGATAATATCCTTCGGGCAACAGAATTTCTTTCAAAGAACCGTTTTCATAAATCATATTCCCCACATAATCTGTTGTCAGCTTTGTATAATCTGACGAACTGGCAGGTAAGGTACTGATATTTCCCATAGCAACATATATTTTGGAGTTAACCATATAATTTATTGCTTTAAGTTTTTTTCCACTAGCATCGTAGGTATAGAAATTTTTATTTCCTACTGTAAACTGAATTTGATCAGGCAAATTTAATAAATTATATTGAATAGTACTGATACGCGAATTGGCATCGCCCGTAATACTCCCATTTTTGTCATAAAGATACTCGGTATCTACATTCAGAGTGTCCTTAAAGGCTTCGGAACCATAAGGAATAAATGGAGAAAGAGAATTATCCACTTTCTTCAATTGATTACCTGTATAGGCAAAGCTAAGATTGTTGAGCAAGCTTCCGTTTTCATAACGGGTTAGTCCTGTGAAATTTCCCATCTTATCAAATCCCATATGTTCATCGTACTTTCCTGTAGTACCTGCTATAGCGCTACCATTAAACCCACAATAATTTGCATCCGTCAAACGATTAAGGACATCATAACCAAAAGTGTAAGAACGATTATAACCAAGGTTTTCGCTAGGCACACTCCACTGCATCCCTGCTATATTCCCGTTATAAGCGGGAGTGAAGGTAGGCAAATTAGCCGTGTTGGCATTGTAATATAAACTTTCACTAAACCTACTGCCGCTAATACCTGTTGTCCAACTTCGCACGTTATAGGCGTAGGTTGTAGCATCTACATTGTCAATGACTTTGACTTGCAGTCTTCCAAGCTCATCATACGTATTTACGGCAAGAGTAATAGTATCGTTTGCTCCCAGTTTATATCGGGTCAGTATCAATCGTTCAGCCTTATCGTATGCATAGCGATATACTTCGGGGATAACTGCTTGTCCTGAGATATTATGCTCTTTTCGTGATTTAGATATTTTTCCTCTAAAATCGAGGGCATTATAAATAATGTCATACCCTCCTAAATGATTTGATGCCCGGGTTTGAACCACTCGCCCATATTTATCGTAATAAAGAGCTGTTAACTCAAACAATGAGGGATTATCCAAATGATAAACCTGTATACCGGTGAGCAATGTTTTGGCATAAGTGGTGGCAGCCGGACTGTCATAACCGCTCAACGTAGTGGAGGTTAGCATACTACCGGGGTTATTACCCGAATAAGATAAAAAACCATAGCTGTCGTAGTAATTCACTGTCAAAACTGTACCTGGAGTAAGATTGCTGCTGGTATAGCCTGCCACCGGGCCACTACCGGAATAGGTTTCGTTTGTCACACTGCCCGAATAGATACTATCCAATGCTGAACGTGTACTACTATTTGTAATTAGTCCGGTATATAGCACCCGTCCAAACACATCATACTTTGTTACCGTCCATTGTTTGGTGGCTTTTGCCCGCTGGTTTCCATCCTGCGAAAGGATCAACCGATCGGCCAAATCGTACACCATATAAATCCAATCACAACCCGGGAGCTTTTTCTCCGTGCAGCGCTTGCGACCATCATAATGGTATATATAGCCGTAGAGACCAAGCATAGAGCCGGAACTTTCGTCGAAACCGCTCGTGGTGTTCGTTCCCAACGCATCAGCTGCCAATGGAGGCAGTACATAACGCAGGTTATCCAGGTCGTCGTACACATAATAGGTGTCATGATTCCCTGCTACACGGTTCAGTACTTTACGCCCCTGCATATCGGTGAATTCTTCTACTGTTTTACCATCTTCGTCGGTGGTCTTTTGCCCGTATAGCGTGCCGGCAGCATAGGTTCCGTTACACTTTAGCGTTGTTCCATCCACATAAAAGTATTTCACATCCGAGGCGTTGATGGTATAGTCAACGGCTTTCTTTTTAACTGCGGAATACCAATCGGCTCCCGCACCATACTGCCCGGTTATGCGATTGAGCGGCGAAGGCTCATACTCTGTGGTGGCATAGGGCTTGCTATCCCCACCGTTAGTACTGATAGTAGGAGTTCCAAAATCGGAAACATAGGCTCCGCTATTCCCAGACACTGACCCCGGCAACCAATGGTGGTAGTCGCGTCCAAAACCATCGTATTCAATACCACTTACTAAATCGGATCCGGCGGGAGTAATGGCTTTTTGTACAGTCTCCATAGGGCGTCCTAATCCATCGAAATATTGAATGGTGGAGTTAGAATTGGAGCTTGAATTGACATCGGTCAGGGTACTCGGGTCGCTTACCGACTGGTAAGGCACCGTGGTGGCAATATAGTTTTGTGTGCTGCTCTGAGCATATGGCCATAGCGGTATGCTTAAAAATATAAGAATATAATAAAATGATTTCATATGCTATTAGTTACAAGTATTTAGTTTCAAATTACAAGTCTCTGAATTTTTTTTAATTTAATTTATTTCCCCAAAGTTCTAACCTTTAAAAAAATTGACTATTTTATCGTTTATAAGCCACTTTAACTGGAATTATCAGCGGATCACCATCGGGTATTGCCCCTTTAGCTAACCACAAGTAACATCGGCCGTTAGGTTCTACACGGAGTTTATATTCGTCAAACATTAGCATGAATGATGTGGTCTGGCTTATTTTGGGATTAACGGGTGTTAATTTGATGTGCCCAATTAACTGTTCCTGCTTCCAATCAATAGCTCGGTCATGTTGTAATATGATTTCTATCACAACGCTGTCCGCATTGATGGGTGCAACATAAGAGTTATAAATTTGCCAGCCAGATTGATAATTTACGTTAAAATTAGTTGTATCTGCAGTTTCCACGGCCATTCCATGTTTATGTTTCTGAGCAAAAGTAAAGTTGCAGAACAACAACATTGCAACGAAAAAAATAAGTTTATTCATAATACGAAGTATTTTTTATATTAAAGAATCATTAGTTAGTACATTCTAATTTATTTGTTGGCCTACTTGCTAAAAGTCAAAGTTCCGGTTCCCAAATAACTACCTGCAGGGAAAGCTGATCCATTAAACAGTATAAATCTTACATCCCCATTTGTGCTTACAATTACAGACCACGTTCTTCCTCCTGATGAAAATAACTGTCCTCTTTGCGTTGAAGGTCGACAATTAGAGCAGATATTGGCTACAAGATAAGAAGTATTCAATTGCATAGTTGAACTGGAAGAGAATGTGATATAAAACGTAGTTGTTGAATTGTCACACGAAATACTATTTGTCATATTGGAGTATCCTGGCTGCATAGTAAAATTGCAGGAATATGTCACATTGGTAACTGTAATATTGGTTGGTACCGTTGTTGTAACTCCGGTAGTGTTATCGGTGACTACACATTGAACAGTTAATATCCCTGTTTGAGAACAAACATACGAAAATGAAGCAGACGTAGTATTTATACTGCTTGCCAATACAGAACTGCTACTATTTTTTAAATACCAACTATAGGTAAAGCTACCCGATCCTCCGGATAAGCCACTCAGCATAGCAGTTCCTGTAGCTCCCAATGTGTAACTTGTAGCTCCCGGAGTAATGGATGCTGTAAGGGTAGTATATCCCCCCATTCCGTTATCAGGTTCATTTTGATAGCCGTATCGATATCGGCTGAGAATGTTTTTGTCATCGTTGCGTGCTAGGAACAGACGATTGAATGTATCATAGGTATAGTTGGTGGTTACTCCACGAGGATCGGTAGCTGAAGTCATACCTATGAGTGGTGAGTATGTGTAAGTGCTAACTAATGCCGGTTGGCTTGCCAAAGCCAATCGGATAGCATTCAATTGATCTCCTGTAGGATTCGCGGTGTTTGCTAGAGCATCAATAGATGACTGCGGATAATAATTAAGCACCTGGGAATAGGTCAGTCCTTCAATTTTGGCTACAGGGTATTGATAGTTGTAACTCCAGAGATAGACGGTATGCATATCGCCGGTTTTACCCACATCGAGTAGATTTCCTTTACTGTCGTAGCCATAAAAACTAATCCGGTTATCAGGAGACAATGTTCCTTGTGTAGTAACTACCGACACAGGAGCGATAAGATTATTTCCCCAGTTTTTATAATTGGTTGCCAGCGATTTCAAAAATGTATTATTGCTGAATTCCGATTGTCCAATTACAGGAGCTACATTATTCAGTTGAACCATAGTTGGGTATGGGTCTAAGCTACTATTGAACGGATAGGTAAACTGGGTTACCTTACTCTTGCCATTGACACTGGTAGAATCTGTTTGTTTAGTCAACCGCAGGTGAGCGGATTCATATTCCAGATTGGTGGTGTTGACAACATATTTAGTCGAGTCGGTAGGATTGTAAATATAATTTTTGGTTTGGGTAATAAGTGAAGCTTCCTGATATGCTTTTGCATCAATAGCCACAATGGAACTAATAAAATCTTGTATAAATGAACCTCCATAACCAATACCAACTGTCTCAGGAAATGTGTGAGTTCTTGTTAGTTTTATACCTGTCTGAAATTCTGTGGTATAAAGCTTAGTATATACATTATTTACTTTGGATACAGGATGGTAGTTCGTTCCGTCAAAAGAATATTCAGTCTTTGAGATTAATTCGGGTACAAAATTACCTTTATCATAATGGGTTGGAGTATAAAATCTAGGCTCTTCCCAACTTAAAGGATGTTCCTGATTGTTTACAAAGTCTGAAGGAGAATAGGGTGGATTATATACATATACTGTTTTACCTGCATTAGTTGTTTTGGTACCATTGTATTCGGTCACAGTACTATACATTACCGGCAACCCGGAGCCAACTTCAAGAGGTAAAAGTGGTTCTGAAAATAATATATCGTCAGTAGATTGTATCCAGCAACTTGTTGTCCAGCCACCAATAGGATCCACATTTTGACTAAAAGTACTACTAAGCTGAGTATAATCAAAAAGTATTTTTGTTATCGGTCTTGCGTGAACTCTACTATATTCGTATGATTTTACACTTACAACATCATTTTTTTCATTATAGTTTGTAATGGAACCTATTCTGAATCCGCCAACATACCCATTTTGATTGCTTTTGTATTGATAAATACCCTCGGCATAATTCCGATCGAATTGGAAAACGATTTTCCCTCCTGTAGGATATTTAATTTCTTTTATCATGCATGCCCGAGAATAATTTCCCGCATCGGCTTCCAGATTTGCTCCAAGTGCTGCTTTATCACCCGAAGTCGAAATAAAATCGGTTTGAATTAATGTAGGTGAGTTACTACCATTGTAATAACCCCAGAAATCTTCATTGAATCTTTGCGTAGACATCTTAATTGGATAAGGAGGTAATGTCTGGGCTTCGTATGTAAATGTATATTTCTGAGGCTGAGCATTTCCGGGTGCAGTAATAATTACACTGTCTAAACCAAGCCTATAATCTGTAGCGTTGGAACCAAAATACTTCTTAACAAAACGAATATTTTTAATTATGGAAGTTGAATTCACAGTAGTTACTGTGATATTGGATAATCTGTGAAGTTGGGTGAAATCAGATCTGGCTTGAGTGTCGTAATAAAAATTTATGACTGCATTTGGACTGACTATCGATGTTAATACCGGGATATCAAAAGAGCTTGTTTGAGAAGGAGATTCGGATATTGTAGAATGTGTGGTTCCGTCTGACGAACAACTAGTACCTATACTACCTAGATCAGTATGTGATACCAGTGAAAAATTTTCATGCCAGGCTCCTTGATTTGATGCTGGCAGATCGTAGTTAAGCACTATGCTTTCTGTACCATCAGAAGAAGTCATTCCTGTTAGATACCATTCGGTTGTTTTTTGTGAATTATAGGACTTAAATGTGTATTTAACGCCATTTTCGTCGGTTATTTTGAAACTCACTATTCTAAGGTATGTTGTTGTGATTCCAGGATATAGAGGATTGACTGTGCTAATTATTTTCTCTATTTTTAATGGTTTGTATGGTAGGGTTATGATATTATTTTGATTTGAATTATCAAGTATAAATACACCAGACGTACCATTTGGTAGGTTGTAATTAAATCTGTCACTCAAAGGATCTTCATTAAAAAAAGTACCATTAAAGTAGTTTATAAGATTATCGATTCCTAAATAGCAACTACATGAGCTGTCATAAATTGGAGCAGTGGCAGCTACAGCATTTAACAATTGTGTGGCGTTGCTATAAGTTTTTTGATTAGTGTACTCTTCATCTGGTCGTTCGTAAGTTGTTCTTGATATCATGCTTCCACGATTTAAAACCCAACCCAACCCTACTTCTGAAGCCACATCATTAACTTTTATACCTGATGCATGATACGATATAGAAATAGGTAATTCCAGTTTTTTCCCTTTTATCGTGTACAATGGAATTGAAATACCGGGAACTCCCGTGCTATAGTCCACAGGAATTTCACCATATCGCATAAAAGCCTGAGCCTGGGGAGAAGGGGGTATTATCGTTGGAACTTGTTGTGCCGATAAGTTGAATAATTGTAAAAATACAAGAATATATAGGATGATTAACTTTTTCATACTGGAGATTTTTATTGCATTAAGTTTATATTGTCTGTTTTATACCACATATCATGGTTTTATGAATAGTATCTTATTGATTAAGTTGTTATTTCTTTATCACATTCAGCCTCATCACCATATCATCCACATGCACATAGAGCGAGTATACACCGGTTATAAGGTTGGTCATACGTACGGTGGAATTTTGAGACCCTTCACTCAGGTTTTGTGGAGAAGTTTGGCAAAGTGGAATTCCAGTGTTATTGTGTACTGTGAACCAGACTTTGGCAGGGCGGGTCAGTTTATAGGTGATATATAGATTATCCACCACCGGGTTAGGCATGAGTTGTGCCTCGGTAAATACAGCGGCAGCACCAGTCAGGGCATCTTGATTTTCAACAGGTATTGAGTCAGTTTGCACTTGCGAGGTTTGCAGTTCGGGTGGATAATAAAATGAAGTACTGAACACTGTGGTGTCGTTCATGCTTTCACCGTTTTGATCTTTTTTATCACCTTTCTTGTTCAGCATGGTTTTAATACTCTCGAACACCGGGTAACGAATACCTGCGGCATACCAGGAGTAAGTATCCAGTGTCATTTCCACACTATCCTTACCCGTTTCGGTATAGTGACGGAGTGTACGTACCCGCAAAGCTTTTTTTACCGTTTCAAATCCGGGTAACTTCAAGTCGCCTTCGGCATCGGCCATGATGCGGGTATAGCCTTTCACGGCAAGTGGCAAGCGGTGGCAGTATTCTCCCACTCCCACAAAGCTACTAAACAGCGTATCACCATAGGTAAAAGGGAAGTGCATGCGCAGTTCAGGAGCAGTGTATTGCATATAGGTGGTGGAATTTTCGTACCCTACAGCTTGCAGGCTGTCCTGCTGCTGGCGGAAATAGTAACGGGTATTATGCTCTTGTCCGCACAGGCGGGTCATAGTAGTAGAATCCGGGATAAAGTAGTTGAGTGTATATCCCTCATTAATTGTTTTAATGTTACTGAAGTCCCAGTTCAGACCCTTGCCAGAGCTGCCCGGGTCTTTAAATTCCACTTGCTGTTTTACCAGTTGATCGGCTGCCAGATAGGCATTGCGTTTGGTGGTGAGTTTTTGTGAGTTTTGGGCCTGAAGGCTTAATATAATAAGGAGAGTAGAAAAGAAAAGTGTAAGTTTTTTCATAAGCTGGAATTGATTGTTTCTTTAAGTTTATCTATTTTAATAAAATGCAATAAAAGATATAATTCACGTAGCTAAGTTAATCCATTTTTAATAGCCATTAGAATTTAAGTCATGAATAATTTAGGACAAGACACTTTTTAATTTACTGTATTTAAGTGACTTAAATACAGCAAAAGAAAATATTTTAGGACGACGATTTTCTGACAAAAAAAAACTGCTCAAAATGGGCAGTTTTAGGCAGTATGAATTTTTTAAAACACACAATTTAAAATAATTTTAAATTAATGATACACTCCATAGCAAAAGTAGCCACATTTACTGCTGTGTTTTTCAACTTCGGTGTTTTAATCTCTTTTTTGGCTTTTGATAATTCTTGGCTTATCTGTTTGTTTTGCTGGAATAAGTGGTCAATATTTTCTTTTAAACTTTCGTTTTGTCCTCGTATATCGCGATTATAGAGAAGTTGATATGTGTTTTGTTTATGAACCTTCCTTATCTATATTGCATAGGTAGTCTATAAAAAACAATTACAAGTAATTAAAAAAGGGACTAATCACTCGATTTAGTCCCTTTTTTATTGCCTGAAGTTGGTAGATTGATCCTTACTTATGAGAAAAGAGGTTTACTAATTCTCTGAAAAAAAATCAGCCTCCACCATTACATATTCAAATTCGAAATCACCATCTTGGATATAATATGGAATATAGTCACCTTCGGAAACGCTATTCTCAATATGGGATTTTAAAGCAGACTCAAATTCAGCTTTTACACCATCAAATGTTTTATGAGTTACTATAATTAGTCCATTAATTTCTCCAGTACCTGCACTATAATTACTTCCAGTCCAATTGATAGGCACTTTTAATTTGTCAATTACTTTTAAAAACCCTCCTCCGCTGTAAAGAGTTTGGTTTGCAATTTCCATTGCTTCAAAGTGATTATATCCTTGATGACTTGCATTTTCATACTCAGTCGATGCTGCATCAGCTCTCTCTACGATAAATTGCTTTAAGGCAACTTTGTCAACCATCATCTGTGGATGGTATCTTTCGATAAAATCGAAAAGTCTTGTCTGAAATGAGTTCATAATTTTACAAATTAAATCCTTGTTTATTTTTTTGTTCCTGGTCTAGCTTCCGATTTCCATCAAGCACAATCTGAGCAACGTTTGGAAGATGGTTTTGAATCCATTCTTGCCATGTTTTTGGTAGTATATTCGCCAACATGCTCAACTCTTCAGTGATTTTTTCTAGTTTTTGCTTAACACTCTTCATACTTTTTTGTAAGCTTTCATGCAACGTTCTAGCCTCGTTTCTTTCTTGAATAAGTACTTCTATGCGCTGCTCGTTGAAGTCGTTCTTTTTATTGAAAGTATCCACTTGCCTGCTGAGGGTCTCTACATGAACTTTAAGTTTTTCCTTTTCTCTATCGTTCTTTGTCATTCCCAATAGGTCGTTAATTTTTTCAGTTGTTTTAGAAACGGTTTTAGAAATCGCGTGTTTAGATTGCATCTCCTCACTTTTGATTTTAAGCAGTTCTAAGGCACTTTCCTTAGTTTCAACAAGCGCTGATATCTGCAAGATACTTTTTTCAGTTTCAATGGCTTTAAATTGCATTGCATTGAGGTGTACTTTATCGGAAGAAGCCCCACGTTTCATTCCTAGGGAGTTAGCGCACATTGTTTGCATCTCAGCCAAATCTTGGCGATTCAGCTTGCAGCTTTTCCCTGTACTAGTATCAGTCCAATCAAAGACTATGTGAGCATGTAAATTTGGTTTCCATTCTTGAGTGAGGATGTCCCTGTGTCCCTCGTCCCGATGAATGTGTATCTGAAAGGCATTTATTCCAAATTTTTTTTTACAATCCTGAGCAAAGTTATTGAGCTGCTTCATTTTTGTTTCATTCTGGATCACAATTACACCCTCACGAATAGGGGTTGCCTTTTTCTGCATTTGTTGCCCTGTAGTTTCGGTGTACCTGATTTTGATCTTTTCGAGTCGATTGGGAATGTTGTCTTGAGAGATACTCTCGTTTAGCTGAGTGAGCTCCTTGTTGACATAGTCAAGTTCTTTTAGTCTAAAGTTGTGAGATTCAGAACCTCCTTTGATTGGTTGGATGTTGATGCTTGTTGTTGCCATTTTATTTGTTTTTCTTTCTTCTCTTGGTGTGCGATAGCACACCGGGTCAAGGGGCTTGCCCATTGCGCACAACCCGAAGGGTTATAGTGTGCTATAACCATGAATAAGTTTTTGGCAAAGATAGTGATTATTTTCAAATCTAAGAAGTTTGTTAGTCTTTTCATATTGCCCAGTTATTTTTTTTACAAAAATTGTGGCTTGACTAATTGTAAGAGTAAAAATCATCCCAATAAAGTAAAATCGGAGTTTGAAACTTTTTTTTGTTACTGTAAGTTTTGTTGCTTCATACACATTATTTCGTGGAATATGCTCTTAAACTTTGTGGAATAGTAGGCACTCCAACTCTACCAATATAAGCTAAATATCTTTGACGAATTTGTTGAATATAAGGGGGATTAACTCTAATTTTTCGTAACGGTTTATTTGAATCAAGGAATTTCCCATTAATGAGTTTTAAAGAGAATCTAAAATCAATCAACGCAGTACTTCTTAAAGTCTCAGAAAATGGAAAGACAGGCAATAAGTGTATTGCAGAAAGCTCTTGATTATATGCTCTTTGAATCTCATCTGATGTTTTACAGAAATCATCAATCATCTTAAAATCATCAACATTAAAGCATAGTAATTCAATTGGCATATTCTTTTTCACTAGTTTTATAATATCGCATTCTGGTGAAATAATCACCCCAAAAGTGTTTTCAGCAATTTCAAAAACATCTCCAGTCATAACCGTGTCTGTTTCCAATGCATTTGTGTAATATAGTCTTGTATAAAGATTTTTTATCGAACTAAATGCTGGCATATCCTTAAAATAAGATATTGCATTTTGTTTAATTGAGTCTTTTAAAAAATCATGCTGAATTAATCTTTCTGACAACAAACTTTGAAATAAATTAATAACTTCAATTGTTGGCTCGACTTCTACTTCTTTTGGAATACCTGTTTTTTTATCAAATGACCTTACAGAACTATAGAATAACTCTTTAATCCAGTATTTGTCAGCAGCTTCTAATTCTGAAAAAATCAGTTGTGATGATTCATTCATTGCTTGACTCCAAATATACGGAACTACTAAATGTGGATTTTTCCCTTTAAACTCAATTATGGCATTTAAAACTTTCTCCTTTTCTTTTACAATTTCAGCTTCATTGCTAATTTTAGTTAAGAATTCTATTTTGTCTCCGTACTTTCCTTTTAACAAGTCTTTATTCTCAGAACTAATTACAGTATGAGAATAAATAAAAATAAGACAATATAAATTATTTTCAAGTAAAATATTAATTGGTAATTGTTTTACAGGAACACCTTCTAAATCTTCTAAAAACTCCCAATCTAATATAATTGCGTTATAAGTAGATATAGACTTAATTGTTTTTTCAAAATCATCTAAATTATTTATCGGTAGAATTGGATTTTTCTTATCACTCGACAATTCTTTAAATAGTTTATTCTCGAATGAAGCATTAAAAACCTCATCATCAACAAATAGTATTACTCCTTCCATATCATTGCTCTTGATTAAATTTGACGATAAAATTAGCTCCTGGAAGAAGCTTCTTATTTTGTTCTTGAACCACGTAAATTTCTCCATTAATACGAAGAAGAATTTCTTTAACAATATAAAGTCCCAATCCACGGCCATCAGATTTTAATGAGAAAAATTCGCCAAAAATTAATGGTACAATATCCTCTCTTATCCCAGGTCCATTATCAGCGATTGTCAATGAATTATTTCTCGTGTTTATTTTGAAAACTATCTCTTTATTTTTTGTTTCATTCTTGTTAACCCAATAAATAGCATTGTCAAGTATATTAATTATAATCTGAAGAATAATGCCTGAATTCGTTTTGACTAAAATATCGTTATCCTTAATAATTTTTATATCAATTTTCCCCTTAATATCACGTCTAAAATAATTCACAACTTTTTCAATAGTCTCAAAAACACTTACATCTTGAATTGCTTTTCTTTGGTTCTTATATAGAGGTTGAATAATTTGCAAGTCATTATATACGAATTCTAAATTATCATCTAATTCATTCAGCAAAAATAAAAGTTCATTGTTATTGAAATCCTGATTTTTCACCTTGTTTTTAAAATCCATAATATTGCTCCTCATTTTAGATAGAACCATTAATGAATCATGTGAAGCTTTTTCAACTGCCATTCCTAGACCTGCTAAATCTTCAACTATTTCCATTCGATCTTTCATAGTATTACTATGATTCTGAACAAGGTCAAGTAATTTATTAGCATTTTCTATTACCTCAGTATTATTCGTTTTTTCAAGACTTGTTTTGAGAGTGCTAAATGCTTTTTTTACGATATTTGCTGATTCTTTGATGTTTTCTTCCTTAATAGATTCTAATTTGGCTTTATCTATTTTCATTTCAGAGTTTAATATCTCAGTAATTGCTGTTACTAGACTTTTAAAATCTTCTAATGAATTATCAATATCCATCATTCCTTGCCTATTGGTCGAATCTTTCAATGTTGGATTTCCATCTTGAGTGATATAAACAAAACCTGTCAAGTCGTTATAGCTGATGAAATCACCAGCTTTTACAGTTGAACGTAGTTTATCTAAATTCAGCCAATCAATACCTTTTTCACCATAAGGATAAACTCTGACACCATCTCGTAAAACAAATACAAAATTATCTTTAATAAATTTATTAATATCTTTCGTTAGTATAGTTTTGTCACCTTTAAATAAATCAAAGGCATAAAATGTAAACCTAAATTGTCCACATCTCGGTTTTCTGTCATGTTTTGCAAACCAATGTTCAATTGCATACGATGAATAATTATTGCTTGACATGTCTTCTTTGCTAAGCATATTAACTTTTTTAGAAATAGCTCTTACAGGCGCATTGGATTTGTATTTAAAATCAAGAATACCCTCATTTGAAACTGTACCAATCATCGTAAATTGAGCCCTCTCAATTACATCTTTAAATGTGGTCACATCTTCGGAACTGAAGATTCTATTATCGTTGAAAAGCTCAATATTAAAGTCTTGCTTAAAGTTAATCCCTAATTCTTCTGCATTTTCATCTACTGGTGGAATTAATCTTTGTATTGATTTATAAAGCTCTAATACTTCATTTTCATACCATAATTCTCGTAAATTGAAAATTCTAATTAATGTACCCTTTGTTTTCTTGATTTCTTCAGGTGGGACATTTACATACCAATCATTATAAACTTTATTTAATAATTTATATTCAGTAGGTTGATTAAAAAGGTCAATGTTTTCTGGATTAAATTCAGTGAAATCCATTACTAGTTTCACTTCATCGTTATTAAATGCCTTGGTGAATAATTCTATTTTTTCTCCTAATTTATGAATAGCAAATCTACCTATTCCTTTTTCACCTTGAATTATTCGACCTTTTAATGTCCTATTTTGCTTTAATTTCTTTTTATCAAGTTTACTAGGTGTTGCTGGTCTAAGCCAAACCTTTTTTATAATGTCAAGAGTCATACCATCACCATCGTCTTCAATCTCGATGTAAGGCATCTCATTTTCATTCAAATAACTTTTACTGAAATTGCTCATATTGAAGAATCTCACTTGAACATTTTCAGCATCTGCATCATAACAATTCTTGACAATCTCAATCACAGCAACCTTTTTGTCTGTGATTAGTTGGTCTCCAATTATATTCATCAACCTTGCATAAGGTTCGAATGGTTGACTATCTTGATTTATTATTGCCATATTTTTATTTCTTAGCTATCAATATATACTCTTCTGGATATACTAATTTACTATTTGTGCTTTCTAGTTTTGTAAATTTGCCAGTTTGTTTATCTCTAATGGTTGGCATTAACTTATTTGGAATACTTCGTTTAATAACATCCACCATCTCAAAACCAAGATTCTGTAATGTTTCTGAAAACACTTCTGCAGATTTTATCTTCACACCTTTAAATGTCGTGTCGCCAATCACAAGACAAGCATGCCCATCTTTCTTGAGTACCCGATGCATTTCAACTCCCACAGCCTCCATATCCCGAAAATAGTTAGCAACTTCTTTGGCTGTTCTGTTATCGACTATTAATAACTCGTTTACTATTTCCTGCCCTAGATGAGAATTTGTAATTGTGTCCTGGCTTTGGGAATAAAATGTACCGATAAAGTTTTTCCTAAATCCAAAAAGGTCGGTTATATATTCAAACCAATATCCAGTAAGTTGATGTATATCTGCGTATTCATAAGAAGTAACATATGGTGGAGATGTTATAATAGCACTAACAGAATCAGATTCCATTGTAGTCTTTCTTGCATCCTCTAATTTAATAGTACAATCCGTTCCAAGATGATTTTCAGTTGACAATTGAGTATAAAACTCAGCATTCTTTTTCATCATTTTTTTTGCATGAGCTTTAAATGCCAAAAAAGGATCGGTAGGGTTCTTATTGGGGTCAATCTGTGGTTTAGTGCTGGATTGCAACCACTTCGAACTATTTTTTAAAATATGAGATAATCCAACTAAAAGGAAGTCTTTTACAATATCTTCCTGTATTGCTAAAATTCGTTCATATAAAAAGGCAATCTTTGTTTTATGTTCAATCGAGAACCAATAGTCAATTCTTTGATGAACTTCGATTTCAAGATAATCTTCAATTTGAAAATCTTCAAACATCTCTATTAATTCAGTAAACCTATCTTCGAGTAATTTTGGCTCTATTGCGTTTATTTTAGCTTTGGTGATAAGTTCAGCAACAGGATTAATATCGACACCTATAGATTTACGACCATGAACTTTGGCTTCTACGAGCGTAGTGCCACATCCCGCAAAGAAATCTGCAACTAAATCATCCTTTTCTGTATATTCTTCAATTAACTTCTTTACCAGATTAGGTAAGAATTTAGCAGGATACCGATGGTAACCATGAGTCCATTGTTCAACAGAACGGACATTCTTAAAACACCATTCTGGACTAACTGGAATTTCTTCAAAAGCCAAACTGTGAGAATTATTATACATGCCCTATATTATTTTGTTGAGTTAATCAGTTCTTTTACATCTACATTTAAAAGATTGGCTATAATAACCAATTTGTCCATTGAAGGCTGGATTTCGTTTGTACACCATCTGGAGATGGTTGCCTCATTTCGATTAAGTTTTTCAGCAAGCCATTTGTTGGTTTTATTCTGTTCTGCTAAAACTGCTTTTAGTCTGTTTATAGGCTTTTTTGTCATTATATTTGCATTTCCTGCAAATATATGAACATTTAATTAAATGTAGAACAGAAGAAAGCCTATATTTTGCAATATTGTTCTTATATTTTGCGAATTCTTTTACCTTTATAATATATTTTGGAAATGAAGATGAATAAAGTTTTTATCTCATTCATTTTCTGTATATATTCTACTTTGTAGCCATTATTACGTAAATTTGGTCTTTACCGCATATCAGAATCCTGAACATATACAGGCTTTTATTACGCTTGTCTTTTTTTGATGATTCATTTACTTGTATTGAGGTTGAAACAGCAATGATCAATATGGTAGAAGTGCATAAGAGCAAACCATTTTAGTGTGCCATGTTGAAGCTACTATTTCAACTTCTTCTTTTATTATTGATTTTTTCCGTAAGTTCTACACCAGTTCATCTTATGTAACAACATCAAAAGTGCTTATATAGAGACCATCGCTTACTTCCAAAATTATTTTGTTTAACATCTCCCTACTTAAATCCTCATAATTTTCGTAAACGTCGTTTTCTGAGACTGATGTTATAGTCACATTTCTTTGAGATGTAGCTTCTGACTCAAGGACAAAGTTATGTAAGAACTCTACTGATAAGGACTTACGAAATTCGTCTAGGTATTGCTCTTTAAAATTGTTGGTCTGAATGTTAACCCCCCTAAACAAACCATATATAGCTGTTTTAAGCTCATATTTCTCTCTTGTTGGAATAATTGTTTCTTTGTGTATTCTAAGGAAATCAATTGTCGACTGTAAATTGAATATGTTTGCCTTCGTTGGAACGATTAAAACATCAACTAAATTGTAGCATTGAATTATACTTTGCTGTTTCAAGTTGCTAGATAAGTCTAAGAAAACAATATCATACTCATCAATAAGAAAATCCGCTTGTTTTGAAAAATCTTCACTCGATATTTGGAGTAGCCGAAAAGGAAGTCTATAGTCTTCGTTTGCTATCTCCAATTCCAGTTCTCGTTGATTATATAAATATCCTTTATGTTCGTAACAATCTACTACAACAATTCTGATTTTATCACCCCACTTTTTGTGGATACAAGTTGCAACTAACGATGTTATATTGCTATTAACAATATCCTCTTTGTGATTTCCAATAGAAACCACAATCCCGTTTTCTATAAGTTTTTTCATTTAAATAAAATTTAATATTAGTTGATTTTTTCTCTGAAATAAACAGTAAACTTTCGAAAAAAAAGACTTTAATTTTGATTTATGATTACCTATTAGTCACGAAGTTCTAATAACTCATTTTCAAAATCTCGATCGTAGTTTATAAAGGTTTAGTTTAAATTGTACATATAGAATACAGACTAAACTAAACCGCTTATTTTTATTAAATTTAGAAAGGTTTACTTTACTCTATAATATATATACCCAGAATAAACTAAACTACTTTCTAAATTTCCATATCAATAGTGAAACTCCTGATTGTACCTATACTTTTTTCCTTCTTTCACAATCATTCTCTTATTAGTCAAGAATACATTTAATTCGATAATTTTATTCCTGCCATAACAATAACCGATAGATTCATAACCCCTTTGTAAGGATTCGATAAGAGTAGTATAATTATGCTCCACTGTATGTGCAAAAGCAGATTCCAACGCCTCACGATGCTGCAGTTCAGTGAGAGACTTATAATCAAATCCTTTTTTTGGTGCCGTTTTATTAGGCTCATAATCCTCTATCAATTCAGGAAGTGCCAATTCATTGATACGAAAAGCGAATTTTTCAAACTCAACAGCCCGTATATGCACAGCAGACACAATGCTTATGTCCTTGTCAAACTGATCCTTAGCAATCTGCAATATCGTTTCGGATTTATTGTTCAGTTCAGTTCCAATGTGTCCCCGAGAATTATCGTCTCCTTTATTTTGATGTAGCACAGTATGTATATGAATTTGTCGCTCGTCCGTCCACTGCATTAACTTGGAAATAAGCGTAGTAGCTTCACTCGGGGAGTTGATATCGTACGCCAGATCTCTTATGCCATCCACGATAACCAAGCCTAAGCCATTGGTGCTATATATGGCCTTTTCAATAATTGCAATACGCACTTCTGGTGTAAACTTTCGTAAAGCAAGAAACTCGAGGTTATCGGGCTGTCTGTCTAAGGGTAATTCTGCCAACATTAAAATACGCTCCATTACTCGGATACAGTGATAAGGGCTCTGTTCAGTATCAATATAAAGAATTTTAGACTTGGTCGATGGTAGCCTTGCACGATATCTTAGCACAGTTCCGTTCACCATTGCAGCTGCCACTATAGCACACACATTGAATGTCTTCTTACTCTTTGCTTTTCCAGTAGATGCACTAAAATTTCCCAATGTTCCTATTACTGACTCACCGATATTCAGTACTTCTGGTGGCTCTGCAAATTCATCGGTTACATGCAATCTTGCGCTTTCCCATAGGACAATTATTTCACTCTCAGTATTTTGTTCTTTGAATTCCATAACCTTATCTTCTACCTCCGTTTTTTTGGGCAGCAAGCTCTAAAGCCATGTCTATATCAACGACGATTTTGCGCCCTATCTGAATTATCGCTTTATCAATTTTCCCTGAAGCTTTAATTCTATTTGCGGTTGCAATACTGCAGTTAAATATAGCCCCGATTCCGGCCATTCCATATGCATATTTTTTATTCGGTTTAGTAGATTCAATTAATTTCTGATTCGTATTATTGGTTAGTTGTAATAATCTGTCATATTCTGATTTCGGAATTATTACAGATGTCGAGTTATCAAATGTATGTATCATAAATAAAACTTATTAATTAATTATTAATTTCCAGAGCGTCCTCTACATTTAGCAATCAATTGCGTTGCAAATATATTTAATGATTTACTATATATGGTAATGATATGCAGTGTTTTACTAGAGCAATACAAGTGTTCTAAAGTGTTCTAAATGTTCTAAAAAATTAAAAAAACCTACAAACAAATGCTTGTAGGTAATCAAATAAGTGTACTAAAAATTATCAATTTAAGGAACTCTTTCGTTTAATTTCTTAATAGTTTCGCCATATCTATTGCATAATATTTCAGGGCAAATTATATTTTTGACAAAATTGGGAACACAAATATTTCCGTTATATGTATGATTTGATATTGACAAAAGTAAATCATATACTTTTTTATGAGTCGTTATTCGTATTTTTTTAATTTTTTCAGGGCGATCACTACCAAGTAAATACATCAATGTTGGCTTATCAACCTCTCCAATGAATATTTTATTATAATTCGGCTTGTCAGATGCCGTATCTAGCATTATTTCATCGCATAAGCTTAATCGATCATCACTACTTAAGACCGTTTCAAACCGCTTTACTTTTCCTTTTTTAGTTGTATCGAATGGCAACAGCCCTAATCGATGAAGAGCTTCAAGCTTTTCAATTTCATCATTTATCGATAAAAGAAGTGAATTATAGTCTATTTTTCTCAATAAATTTCCGTTACTATCATAGAATTTTTTTCTGACTAAATTTGAAAGTTCTGTTCTTAGACAAATTACTTCACCCAATTTTTCCAAACAATCGGTTAAGTCGAACACGTCGACAGCTTTCACTGCCATTAAGTAAAAATCTCTAAATGGTGTTTCACCGTCATAATCCTCATCAAAATCCTCATCAATAAGTAAATCATCAAAATATTTAAGGGTATTTATATGTTCATTTCGATAATCCTTTATATATGTTATTATCTCAGAAATTTTTTCCTTTTCCATATTACAATTGATTAAATTTATTCATTTCTTGTTCTTTCAATAAGTCCACTATTTTTATATATGGCTTCATGGCTTTGTAATCACTATGGCCAGTCCAACGCATAACCACCTCTGCTGGAATACCTAGAAATAATGCATTTACAATAAATGTCCTTCTTCCGCAATGTGTTGTAAGTAAATCATATTTTGGATAAACCTCTTCAATCCGTTCATTACCTTTAAAATAAACAATTCGTTGAGATTCGTCAAGTTTTACAATCTCGCCCATATCTTTAAGATGTACGTTCATTTTGACATTGGAAATTACCGGTAGAGCTTTATCATTTTGAAAATGAACATTTTTATACTTCTCCAATATTGCTTTGCTATACTTATTCAACTCTATTTTAAGTCCATCTGTGGTCTTTTGCGTTACAATCGAAATGAATGTATCTTTTACGTCCGAACGGCTCAATTTAGCAACATCTGAATACCTCAATGAAGTGAAACAACAAAAACAAAATACATCCCGAATACGTGCCAATGCTTTTTTATTCTCCTCTTCTAGTTCTAGCTCTTGAATTATCCCCTGTTTATCAGTAATAACTTTTCCGTTCTTGTCTTTCAATTTCCTTTTTGCTGTTGAAAAATCGAAGTTATAAAGCATTATCAACTCATCCCAGGTTAAGTGTATAACCTCTTTTTGATTTCCATCTGTACCCTTAAACTTTGGTTTCCATGTAAGGTGTAAATTTCCGGTATAATACCCTTTTCCATATGCCCAACGTAAAAACCACTTTACAAAAGAAATATTTTTTGCAATGGTCGTATTTCTCAAATCTGCTTTTTGTAGATGATCAACGAAAAGCTGCATATCTTCTTCGGATATGTTTTTTAGATCTAGTTTGGGATTATATGAAAACAAATGTTTTCGGATGGTTGCAAATTTTGTAAAAGTAGCTGGAGTCCAACTATTTTGCCAACCCATTGAGTGAGTAAACTCATCAAATATAGAGAAAAAAGTTTGTGCTTGTTCTGGTTCTATTCCATTAGCTTTTCCGTTAGCATCATTCAAGGCATTTCGATACTCTTTTTCGTCTGGAGTGTAATTCATTACTTCAAACGATTTGAAAACCTCATTAGCCAATGATTCAAGTCTTTGAATTTCTTTGTTTATTTCGCTTGCAGCAATTTTCTTTTTTCCGTGCGTAGTTCCACTTTTGCATCGCTGAGTTTCTGTTGACCACTTATCAAGTTGCACTCTGTAACCAACATTGAAAGCAACTATATTTTTGCTCCATCGAACACGCAAACGTAATTTTGCATCAGCTTTGTATCCTGTTTTTACTAAAACGTCTTTTTCCTTATCGGGAAAGAAGAGCAGATTTCTTTTGATTTGCATAATAAAATGTTAGTCCCTGTTTTGCAAAAGTAGGGACTATTTTTTAAATACGCAATGATTATTAGTGATATTTTACGATAATATAAAAATATATATAGTTGTATATTAGAGCATTTTAGATACTACTTGACATTACTTGAAAATGTACGTTTGAATCCCTCTCTCTCCGCCAGTAACAAAAAAGAGACCCTTATAGGTCTCTTTTTTTATGTCCAAATCATAACAAATATGCCTTCTTCTTCAAATTAGCCCTAAATTCTGCACTAGCCTGTGTAATATACTATAGAACACTAATTTATGGGAGGATATGCACCCACAAATGTATTATTATTTTTTGGAATGTTCATTAATTGCATCACATCAGTAGGCAATATGCCACCAACTTTGTTATACTTAAATCCTTTGAATGTTTGGTATTTTTTAAGTTCTAAACTTTTGAATACAGTTATTCCGAAGTAAAAACGGTTACTTTCTTTAAATTCTGTATAAATATTATGCAAACTGTCAGGTTTCATGAATGACATGTGATTTTCATTACTCATAGCCTGCGTCCAGTAAATAGTAGGTGCTGTATTGCTGAAGGATGATCTTACAAAAACATTGTTTTCGAGTTTTTCAAACTGAGGATTATAGTTTCTTAAATAGAAAGTATCTGGTTGCCATACAAACAGCAGTGGTCTTTGATGGTTTTCGTCATCATACATCAGGTTATTGGAGAAAATATGATTGGTGCGTTTATCCACATCCGAACCTGTACTCGAATGCCAACCGAAAGTCCCATCGTTGGCGGGAGTTCGTTCATTACGTCCTATAATAGCAGTACTATTCACAAAAGTATTATTATAAATTCTTGCACCAGAACTGTTAAGAATGAAAATTCCCTGATCGCAATTGGAAAATACATTGCCGGCACATACAATTCCTTTCGAAATTTCGAAAAAGAAGCCGTTTTGACTTGGCCAGGTCTTGTGATAATCAAATTTGATACTTCCATTGCCAACATTTTCAACCCAGTTATTAATAAAGCGACCATCACAATTTCCCACATCGTACCAAACGCCATTTGATTCCGGAAGATCGGTTATCAGGTTATCAAAGCAGGTAACACGGTGTGTCTGGTTGAATATTTTTAAAGCTGCAGGATAATAACCGGTTATATTTTCTATATTGTTTCGTGTAAAGATATTTTTCTCTAGCCAAGCATCACTTGAGGCAATAAGATATATGCCTTCGGTGCTGGTGTCACTTATTTTGCAGTTCCTCAAAATCAGTTTATCGCCACGGAGAAATGCTGCAACACGTGAACAGAAAGTTATGCTACAATTTTCAATGTCGGTACCAACCACATCTTTCCCATATTCCGATTCATTTAATTTACTTTCTGGTTCTTTTCCATCAACCTCAATAGCACGATATGCATATTGTGTAAAATCTATTCCCTTAAGCACAAAGCCTTTCTTGTCAGAAGTTTTTCCATGACACTCGCTTGTTATTCGATGTAGAGCCACATTAAAGGCAGTAATTTCTACCAGTTTATTTGTAGGGTCAATACCAATGTAAACCAGTCCCGATTCGTAATCGATGAAATAAGTATTTTCATCCACGTCTTTCTCTTGTCCGACAGATTGTAAAAACTTTCCGTTTATAAATACCATGTCGTTATTGAACCGGTTCATAGGTGTTTCTCTTGCATACTTCGACCGATTCCACCAGCTATCTGGTTTTGCCGGAAATAAATGTTCCCATTTTGTTACCCACATTCCGTTCTTTAGGTTTTTCCAGTTTTCAACCACATAAGTTCCTTTAAACATTGGTCGTTCGTTGCCAAAAGGTTGTATGGTAATACCCTGATTGAGAATTAGGTTTCCAGTGCGGTATGTACCACCACGTAAGATGATGACATCGCCGGTTTTTACCTTCTCGATGGCTTTTTCGATGGTTGTTGGTTTATCAATTGTAGTTCCCTGCTCTGCTTGGTTGCCATCAGGAGCAACATAGTAAATAGTTTTAAATATTTTTGGCAATTCATAGGTTTGTCTTACCGGACCATATGGTCCACCTGATGGTTGAGCAATTACAGGGATAGAAATTGTAAAAACAATTATTGCAAAGCATATCATACTTTGAATCAAATGTATTTTCCCATATTTTTTCATTTTGGTCTTTATTTTTAAATTGAATATTTCTCGATGTAAATATACTTGATTATTTGCAAATTAATAAAGGCTTCGGTGTATTTTTGGTACTTTAATTTTATTACAGCTTGCATACTCTAAAAGATAAGGAAGACTAATACTGCCAGGTACTTTGTTGTTAGTAATAATCAATTTTCTGCTATTGTATTTAGAAATAAAGAGTATATGTGACTTAAAAATTGCTTTTTTATTAAATTCAAACTATAGTGACTTACTGATGTTAGCAGAGCAACTTTTAAAGTAAGTAATCAAGGCCAACTAAAAAAAGATTAACTTGATAGAAAGTGTGTACGGCTGTTTCTATTGGATAGTACTTCATTTTTTTACTGTTGTTTTGTAATAATAATTTCTAACTTTGCAATATGAATATCGAAAGTAAAATTCATTTTAAAGCTGCAGGATTGTATATTATCGTTGGAATTGCTGCTGTAGTGATGCTAATCTATCTTTACGATTTGAGGAGTAATCTTAAAAATCAGAGGCAGGAAGTCGAAAAGCAGCATCATTCGCTCGCAATGATCAATGAATTAATTTATGCTGTAAATGAAGCGCAATCCTCGGCGAGTCTTTTTGTTTCCACCAATGATAAAGTATATATAAATCAGTTTGATAGGAAACTCATATTGATAGACTCACTTATTAATACTCTTGTTATTATCGAACCTGTAGGAAAAGAAAAACTACTTAAAATAAGTAGTTTGCTTAAACGGCAGGCTTCAAATATATCGGAGTTGAACCGTCAGTTTGGGGCTGGAAATCCACTTGCTGCCATCAGCGAACGCATTCAAAACTATAAACCCAAACGACAAGGTAACTCACACATAATCACGACTAAAAAGGATACTGTATTTAAAACAACAGGACGAGAAAAAAATATTTTTAAAAGAATCAAAGAAGTATTCAGTCCTGAGAGGAATACCACAGTTGTTGTCTCCACTCAACAGGTTGATACGCTTCGATTGGAGCATGTCGATTCGTTTCCCATTTTAGCCGAAGTGAAAAATATGGCTAACTCAGCCAGCAAATATTATGAAAAAAATATCAGGTCAATCGGACGGCAAGTGACAAATCTGATTACTTCAGATAGAGAGATTTCAACTCAAATTTCCGGATTACTATTAAACATACATCGTCAAACACTAAATTCTGTACTTGAGAGTATTGATCGGAGTGAAAAGTCAATCAATAGAAACTATACTATATCAATCATTGGAAGTATATTAGCTTTAGGTTTAATTTTAATGTTTATCCTACTGATTATTTACGATGTAAACAAAGGTAAAGAATCCCGTGAAAGAATTCGGCAGGTAATGGAGAGTAGGCATCAGCTTCTATTATCTGTTTCACACGATATTAAAAGTCCTTTAGGCTCGATTTTAGGATATCTGGAACTTCGTGACCAGCAAGGAGAGGATATAATGTCAATGCAAAATTCTGCTCGTCATATATTAGCACTGCTCGAAAATTTGTTGGAATTTTCCAGTCTTGAACAGGGCTCATTAATGATTAGTAATTCTAATTTTTCTATTAATGAAGTTTGTGAAGAAATTGGTCAGATGTTCTTACAATTAGCTGAGTCAAAAAATCTTTCATTTACATTTTCTTCTGATAAAGATAGATTAAACTCAGACCAGATGAAAATTAAGCAGATTGTCATTAATCTTGTCTCTAATGCCATGAAATATACACGGGTGGGAAAGATCAATTTAAAAATGAAATATGCCGATGGACAGCTTTGTATTGAAGTAACGGATACAGGTGTAGGGATACCTGAAGATAAATTGGCAGAGATATATGAGCCTTTTACCCGTGTTGAAAGTAATAATGCCCTGGCTCATGGCACAGGTTTAGGTATGTATGTTGTTAAAGGTCTGATTGAATTACTCGACGGTACTATTCATATAACTTCCAAAGTCAGTAAAGGCACAAAAATAGAAGTGATTATCCCTTGTGCGAAAGCAGAAAATAAAATTAAACAGGGAGCGAAAAAAATCGCCCTTTATGATGATGATCCTGTGGTAGTTGAAATTGTGCGTGGTATGCTTGTCCGATTGGGGCATGAAGTGGTAGAACACAATTACGATGTGATACTAACTGATATGGAAATGGGTCAACTGTCAGGGCTTGATATTCTGGCATCGGCAGGGAATGTTTCGGTAATTGTTATGACAGGTCATAGCGATTATACGGCTGAAAAAGCCAGTGAACTTGGTTTCGATGGTTTTTTACTGAAACCTTTTACAATTGATGATTTACGAGAAATTTTTGGTAATGGAGAAAAGGTTGCTGATAATCTTTTTGGAGAAGATTATGAAGAAATCATGGCAATTTTCCGCATTTCTACTGAGGAGAACTTTGTATTGCTGAGGCAAGCTCTCAACGACTCTGATTTCAACAGGGCACAGAGTATTTGTCATAAAATGCTACCAATATTCGCACAACTGTGCTATCCTGTAAGTGAATTGAGCAAGATGGATGCACAACGAGGTAATGGGTATGAAGGATGGCAGACTGACGTGAATACTATTTTGTCGATTATAGTTTAATTCCGAGAAAGTGCATTTTGTTATAGAGGGTTTTGCGGTCAATTTTTAGAAGTTGAGCTGCCAATGTTTTATTTCCACGAGCTTTATGTAGTGCATTTTCTATTTGTTTGCGTTCTTCTTCTGGTTGTAGTGCCAGATCTTGGCTGACAGGTGTCGCCACAAAGACTGGTATGTCTTCTGGGGTAATGATGTCTTTTGACGCAAATAACACCATTCGTCGAACCATATTACGCAATTCACGCAGGTTTCCGTTCCAGTGATGTTTTTCTAGCACATCCAAAGCTTCTTTTGAGAATCCCTGAATTTTTTTATCTAACTCTTCATTGGCCTGACACAGAAACTCTTTGGCAAAGATTTCAATATCTCCCTTGCGATTCCGGATAGGGGGGATAAAAACAGAAAACTCATTAAGACGATGATACAAATCTTCGCGAAAACGTCCCTCTGCAATGGCTGTTTCCAAATTTTCGTTTGTAGCTGCCAGGATACGCACATCAACTTTGATATCTTTGACTGATCCAACCGGACGTACTTTTTGTTCTTGTAAAGTACGCAGTAATTGTATTTGCACATCATAGGAGAGATTTCCCACTTCATCGAGGAAGACTGTACCCTGATCTGCCTGCACAAATACGCCGGCTTTATCTTCTACAGCTGAAGTAAATGAACCCCGGAGATGCCCGAACAATTCACTTGGAGCCAGTTCACGTGATAGACTGCCGCAATCAACTGCAATAAAAGGATTATCCCGACGCGAACTATTTTCGTGGATCATCCGCGCTGCATATTCTTTTCCTGTACCGCTTTCGCCCAATATTAGCACCGACATGCGGGTAGGAGCAACCCGTAGTATGTGGTCGTACATTTGTTTTGCTTCAATGCTTTTCCCCAATATCATATTGTTAACCACGGGTTGAATTGGTTTTGCAACAACAGCTTTTTTCGAAAGAGCCTGTTCTATTTTGTTCTTCAGCATAGCGGGGTTCAGGGGTTTTTCCATAAAATCTTCTGCCCCGAGTTTCATTGCTGCCACAGCACTTTGTATCTCTCCATAGCTTGTCATAACAATAACAGGCATGTTCATCCTCTGCTCACGAATCCATTGAAGCAACATAATACCATCTCCATCAGGTAAACGTAGATCAGTCAGTACCAAATGAAATTTCTTATCGGTTAGTTCGGTTTGTGCTGCAGAAATATTTGAGCATAATTCAGCTTCAAAACCGTTACGAAGACACCACCTTTGCAACATAGTTCCAAAGGTGGTGTCATCCTCAATTATTAAAATCATCTGTTTCATAGGGAACAAAAATAATCAATTAAATTGATATTTTTTCCGAGAACAGAATCAGTTATCTATATAAACAATGTTTTTATTCTAAAACTAAATTTGTACAACTAAATATTTAGATACACTCCAGAATTTTGAAGGATTGGTAATTTCGATAGTGATTTTCTTGTCGGTGCCCGGTACCAGATTATAACTGCTTTGGGGATGAGATGAGAGAATCTTAACCCTTTTGCTATTGGTAGGAATGGATGTTACGTTTCTCAGGTCAACCTGAGTAAAGGCTTTTTTGTCGAAATCATTACCCATTACTTTCTTAGCCTGAAATAGTCCACCGCCAGAAATGACCTTTGCTTCTTTGAGTATTTTAGACGAAGCTACACAGTACCATACTGTATTAATATCTATGTCCTGTACTTTTATTGTCGATTTTTGTTGTTCAAGCGTATTTTGTTGTTCAGAAATATTTTTGCTCTGAACATCAACAGTAGTTGTTAGCTCATTGATTTTTATGTTTTTCTGATCAAGTTCAGCCTGTAAAGATTGAATTTGAGTTGTTTTTACATCCATTTCTGCTTGTAAACGTTTGATTGTTTCGGTTAGCATGCTGTTTGCCTTTCCTCTTTTCGATGCCAAATGCTGAAGTTCCGCAATTTTTGCTTTGTTTTTTTCGATGCCCTCTTTTATGGCAGTCATTTGAGCTGCTATCATTGCTCTTTTGTTGTCTTTTGTACCTTCTACACCTTTTAGGTTGACCTTCATGTCTTTTTCAGTTTGATTAATCTCTGAAAATCCAGTTTCAATATCGTTCAGTACGACAAGTGTTTGGTTGTAATTGGAATCTAAGGCCTGCTTTACCTGGGCTAATGAATCACGTTGAGCGATAGCGGCTTTGTATTTTCCCGAATTCTCAACACACGATGTCGTAGCAAATACGAGCGCTGCAATAATTGCATAAAATTTGATTGTTTTCATTTTTTTTTGAGTTTAATGGTTTGTAATATTTAGTAGTACAATTGTTCTTCTTATTTTGTTATTTATTGATACTGTTTTATTTATTTTGGTGTGCAATGAATATAAATGAATAGCTTTTTCGGGCTATTGTTAAGTTATCCTAACGCTTTATCGGGAATAAATAATATAACAAAGATCTGAAACTATTGACGATTAGTGATAGCATAATTTCATTTTTATATGATTCATACATTCTCAGTAAGATTGATTGCCCTGCCCATTATTAGAATTATTATCACGAGCAAATTTCATTTTATCTTCACCACTTTTTTTGTCATTTCTCCGATAGTAATCTTCATGAGAGTTTCTGTCATTGTACCTGTGATTCACTCTTTCGGCACGTTCAATCATTCGTTCATAGTTTCGATCTTTACTTCTGTTTTTATGATAGTTGTAATGGGAGTAGGGAGCATTACCACTATAATCAGATACTATTACCTTGTGACCACGATACAAATCATAGTTTCGAAATCTACCCGGAAGATGTCGCCTGTGAATCCAGTTTCCATTATAGGAATATACGAAAAGCGACGTATTTAAATCGTAATATGCATCTACATCGGGCAGATAATAATAACGTACATTGGCTTGTACCGGTGGACCCCATGGTGGATATGTACCAATATTTACTCCGATCGAAACTTGTGCTTGCATAATTCCTGCAATTGAAATCAAAAGTCCAATAACTACTAATTTAAATGGATGCATATTTTGGTATTTAATGCTAATAATTATTGTTACTAACAAACAATATACGTGCCATCGTAGTTAATATTATGATAATCACTCTTTTGTTGTTTTTGAAGACTGTGGAAAGTTGTGGAAATCTGTGGAAAGTTGTGGGGAATAAAGTCTAGAAGGCTTTTATCGCTGCGTCCAAATTATTTGTAGTTGGTTAAGGGCAGGTTAATTATATATTCGAGTAAGGCACATATTTTATATATTTGTCTGAATCTTTAATAGTATTGAATTAAACCTGCGGCAAGAATTTTCATCTAATAAAACATTTACACTTGTAAATTGCTATATTGAAAATTTGTAAAATAATTTAGGGATGTATTTTATACTCTTTTCACAAAAACAACTTAGTGGTAAAGTAATAGTTGATTGTCTTAGACATATAATGAAGATTGCAATAGAATATAATATATTGTAACGTGAATACAAATATGTTTTATAAGCTGTATCTTTCAAAGTCCTAATTACAATTTAGAATTTATGAACCCCTTTTGATAATTAATCCTTATAATGATGATAAATGTATGTTTTTTTAATAGTAATATGTTTTGGGGCGGGGGAGAAAAACTTCATCTGGAATATGCATTAGAGTTTAAAAAAAAGAACTATAATGTTACAATGATAGCTAAAAATGGCTCTGCTTTATCTAAAGCATCCAGAAAAAATGAATTGGAACTATTTCATATCTCAGTTGGAAATATCTCCTTCTTAAACCCGGTGAAAATAATAAAACTTGTTAGGTTTTTTAGGCAAAGTAAAATAGATACTGTAGTTTTTTCCGGTTCACAGGATTTAAAACTGGGGAGCATTGCGGCTAAATTAGCTTGTGTAAAGAGAATTGTTTATTTAAGAGGTTTGGCTGTTCCTGTAAAATATAGAATTCTAAATCATTTCATTTTTAAATTTGTATTAACACACATAGTGGCTAACTCGCAAGAGACTAAAAGGAGTATTCTTCTGAACATGGGGAAATATATTGATAGCAAAAAGGTGAAAACTATCTATCATGGAATTGAAATAGAAAGCTCTAACTCTTGCTACAATCAAAAAAACGAGATTATTATCTCTAAAGGTAAGGGTGTAATTCTTGGTAGTGCAGGCAGACTTACGAAACAAAAAGGGCAACATTATCTGATAGAAATTGCTTTAAAATTAAAAGAAAAAGGCATTAAATTTACCTTATTCATAGCAGGTACCGGAGAGTTAGAAGCTGAGCTAAATTCTTTAATTGTGCTACATAATCTTCAAAAAGAGGTCATATTACTTGGATTTGTAGGTGATATGGATGCTTTTATGAATTCAATTGATATATTTTTACTTACTTCTGTTTGGGAAGGCTTCGGTTATGTTTTAGTTGAAGCAATGCTAAAATCGAAGCCGGTTGTTGCATTTAATATAACCAGTAATCCGGAGATAGTTACTCAAAACGAAACAGGGTATTTGGTCAATTATCCAGATGTAGATTTATTTGCCGAAAAAACGTTACAGTTAATACAAAACAAAGCTATTAGAACGCAACTTGGAGAAAATGGCAAAATGAGTGTTATCAATCGATTCAATATTAGTGACAGGATAACAGAATTTGAATATTATTTATTAGGAAAAAATTTTATTAGTCAAAATAAGCTTTCCTATATTAAACAGTCACGTACTTTTACCCCACACTCTTTCGGCATGATTTCCAGACTCCAACGGATACGAAAAAAACAAAGAAAGAATACCATTCACAAACTGAATAGTATCATTTTCTTCATTATTTCTCTTTTCAATCTGTAAAGCGAAGTTCTTCTTTTTTAGAGATACGACAGAGCCTGGCAACTTGTTAAAAACTAAAAATGTCGGTGAAAAAATATTTTCTCTTCAGAGAGATAGTTTCCATCTTTGAAGAAAGAAGATATCTGATCATTGTACTTCAATCTTTCCTTCGAAAACTCCCATTCCGAATAGTGCAAAATCATATTTTACCGGGTCGGAAGGATCGAAAGTACGGAGAACAGACATTATCTCTTCCACGGCTTTCCAGTCGTTTTGCTTGCGCTGGAGCAGTACCAGGCCACGAGCTACATTGCCCGAATGTACATCGAGTGGGAGCATAAGGGCTGAAGCCGGAATGTCTTTCCATAACCCGAAGTCTACTTCATTTCCATCGCTCCGAACCATCCATCGCAGGAACATATTCAGCCTTTTGGCGGCCGAATTGGCAGTAACATCGGATACATGCTTCTGTACCCTGACTTCGTGTGGAGTGGATAAAAAAGTATTACGAAAATGGTTCAAAGCTCCATAAATACTTTTGTCATTTCGGTATCCGGTTGTGAATACGTTTTCGAGTCCGCCATGATGGAGATAGATGTTTTTCAATGAATCCAGAAAAAACAGACAATCATCTCCATTGAAAGTGCGGTGAACAAAGCTTTTGATGCTTTTTAAATCCGAGATATCAGCTTGCATTACAAATTCAAAAGGAGAATTATCCATCAATTCCATCAGTCTATTGGCATTGTTGATAATGCTTTTGCGCTGTCCCCACGAAATGGTGGCAGTAAGGAAAGCCGCAATTTCAATGTCTTCTTTGCGCGAAAAACGATGTGGAATCTGAATAGGGTCGGACTGAATAAAGTCGTAGCTGTTATAGAGTGAAACCCGTGAGTCAAGCAGGAATTTTAGGTCTGTGTTCAAGTGTTGGAGCGTGTTGTTCATGCCCTTTTATAAGTTGAATAAATTTTCGAAAGAGATAGAAAGCATATTTTCAATATGATGCGCACTATTTGCGTAGCCTTTTTCCTTCAGAGATGTTACAAATTCACTGTGCGACCGGCCTTTTCGGTAATCGGGTTCTTTTAACGGATGCTTCAGGTACCGTTCGAAAGTTGCTGCAGGTTCGCCAATGTTCAACACGGCGTGGTACAGGAGCGCATTTTTATTTCGGTAAATGGCAGAACCTAATATCTTTCTGCCGTTTATAGCGATATCCGAAATACCCATTGGGGCAAGGTTCTGTATACCCATTTTTTCGATGGCTGAAATTATCAGTTTGTTTACATGCTGAAAAACTTCTTTTGGATGAACGGTTTTACTGTCGATAAATACGGCTGATATCATGATGTTATTCGGCGTGAGCACAACAGTCTGACCACCCGAAGGCCTTTTCAGAACGGTAACTTTATCCTCAATTACGTTTTCAATGTTCAGGGAATCATTGAAATTATTAGATGCTCCAAGTACAATATAGGTTTTGTCCGGTGTCCAAATCAGGTACTGATTGGTTTTTTTATCCAGCAATTGGCTGTCCGGAAGATGATATTCTGTTATCTTTATCATAATTATCAGTCCTTTTTATGTTATCAGTAAAAAGCAAAAATTAATACGGTTATTCCATCATCATTAATACCGGATCGGATAAATAATGCCGGATTCGATTTATAAAACGCGACACATCACCACCATCCACAATCCGGTGATCGACTGAAAGTGAAAGTGGCAATACATTTCCAATCACAATCTGATCATTTTTTACTACCGGTTTTTTTACTATTCGTCCAATGCCAATAATGCCCGCCTGTGGAAAGTTTAGCACCGGAGTGGCGTAAATGCCTCCAATAGAACCAAAGTTGGTAATGGTAAATGTTCCGTCCTTCAGGTCATCCAGCGTAAGTTTCCGGTTGCGTGCTTTTTCCGACAGTTCAGTTATTTTTTGTGCAATCTGAAATATCGAAAGCTTATCGGCATCTTTTATAACCGGCACCACCAAACCTTCGGGCGTATCCACGGCAATGCAGATATTATAGCGGTTTTTGTGAATCATACGGTCATTTTCCAAATCCATTTGTGCGTTCAGCTGTTTATGCTGTTTTAGTGCCAGTACAATGGCTTTCACAATAAATGGCAAATAGGTAAGATTCACGTTTTTCTCCGCAAACTGTGTCTTGAATTTCGCACGAATGCTTATCAATTCCGATATTTCCACTTCTTCAAAAAGTGTCATATGCGCTGCACTCTGCTTGGAATTCAGCATGTTTCGGGCTATGGTTTTTCTGATTTGTGTCAGCGGTTCATAGGTAGTAAGGTCGGTTGAAAAATCAGATTCAGTAGTTTCCGTTTTAATCGGAACTGCTCCATTGTTTCTGACAGAGTCGAAGCGTTGGATATCGTCTTTGGTCACTCTGCCTGATGGCCCGGTTCCCGTCACTTTGTTTATATCAATTTTAAATTCTTTGGCCATTGCCCTTGCCAGTGGAGTTGCCAATGCTTTTGTAATCTTCATTTCTTTCGAATCCTGTTTCTCAGCACCTTCTTCGCTCGATGGCAAAAAGGCTTTACTGTCCGCAATTTCCATTGTGCCCATCACCGATGCACCTTCTGTTATAGGTTTGGGCTTTGATTGTTCGGTTACTACAGATGTATTTTGAGTGGCAAGTGCTTCTTCGGTTTCAATTTCCACCAGCGGTTTGCCTACATGAACCGTATCTCCCACATTGCCGTAAATTTCAACTATAATTCCGGTTTTAGGTGAAGGAATATCGGTCACCACCTTGTCGGTTTCCATATTCACAAGTGGTTGTCCGGCTTTTACAGTTTGACCTTTTGCTACGTACCATTCCAGTATGGTACCTTCTTCAAGTCCTTCGCCTATATCCGGAAAATTAAATATGTATTTCATTGTATAGAAAATTAAAATTTGACGGTACGTTCTATTTCATAAAAAATACGATCGGGTGTAATCAGATGGAAATGTTCTCCTTTAGCCATTGGAGCAATAGTATCAAAACCCATCACTCGTTTTGGAGGTGCTTCCAGGTATAGAAATGCTTCTTCGTTGGCAATGGCCATCAGTTCGCCACCCACACCAAACGATTCAGGAGCTTCGGCTACAATTACTAAGCGGCCTGTCTTTTTTATTGACTCTGCTATTGTTTCTTTGTCTAGCGGATAAATGGTTCGTAAATCAATCAATTCTACTGATATGCCGGCATCTTGTGCCATAGTTATTGCTTTCTGGCATTCTCGAATCATAGCACCAAAAGCCACCACGGTTACATCTGTACCTTCGGTCAATACTTTGGCTTTGCCAATGGGAATGCTGTATTTCTCCTCGGACACTTCCTGTTTTATGGCCCGGTAAATTCGTTTTGGTTCCATAAAAATCACCGGGTCATCACTCTCAATAGCCGAAATCAACAGCCCTTTGGCATCGTGTGGAGTAGAAGGTATCACCACTTTTATTCCCGGGATATGGGCGTATAACGCTTCCGGACTTTCGGAGTGATGTTCCAACGCATTAATACCACCACCATACGGAAACCGAATCACCATGGGCACTTTGTACTTACCGCGCGAACGGTTGTGCATGCGCGATACATTGGATATAATCTGATTAAAGGCCGGAAAGGTGAACCCATCAAACTGCAATTCCACTATGGGGCGTAACCCCGATAATGCCATTCCCAGTCCGGTGCCTACAATGGCCGATTCGGCCAATGGGGAATCGAACACCCGTTCTATGCCGTATTTCTTTTGCAATCCTTCCGTTACTCTGAAAACGCCGCCTTCGAGCCCGCAATCTTCTCCGTAAACCACTATGTTTTTATCTTCTTCCAGTTTAATGTCTAACGCATTATTTATGGCTTGTACTATCGTCATTACGCTCATTTTCTGCTCTCCTTCCAGTTTTGAAACTGTTCATAATCCGCTTTTTGTTTTTTCAAAACGTCCGGCATTTCTACATACATATACTTGAAAACATCTTCCAACTGGTAAGGGGTATAGTTTTCGGCTTCGGTAAATTCAGCATCTATTTCCTGTTTGTATTGTTCTATTAGTTCGGTCTCATTTTCATTCCAAATGCCTTTTCTGTCCATGTATTTCTTCAATCTCAGGAGCGGATCAGTCTTTGCCCATTCCAGTTCTTCTACTTTGGTGCGGTATTTTGTAGGGTCGTCGGAAGTAGTGTGCGCCCCTTTGCGGTATGTCAGCGCTTCTATCAGTACGGCTCCATTTCCGGCCCGGGCATATTCAGCCGCTTCCTGATACGCTGCATACATAGCAAAAAAATCATTCCCGTCCACTTTCACTCCCGGCAGTCCGGCAGCAATCGATTTTACGGCCAGGTTCACAGATTTTGTTTGGTCCTGTACGGGAACCGAAATGGCATACTGATTATTCTGTATGGTAAAAATTACCGGCACTTTCCATACTCCGGCAAAATTGAGGGCTTCGCTGAAATCGCCTTCGGACGTGCCACCATCGCCTATAAACGGAAACACAACTTCATCCTTTTTCTGGTATTTAACGGAATATCCTATGCCTGTGGCATGAAGATACTGCGACCCGATGGGAATGCAAATGGGTAAAACATGATTGGCTTCCTGAAAATTACTGCCTTGCTCAAAGCCCATGTAATACATAAAAATCTCTTTCATGCGAACGCCTTTTGCCAGCATTACGCCCAGCTCCCGAAAAGCCGGTACCAACCAGTCATCTTCTCTTATTATCAATCCGGCAGCAATGTGTATGGCTTCATGTCCAACACAAGGAGGGTATGTAAACATGCGGCCCTGACGTTGATATGAAACAGACATTTCGTCGGCCGTGCGGGCAAAAAGCATCGATTTGTAAGCTTTAATAACCGTTTCGTCGGTTATAGTGGGCATCCATTCGTTGTTTATTACTTCACCATCATTATCTATTATTCTAAATATTTTATCTTCCAGGGGATTAAAATCATTAAAAATCATATTCTGTTTTTATTATTTTTGTATTAAAAGAAAGGTAGTTAGGTAGAATGATTATAAATAATAGTATTTATGCCAATTATAACAATCAATATTTAATAAGGTTCTTTAGTGTGGCTCTGGAAATGCTTAATAAGTACGCTTCAAAACATAAAAAAACGGCTGAACTTCTGTTGCAGAGGATCAGCCGGAGTAGGGGAGAGTATATGTTTTAGTCAGGTGATAAGAAGTTTATGCTACTTCTGATCCTTTTTTTGATTTGCGGTACAGATAGGAATTAAAAATATTTCTTTTAGCAAAACGTAATTGTTTATCGGCATTAATAAAGCGGGTGAAAATGTTTTTCGAAACGCCGAAGTACTCGTAGGTTGACCCATCCATAAAGGTGATTTCAAGCATTTGACCTTTGAGCTTGTAATCGGCAATGCCCGATTCTGCTGTAAGAGCCAGGTATTCTTCTTCGTTGGCAGCAATGGTTTCGGGTGCAATGCTTACCAAAAAATGGTATCCATCAATAATCTGACGGCTTTTATGTTCAGCTTCTATTGCCAACTCATCATTGCCGGTAAATTTATCGGGGTGCCATTCTTTCACTAAATTCCGGTAGGTGGTTTTTAATTGTTTAAGATCGGTTTCTGGTTCAACATTAAATAGTTTCTTGTATTCGTTAATACGCTTCATAAATAGTTCTTTTCTATATTTTTAATTGTTCTATGCTTCGCAGCTTTTTTTAATCGGGCGCAAAGGTACGTTTTTTATAGCTTTGAAAACGAATTATTTAGCGGTAATGTGCAAAAATAGTTGTCCGTGTATGATTAATCAAAAAGAACATTGTCTACAAAATGCATATTATCCGTCCACCGAAAAGTCATTGGCACCAGGAAATCCCGTATCACTATAGCCTCGTTATGCTCTTTATCTATGGCGGCATACACCAGGGTCACCTTCCCGTTTTTCAACTGTTCATCCAGCAGGGCGAATTGTTCTTTGCTGTTTTTAAGTTCCAGGAAATATCGCTCCCTGAACTCATTCCACCTTTCAGGGTCATGACCGAACCACTTTCTTAATTCGGTACTCGGGGCAATATCCTTTAACCATAAATCGACACATGCTTGTTCTTTAGTGAGGCCCCTGGGCCATATTTTATCCACGAGAATGCGTATGCCATCTTCCGGTTCGGGTTTTTCATAAACTCGTTTAATTTTCATAGGTGTTTTTTTAATATTGCTCTGTGAATTGTATCACTTCTATCGGGCAGTTTTCTGCTGCTTCCTTTATTTTTGCTGTATATTCAGCATAATTGATGTCTTCAATTACGGTTGATATGTCTTTGATTAAAAACACTTCAGGACAAATATCCTCGCAAACTCCACAGGTAGTGCATCCATCTTCTATCCAAACATTTGTTATTGCCATGATCTTTTTTTGTTTTTTCATTGTCAGGGAATATCCCCATTCTATTCTATTCGAATTTTTGATTAAAACAATTCAGATTTTTCTTTGTTCGGAATCATTAAATTAGAAGGTGATAAGGAAATAGTTGGAGAGTTGAATTTCATTTCACAGATGAAACAAATCAACGACTGTAGTCGGAATTGTATTTCACCCCTGAAATAGATCAACTACTGTAGTAGGAATTGTATTTTACCCATGAATCAAATCAACGACTGTAGTCGGAATTGTATTTCACCCATGAAATAGATCAACTACTGTAGTAGGAATTGTATTTTACCCATGAATCAAATCAACGACTGTAGTCGGAATTGTATTTCACCCATGAAATAGATCAACCACTATAGTCGGAATAGTATTTCACCCTTGAAACAACTCTCCGGACACAATGGGAAGGTTATTCCAACTATAAAACACCTCTAGTATGCGAAAAGCAATGAAAAAAAACTGAATGGATAGAATATCTGAAAATTTTTATTTGCGTAAAGAGGTCTAATAAACAATCCAAAATTATTTTTACATTTGCATTTGCATTGATATTTAAATCAGTATATTATGGCCGCTAAATTTCAATATACATATCGTATACCTTCCGCTCGTTGGCAGGCGTGGGATTATAGCAGTGAAGGATTGTATTTTATTACCATCAACGCCGCGTACCGCGAATGTTTGTTTGGTACAATAGCCGATAAGGAAATGTATTTGTCGGAATGCGGGCAAATAGTGGCAGAGGAATGGAATAAATCATTTGACATCCGGTCGGAACTATTCTGTGACGCATTCGTCATCATGCCCAATCATATCCATGCCATATTACGCATTGAAAATCCCGCCATTATTGTAGAGACGCACAGCCGTGCGTCTGATGATGATACCAATGATCCATACGTAGAGACGCACGGCCGTGAGTCTGATAATGCAAATCCGGATGATATTGAGACGCACAGCCGTGCGTCTGTACGCGGTGTACGTAATGGCAATGGCGTTGCATATCGTGAACCGAAATCGATATCATCGTTTGTTGCCGGTTTTAAATCGGCCGTAACTGCGCGCATTAATACGTTGCGGCACACCCAGGGCACTGCGGTTTGGCAGACCCGGTTTCACGATCATGTCATCCGTGACTACGAAGAATGCCGGCGGATTGGTGCCTATATCGATGGGAACATCGAAAACTGGGAAGATGACAGGTATTATAAATGATAACTGGCATTTTTGATAATACAGATTGCCATTGACGTAATTGACGAACTTTCCACAGCCCGCTTTGTTTCATAGCTATAAAAAATAAACACTTGAACGTATGAAAATGAAAATAGAAATATGGAGCGATGTGATGTGTCCGTTTTGCTACCTGGGCAAGCGGAAGTTTGAAAATGCGCTGGCGCAATTTGCCGATAAAGAATATATAGAGGTTGAATGGAAGAGCTTTCAACTAAATCCTTCGTTGGTTACCAATACGGGTATCAGCATTCAGCAGTATCTGTCGGAGCACAAAGGTATGTCCGTTGCGCAGGCTCAACAGTCGGGCAACTATATTACCAAAGCCGGGCAAGCTGTAGGGTTGACGTATAATTACGATAAAATTGTAGTGGCAAATACCTTCCGGGCACAGCAACTGCTTAAGTTTGCTCACACACAGGGTAAGCAAAACGACATGGAGGAACGGTTGTTTGAGGCATTTTTCGCCGAAGGACAAAATGTGAATGAACTGTCCACGCTGGTGCAATTAGCCAGTGAAGTGGGGTTGGAAACTGCCGGGTTACACCAGGCACTCGAAAATAACAAATACGCGGCACAGGTACAGGCCGACGTGGCCGAAGCCAATGCGCTGGGAATTCACGGTGTGCCGTATTTTGTATTCAACCGAAAACTGGCTGTAAACGGGGCACAGGAAAGTGCGGTATTTTTGGATACACTGCGCAAAGCCTTTGCCGGGTGGGCAAAAGATCACCCCGAAATTAAACCACGTCCGGCTACTTTTAGTTACAAACCCATTTAAAAACAAAACCGCCGACTGCAGCAATGCACCCGGCGGTTTTATTTATTTTGCTAGCAACTTCATATCTTTCATTTCCAAAATTGGTTTGCTGTAGCCTTTCAGCGATGCATTAATCATGGCAGCCGCCAGCTCTTTTAGCTGAATGACGCTGTTGGGGGCAATCACTTTTATTACAGAAACTAACCCTTTCAGGTACTTGTAGGTTTTGTAATAGGTGTGCGAAGGTTTCAGTGGCAGAAATGGTTCTATGCCACCGGGACGAAAATTATATACCTGTTTAAAGGGTAATTTCATCAAATCATTCTCAGTTTTGCCTTTCACACGCGCCCACATTATTCTGCCCTTTTCGGTGCTGTCGGTACCGGTTCCTGAAATGTAGCAAAAGGTCATTTCGGGGTTAACGGTGGCTAAAGTTTTAGCAAAACCCAGGGTCAAGTCATAGGTAAGTTTAGCGTATTCTGCTTCTTTTTTACCTATGGAAGTCACGCCCATGCAAAAATAACAGGCATTGTATCCCGTCACTTCTGCACTCAGTGACGATATATTCGATAAATCCTGATGGATAATTTCAGTAAGTTTTGGATGGGTATATCCACTGGGTCTGCGGCCAATAACCAGTACTTTCTCAATATCCGGATGATGAAGGCATTCGTAAAGAACACCTTCGCCCACCATTCCTGTTGCACCGGTCAGTATAACTTTTAGTTTATTCATTGTTCATGGTTTTACAGTGTTGTATTATTTCATCATACCCAACATTACTTTGTCAAACATTCTGTCGGATAAAATTTTTCGCATAAATAATATCGGTTTCGCTCCGCCACCTGTAGCGTACCTTGTTTTGGGTCTTCGGGTTGTTGCTGCTTTTACTATCGTTTTTGCAACAACTATTGGTTGTGAACCGAACTTGTAGGAATTCTCAAACATTTTCACATGTTTGTGGGCAAGCGTTTTATAAGCAGTATTTCCGGAAGTTTTCAATAGATTTTCGCTGGCTATTGATCCCCATTCGGTAATAATTGCCCCGGGTTTAATAATAACCACATCAATGCCGAATTGTTTTAGTTCCATGCGCAAGCAGTCACTCATTCCTTCCACCGCAAACTTAGTGGCATGATACCAGGCTCCATGAGGTTCTCCAATACTGCCACCAATAGATGAAATGTTGATAATTCTGCCCGAATGTTGTTGGCGCATGGAGGGTAGTACCAATTGTGTAAGCCTTGCCAGACCGAATATGTTTACCTCAAACTGATATTTTGCTTCTGAAATTGGCACATCTTCCAGCGAGCCAAACGAACCGTAACCGGCATTATTTATTAGCACATCTATCCGTTTTTCTGTTTTCAGAATTTCGGCTATACCTTTTACCATCGAATCGTCGTTGGTTACATCCATGGCAATAAGCTTAACTCCGGCTTCTTTGAGCTCGGCCATTTTTTCTATCCTGCGGGCTGCGCCATAAACGGTGTAACCTTTTTGAACCAATAACTTTGCTGTTTCTTTTCCTATGCCGGATGAAGCTCCGGTAACTAATGCTACTTTATTCATATTGTTTTTTTTTTAATTTATAATATATATAGATTGACTAATCACTCATTATGACAGTCAAAAAAATCAGGTTATCATATCCCAAAGCAATTCAAATGTATCGCTTATAATCTGATGTTGTTTAGTTTTTGAGAATTCATTCTTCAACAGATACTCATTCAGTCCGTAGGTATGGCTGCTTATGAGTGTAAACAGATATTCCACAGGCAGCGGTTTGATAATATTCTCTTTGATGCCTTGTTCGAGTAACATATAGAATGGCTTGAGGGATTTTTCTATTTCTTCGGGGGCAATAAGAGTAAGAAATGGGGACGTCTTAAACTGCTCAGTAAAAATAAACTCATTTTTATTGTCTTGTGCCCAGTATAGTGAGGCCAAATACTGTCCCTTGAAAGTTTCTTTAATAGAATTTTCTTGCTTAGTATTCTCTATAACATATTCGAACATACGTTTTTTAATGTCAACGTATAAAGCCACAATTAATTCGTCTTTTGTATTGAATTTATTGAACAGCGTGCCATTTGACACACCGGCTTCCTGAGCAATTTTACTTGTAGGTGTACCATGAAATCCATATTCTACAAAAAGCTTTAAAGCCGCGTCGAGTATTTTCTTTGTTTTTTCCATTGAAATAATAAATTGACTAATCAGTCAGCAAAAGTAATGCTATTTATTGAATATGCAAACATCAGTTGATTTTTTTTTTAGTATTTGAAAAAAACAAAAACATCCGAATGCATTGCTGCAACCGGATGTTTTCTAAAATCGATTAATCTATACGCTTATTATCGTATAAAGCTTGTCATTACTTTTTGCTTTTTGGTAGGAGCGGGGAGGGTGTCTTTGGTTATCTCGCGCATTTTAAGTTGCCAGGCCATGTTTTCGCCAAGCACTTCCATAATCTGCACGCCTTCTGCATCCTGTAGTGCATCGCCCTGTGTGGTTCCGTGGATAACGTTCCAGTAACTGGAAGTGGCAAGCATCATTTCGGAGTAGGAGAGGTAATGATTCAGTGTATCCAAGGTGGATGAACCTCCCGTGCGGCGTACTGCCACCACAGCTGCACCTACTTTATACCTGAAAAAATTACCGTTGCTTCCGGAAACATAAAATGCGCGGTCCAGAAAGCTTTTCATGGTTCCCGCCACGCCCGAATAATACACCGGCGATGAAAGGATAATGCCATCGGCATCTTTCATTATCTGAATCCATTCGTTTACAGGGTCAGTGACATACACACATTTTTCGTCCTGCGTTTTACGGCACGTCCCACATCCGGTGCAGCCTCTAACGGCTTTATGACCTACATGGATGATTTCAAAATCAATGCCGTTTTCTTGTAATTTAGCCCCAACCAGCTTTAATGCATGGTAAGTGTTGCCTTCTTTGTGCGGACTTCCGTTAATTGCTACTACTTTCATTTGTATATTCTCATTTATTGATTTAATCTATTTCAATTATTTACACCATTCTTCAATAGTTAATACTTCTGACTGGCGTGGAAAAACTTTGGTAGTAAGTACATGATGCACTTCCGGATCATAATCTTCACATCCATCGGACAACACCGTCAGGCGGTAGTCTTTATCGGCAGCTTCGCGCACTGTGGATAATACCACACCGCTGGTGGAACAGCCTGCAAGTACTAAATGTTGGATGCCTTTTGCCCTTAATACCACTTCAAGGTCGCTGCCTGTAAAAGCACTGTAACGGCGTTTTGTAACTATAACTTCGTTAGGCTGTGGTGCTAAGGTGGAAATTATTTTCATGTTTTCGTCCGGGTTACCTGTACCCAATCTCTCTCTACTTGCTGCGAAAGCTTTATTGTTGCTACTAACTTCCGGCATTCCGGGTCTGAATCCGACTACTACATAAATCACGGGTATTTCATTGGCTCGCGCATAAGCTATGGCTTTAGCAATATTACCGATAGTTTTACTTTCGGCAGGTAACCTGCCAGCTATGGCTGTCTGCATATCCATTACCAGAAGGGCAGCATTTTGATTGTTTTGTTCCATTTGTATTTAAATTGATTGATTAAATATTCTTCATTAACAGACTTTCTTCAATAAGCTTTTTCGACTTCTTTTTGCTGAGCTTATCTTTTCTCAGAAATTTGGAAAATGCAATGGCAATGATGATGGCTAATAATCCCTGATAAAGCAAAGTATTCGGGGCTCCGATTAGCTGTGAAATACTACCGGTAAGCAAACTCCCCAATGGCATCATCCCGAAAAATGCCAAAGCATAATAGCTCATCACCCGACCGCGCATTTGTGGGGCCGATTCTGTTTGTATTATGGTATTGCCAATAGTTGTTTGTGACATCATCCCAAATCCGGTTAAAGATGCAAATATCATTGCTATTGGAAAATTAGAGATTTGGGAAAAAAACATCAGGCAAACGCCAAAGATGATAGTATTCACCAGTAAGATAGCTTTAAGATCTGTTCCCGTTTTAAGTGATGCTAAAAAGAATGCTCCGCCCAAAGCTCCCAAACCAATAAAGCTGTTAATGTAGCCGAACGTGATAGCATCGCCTTTAAAAATTACCTTGGCAAAAATAGGTAAAAGAGTGTTGTAAGGCAATACCAGCAGGCTGATAAAGGTGAGCATAAGCAATATCATCCCGATTGCCGGCGTATTTCTGATATACATAAAGCCTTCTTTAAGCTCTGAAGTTGCTTTCTTTTTGGTATGATTTGGAATGTAGGGCGGCAGTTTCATGAGTAGAAGTGATGCTATTACGGCTACAAAACTCAACGCATTCAATGAAAAACAAACACCTGCACCCAGTTTTTGTAATATAATACCCGATAAAGCCGGTCCGAGTACCCGGGCCAGATTTACCATGGATGAGTTAAGGGCAAGTGCATTCGGCAAATCGGTTTTGTCGTGTATGATTTCATGCACCATGGGTTGTCGTGCCGGCATGTCGAAGGCATTGATAATACCCAGAATAATACTCAGGGTTAGAATTTCCCAGACTGTATAATGATTGGTAAAAATCAAAATAGCCAATAACACAGCCTGTATCAAAGCAGCTGTTTGTGTGATGAGCATTATTTTATAGCGGTTGTACCTGTCCGAAATAATACCGCCGTATAGCGACAGTAGAAACGATGGAAACTGCATTGCAAAAATGGCTATACCCAGCATAAATGCAGAGTGTGTCATGGTGTATATCACCCAGCTCACGCCGGTTCGTTGCATCCAGGTCCCAATTAATGAAACAGATTGCCCCATGAAATATAACTGGTAGTTCCGACTGCGGAATGCCCGGAATGTATTTAATTTTAAATTCATTTTTCAAAAAGTTGTTTGCAATCTTTTATTCTTTATCCTTACCTGCAAATCTTTTACTCGAAAATATGCTCAGAATCGAAATTCCTGTCAGAAACATAATGATCGAAAGATTATCATCTTTTGATATTCTGGAAAACCGGAAAAGCAAATAGCCGATTATCAGATTAAATAATGCCCAGACCACATTCAATGTGGACGATGACAATCCTATGCCATGAGGTTTCGAAAATGGTGTGGGAAACTTGTTTCCCGAAATTCCGTGTACAAAATGAGGAACAAAATTGGCCAAAACCGCTCCGGCCAGAAATCCGTATAAATAATGATACCATTCCATTTTAATTCTATTTTTTTTTAAATGAGTTTATGCAATATGGGCAATGCTTTTGCAAGCTGTTCCATTTCATCTGCAGTGAGCGATTTTTCGATAACACTTTTCAGCCATTCTTCGCGGTCATATTTAATCTGCTTCACCATCTCCAGTCCGAAGGGGCTTAATGAAATATATACTTTCCGTTTGTCTGTTTCAGAAGGTGTTCGTTGAATAACATTCTGCTTTTCCAGTTTATTTAATACCTGTGACATAGATTGTGTTTTAATCTTAGTTAATGCAGCAAGCTCAGAAGGCAGTAAGGACGAGGAATGTAATAGATGTTTGATAGTCTCTATTTCGGTCATAGAGTAGGTGGACTCCGAATAAGTTTGCTTGCGAAGCCCTTTGTGCAGTGCAGAAACAACTGAACGTAACGATGCTGATAATTCTGTAGAATTCATATGTGTTTTCTAACTTATAAGTTTACCTTACAAAAATAGTACGAATTCAAATTACTTAGGTTAGAAATAAAAGGCTTTTATAGATAGTTAACTCAAGGGATAAATAAACCAAATTTAATCATATAAACATGCTCTGGTAATGTTTTTGTAATTTGCTTAGTATTAATTTGTATCCATATAAAACTGGCTTTTTGAAGTGAAACTTTTAGTACATTTATGAATTATGACGCATTCTAACTTACACGTTACATCCCAGATACAGCAATCGGATTCCGAATCTGAATCGCTTAAAATTTTAAGCTGGAACATCTATATGCTTCCTTTCATTAGTTTGTTTAATAGCAATGCCGATAGAGCCAAGGCTATTGCCGAAGAGCTACAATATTCTGATTGCCAGGTTATCGTTTTTCAGGAAGCTTTTAGTAGTAAATGCCGCAGAATTATGGCAAAACGCCTTGCCAAATCGTATCCATTTCAATATGGACCTGCTAATAAATGTTATCTTCCTTTCCGTACCAATAGTGGACTGTGGGTGGTGAGTAAAATGCCGCTGAACCAGATGGATAAAATACAGTTTAGCATTAGTAAGGGATTTGATGTTATTGCCCGCAAAGGAGCAGTACTCTTTCAAGGAGACTTTCAGGGCGCTGCATTTCAATTGTTATCTACCCACCTTCAGGCTGATAATTCGCATCATGTGAGAGAAAATCAATGTGCTGAAATTAAGGAGCATTTGTTGAATCAATATTATAACTCCAACATTCCACAAATTATTTGTGGTGACTTTAATATTGATATGGCTGACCATGTTAATTATAAGCAAATGCTACATATACTCGAAGCTAATAATGGAGCCATAACCGGCGATACAAAGTTTACTTACGATGAGGTAGACAATACATTGGCACAAAATGTTTCAGGTAAAAAGAAAGTGATTGATTATATTCTGGTAAGAAATGATCAATGGATTCATAAAATTGAACGCAAAGTGCAAACTTTTTATGCCAGGATTGGACGTAAGCCTTCCAATCTTTCAGATCATTATGCCATGGAGGCCGTTATTAATTTTAATACTTCGCTGTCAATGAATTCTACTTTAGTTTCTGCAAATAAATAACTAAATTAGTTACTTGGTTATAACCTGTATTGCTATATGTTTATTGAGGTAGCGAAGCCAATAATAACAGCTGTTTGAGGTCTTTTTTAGTGCCGTTAAACTGATTGAAATCCACATAGCCTTTAATGCCTTGCACGGTGTATTTTTCAGTTGTTTGCCAAAAAGTCCAATCGCAGTTTGGCCTGCCTGCATAATCTACAATCCATAATTTGCATCTCGCAAGTAAATTGCCTTTGACATACAAATTATAGTATTTATAGGGGCAATAAATGATAGGGTAAATACCGGTTTTGATATAAACACTTGCTACAAATTCTTTCAATTCTTTTGTTACCTGTTCTTTTTCGGGCATTTTTTTTGAGAATTCAGCATCAAGTACAAGTGGCAAATCGCCACGTTGACATTTTGCATAGGTAAGAAAGTTTTTTGCCTGATTTTTACCCGTACTCAAATAAGTAAAAAAATGATAAGAGCCTACCGGAATCTTCAGTTTTCGGATTTGGTTATAGTACTCCAAGTATTTCGGGTCCTGAAAGTTGCTGCCTTCAGTGGCTTTTACAAAAATAAAACCCAGTTCCTGTTCTTTTAGTTTATCCCAATCCCGTACTTCCTGATGATGAGAAATATCTAGTCCCCATGTTTTTGTCAGTTCTTCTGAGGGAATTGTTGTCGTTATTGTTGGTGATGATTTTGTTGCTTCAATCGATTTTTTAGTTGTTGAACAAGATTGTATAATCAGTGATAATAGAAATATTTTGAGAATACCCTTTTTAGTCATCTGTTAATGTTCTTTTCGCGTAACAGTTAGTGATACCACTAAACTGAATTTGTACCGCATGGTTGGTAAAATATTTATAAAAAACGGAACAATTGAAACAGCCGACTGCATTGCTGCAGCCGGCTGTTTTAATTATAAATTCCTAATTATGAATTGAAATTAATATTCATCCCAGCTTTTAATCTTAATGTCTTCCATACTTTTGGTACAGAAAGCAGTGATAAAGGCCGAAGCCAGGCGTGCATTGGTAAGCAACGGAATGTTGAAGTCAATGGCACCACGGCGAATGATATAATCATTGGCAAGTTCGCGTTTCGAAGTGTTTTTAGGAATGTTGATAACCAAATCAAATTCTTTGTTTGCAATCATATTCTTTACGTTCAATTCTCCATCTTCATCCGGCCAGTTAACGGCAGTAGCATTTACTCCGTTTTCCAGCAGAAATTGTTGCGTTCCGCGGGTTGCATAAAGTTCATAACCTTTCTTTTGAAGCAAGTGGCAAGCATCCGAAAGTTCAACTTTTGATTTTGCTTCACCCGACGAAATCATAATCCTTTTCTTAGGAATACGATAACCTACAGAAAGCAATGATTTAAGAATGGCTTCCGAGAAATCGTCGCCAATACAACCAACTTCACCGGTAGAAGCCATATCCACACCCAATACAGGGTCAGCTTGCTGCAGACGGGCAAAAGAGAATTGCGAAGCTTTGATACCAACGTAATCCAGATCGAAAGCCGATTTTTCAGGTTTTTCTACCGGAAGGCCAAGCATTACCTTCGTAGCAAGTTCGATAAAGTTTATCTTCAATACCTTGGAAACGAATGGGAAACTACGTGACGAACGCAGGTTACATTCAATTACCTTGATATAATTATCGCGTGCCAGGAACTGAATGTTGAATGGTCCTGAGATATTCAATGATTTTGCAATTTCACTTGCAATTTTCTTAATTCGGCGAATGGTTTCCACATAGATTTTTTGTGGAGGAAATTGTGTCGTTGCATCGCCTGAGTGAACTCCTGCAAATTCTACGTGTTCTGAAATGGCATACACTAAAATCTCTCCTTTTTCGGCTACTGCATCAATTTCTATTTCTTTGCAACGTTCGATAAATTCTGAAATTACCACCGGGTGTTTTTTAGATACATCAGTAGCTAGTTTCAGGAAGTTCTCCAGTTGTGTAGAATCGTAGCACACATTCATGGCTGCACCCGAAAGAACATACGATGGACGCACCAATACCGGGAATCCGATACCTTGTACAAATTCGTTTACATCATCGAATGTAGTAAGCTCTTTCCAACGTGGTTGGTCAATTTTCAAGGTGTCGAGCATTGACGAGAACTTGTGACGGTCTTCAGCCATGTCGATATCTTTAGCTTGCGTTCCCAGTATGGTAACATTTGCACCTGCCAGTTTCAATGCCAGATTATTTGGAATTTGCCCACCGGTGGAAACGATCGTTCCCATTGGATTTTCCATATCGATAATGTCCATCACACGTTCGAAACTTAATTCGTCGAAGTACAAGCGGTCACACATATCGTAATCTGTCGAAACCGTTTCGGGATTGTAGTTGATCATTACCGAGCGGAAACCTTCTTTGCGGATAGTCATCAGTGCGTTTACACCACACCAGTCGAACTCAACAGAAGAACCGATACGATAAGCACCTGAACCCAGCACTACTACCGAACGGTGGTCGCCCAAGTATTTCACATCGCTGGCTGTTCCACCATAAGTAAGATACAAGTAGTTTGTTTGCGCAGGATATTCGGCGGCAAGCGTATCAATTTGTTTTACCACCGGCACAATACCGCGTTCTTTACGGTGAAGGCGTGTGAGTTTAATTTCATCGTCAATGTTATCGCTATCGCATTTTGTAACAAGACGGGTGATTTGGAAATCAGAGAATCCCATTTCTTTAGCACGGCGAAGAACATCATCCGGCAATTCTGCCAATGAGTTGAATGTTTCTAATTCATGTTCTTTCTCTACAATGGCTTTCAGTTTATACAAGAACCAACGGTCAATGCGAGTCAATTCATGTAGTCTGTCAACCGTGTAACCGCTATGAAGTGCTTGTGCCAGATAGAATACACGTTTATCGGTTGGTTGATTCAACGCAGTGTCCACATCGTCGGCATAGAAATTTTTATTAGCCACAAACCCGTGCATACCAAGTCCAATCATACGCAAACCTTTTTGGAATGCTTCCTCAAAGTTGCGGCCGATAGACATAATTTCACCTACCGACTTCATGCTTGATCCCAACTGACGTGATACGCCCTGGAATTTACCTAAATCCCAACGAGGAATTTTACAAACAATGTAGTCGAGCGCAGGTTCAAAGAATGCCGAAGTATCTTTAGTTACCGAGTTTTTCAATTCAGGTAACCCGTAACCAAGTCCCAGTTTAGCAGCAACAAAAGCCAACGGATAACCGGTTGCTTTGGAAGCCAATGCCGAAGAACGGCTCAAACGAGCGTTGACCTCGATAACGCGGTAATCTTCCGAGAATGGATCGAAGGCATATTGAACATTACATTCACCTACGATGCCAATGTGGCGGATAATACGGATAGCTAATTCACGCAGTTTGTGATATTCGCGGTTAGTAAGCGTTTGTGACGGAGCCACAACGATACTTTCGCCAGTGTGAATTCCCAGTGGATCGAAGTTTTCCATATTACAAACCGTAATACAGTTGTCGTATTTATCACGAACTACTTCGTACTCAATTTCTTTCCATCCTTTCAATGATTTCTCAACCAAAACCTGAGAAGAATAAGCGAAAGCTTTGGTTACCAATTCTACCATTTCAGCATCGTTATCGCAAAAACCGCTACCCATGCCACCCAAGGCATAAGCCGCACGGACAATTACCGGATAACCAAGTTCATTGGCTGCACGAATGGCATTTTCAAGATCGTTTACCGCTTCACTTTTTATATAGTTTACATCAATTTCCGCTAATTTTTGATTGAAAATTTCGCGATCTTCAGTGTCAATTATCGATTGTACAGGCGTTCCAAGTACGCGTACATTGTATTTTTCAAATATTTTATCTCTGAATAAGGCTACCCCACAGTTCAATGCAGTCTGTCCACCGAATGAAAGGAAAACCCCATCCGGACGCTCTTTTTCAATAACACGTTCTACGAAATCAGGCGTTACAGGTAAGAAATATACCTTATCGGCAATGCCTTCCGAAGTTTGTACGGTGGCAATGTTTGGATTGATAAGCACAGTTTCGATACCTTCTTCTTTCAACGCTTTCAACGCTTGTGAACCCGAATAGTCGAACTCACCTGCTTCACCAATTTTCAACGCACCCGAACCAAGTACCAATACTTTCTTGATTTCGCCTTTGTTGATTTGTTTATCTTCGTGTGTTACTTTTAGTTTGGCAACACATTCTGCCTCAATTAATTCAGGAATAGTTTTGTCAGTTCCTTCGAGCGTTCTGATAAATACATCGAATAAAAACTCAGTGTCAGTAGGACCGGAAGCAGCTTCAGGGTGAAATTGTGCAGAGAACCAAGGCTTGGTTTTGTGACGAATACCTTCGTTTGTTCCGTCGTTCATATTGACAAACAAAGGCTCCCAATCTGCTCCAATCGTTTTATTATCTACTGCAAAACCGTGATTTTGAGAAGTAATAAATGCTCGTTGAGTACCCACAAGTTGAACCGGTTGGTTATGGCTACGATGTCCGTATTTCAGTTTATATGTTTTTGCACCACCGGCTACCGAAAGCAATTGGTTTCCCATACAAATACCGAAAATCGGTTTGTTGGTAAGCATGGCAGTCTGTATATGACGAACGGTGTCTTGTGCATATTCAGGATCACCGGGACCATTTGAAATGAACAGACCATCAAATTCGATGTGGTTGAAGTCATAATCCCATGGCACGCGTATCACGGTGGTATCGCGTTTCAACAGGCAGCGGATTATATTGTGTTTTACGCCGCAATCCACCAATAAAACCCGATTTTTACCGGTTCCGTAGGTAATTACTTCTTTACAGCTAACTTTTGCAACCTGATTTTCATCATCCGGATTGATAAAGTCAATATCATCGCCATCAGGGAAAATAAATTTCCCTCTCATCGTTCCTTTCTCGCGCACTAACTTTGTCAACTCACGGGTATCCACGCCAAAAATTCCAGGGACTTCATTTTCTATCAACCATTCGCTCAGGCTTTTTCCTGCATTCCAGTGGCTATATTCAAAAGAAAAATCGGAAATAATCAGGCCGGTTGCTTGAATTTTTTCCGATTCATAAAAAGTAGAAAGTCCGTTTTGAATGATGTCATTCGGAACACCGTAATTACCAACTAACGGAAACGTTATCGCCAATAACTGACCAGCATATGATGGATCGGTTAAACTCTCGGGATACCCGACCATGGCAGTATTAAAAACAACTTCGCCGGCTACCGGTTTTTCGTAACCAAATGATTTTCCTTTAAAAACGGTTCCATCTTCCAAAACTAAGTGGAGAGGCTTGTACTTCTGCATATATTTATTTGATTTTATTGTCTGTCTCGGCTCGATTGTCCAAATTTGTGCAAAAGTACTGCTTTTTATTATTTCGTGCAAACCAAAACTTATTTACAAGGTTTATTTAACCGATTATTTCTGCGTACTTATTTTCCAAATAACAAATGATTTTAAAATAGAATAAATATGTAAAAATATAAAGTTTTATTATGGTGACTAGTCCTAAAAAAGGGATAGCATGAATAACTATCCCTAATCTTTAGTTTTTATTTTTCTTCTTTATAATCAGCCGGATTTTCAGCCCCCGGAAGTGTCATTTCAATTTTATAATTCGCCGGGTTTTTATAAGCATTAAGTGTAGCATCATCAGCTGTTTTAATTATAAGATTCTTTTCTGGAACTTCACTTGTTGTTATCATATAGTTTTTCAAATGTTCGTTTCTTCGTTCCAGTTTGCGTTTTAAATCCACTTTCAGTGAATCCATCGAATATAGGGAATTTACTTTTTCCTGAAGTGAAGCATTTTCATTAGCCGTACCCTTTGCAATAATTAAATTATTTAAATATCCAATAAATTGATTGTCATTATCTTTAACTTGTTGGACTTCTTCATAAGATACAGGTATTTTATTCTCAGCTTGTTGAAGTGAATTTAAATAGGATGCTTTTGTTTTGTAAAGTGCATAATCAGGTAATAAATCTGGTAAATTTACAAATTGGGTGAGCGTGAGTATCATTTCTGGTTTTTTCTTTACAATTGAGGCTAAATCATTAATCTGGCTGTATTGCTCAGCACTAAAGCTAGTTTGCAATGGCTCAATTTTTATAGATTCCATTTTATCGGGGTTCATGCCAAGTGAACTTGCCATAAACTGAACCGGTGAAAGTACTACTTTTACCATCAGGTTGATAACTGTTTTGAAAATGATAGCAGAATACGAGAACTTAGGATCTTTTATGTTTCCTTTTACCGGCAAAACAAAATTTATTTTTTCATCTTTATCTTTCATGATATAAAGTGCCGTTCTTAAAGGAACATTGTATTTTACTTTCAATTCCTTATGTTTTTTACTAACATTCATTTTGTATGCATCTAATACATTTGTGCTTAGTATGTTATTGCTGCGGATATTGTTTTTGCTTACGAAGTTCAAATTTCCTGATTTAATGTCATAAGCAGTATATTCACGACAATAAGGTGTAAATAACCGCAAATTTAAGTTTCGAATGAAAATCATAATCTGTTGATTTGAAAGGTCATTCATACTTCCTTTCCAGGTTAAACTTGCATTTCCACTTTGGGGGAAAGAACCTTTCATTTTATATTCATTAGTTCCATTCATATCAAAGTTATTTACTAAAAAATCAACTTTCTTGATTGGTAATTTGAATGGCATTTTTAATGTATTATCGGCATAATCAACCTGCGAATTATCAATATGCAAATCTTTTATTTTAACTGTCATTGGTGCGGATTGTTTAGCACTGGTTGATGCAGTTTTCTTTTCAGGTTTAAATAAAAGACTGAAATTGTTTGTCTTAGGATTCATGATGAAATCTAGTTTTGCATTTGAAGCATGTACAACATCAAATACATAAACCGATTTTGTCCAATCAATATTCTCAATTTTTACCAAGGCTGTCTCTGCTGAAACTACAGGTTCACCGCTTAAATTTTTCAGATTGAATCCGTTGGCTTCAGCGGTACCACTAATCTTAAATGCCGAAATATGATCCATATTTCCTTTAAATAGTAAATTGGCACTAATTAATCCATTCAACTTGCCTATATTATAATACTCCAGAATATATGGATGTATGATGTCAATTGGAAGGCTAAACACTTTCAAGTTGAGGCTATATTCATTGGTTTTCATATTGAGAGCTAAATGGCTGTCTAATTTAGCTTTGTCGCCTATTTTTAAATGAATTCCGGCATTTGTATTTCCCTGTCCAAAAGAAACTTCAGGAATTGATACTGCTAAATCATTCATTTTAATAGTATTTTTCAATTCCTGATCGGTATAAACAAGCTGACCACCTTTCATGATAATATTCTGAATTACAATCAACTTAGGAAAAGATGATTTTGCTGAATCAGTTTTAGTTGTATCTTTTTTGGGTTTCAGGTCAGCAAAGTTAAATTTATCACCATTTTGCAATATGTCAACATATGGATTGACTATTCTCAGCTCTGAAATTTCCACTTTGCTAGCTATCAGTTTATGCAAGGTTAAGTTCATGTAAAATGTATCAACTGATGCAAACAAGTCCTTATCGTTTGCTTCATACATATATATAGAATCTAATTCGAGCGTTCCAGTAAAGATATTTATATGAAGGCCTCGTATAAGAATCTTTCTCCCAATTAGTTCCTTGCTGTGTTTTTCAATATAATTTTTTGCAACAGGTGAAATTGCCAAAGCAATTACTAGAATAATGATTGCCAAAGATGATGCAATTATTATCAATATTTTTGTTACCTTTTTGTTCATAAGCTATTTGAATTTAATATAGTTGAAATTATGCATGCAAAGTTCGAAAAATATTTGAGATTAATAAAATAATCCATATTAATATTGTAATAAATAGTGCTTTAATATTAAATAAAGATGCAATAACAAATATGGCGGGGATAGGTAACAACCTATCTCCGCCATATTTAATACAAATTATAACTGATAAAAGAATAAATTACTCTCTATTTATTCTTTTATCAGTTCTACTCTTTTAATTTTACTTTTATATTCTCTTTTAATTACCAATGGAACAGATTCTACCTGTACATTGCTTGTATCTAACCCATAAGCTCTTGTGTCAGTTATTCCCAGGTACTTTATGATATTATATAAATTCATTGTGAATCGCTCTTTAAACTTAAATCCTTGATTATGATTATAAACGCGATGAATAATGATAAATCGAAAATCGCCTGGAATTTTATTCTTTTTCAACGATGGATAATTACTGGTTAAATCAAATTCTTTATTCTCAACTAATTCATCTATAATCTGTCGGAAATATAAGTTTATTAGTGGCTGAATCTGAAAACCAAGTTTTATATTGACTCGGTACAAAGTGTCAGGAATTATTTTTTCAAAGGTATATTCAAAAGTAGTTGGATCATCTAAATGATCGATGTGAAGTATCCAATAATTGTCAGCCCGTTTTGGTTGTTTGTTAATAATAGAGTAAATTATTTTTCCTTCAATGTCTGTTTTAATATCAGCTTTGCTCAGATATACCAGATTAGTAGAATATTTTGGAATAGTTACATCGTTGCTAATGTCGGAAATGATATTTAGGAATGATTTAATTTTCAAAAAAATCATATGTTTATTCTTGATCTCCCGGGCATTATACCAAACGAACATGATTGTAAAAATAACGCCTGCTATTAATATTGTTACCCAACCACCATGCATAAATTTAAACATATTGGCTGTTAAAAATGATAATTCTATAGAGAGGAATACTGTTACAAATGGAATTATATAGATTGTTTTGACATTTTTCATTTTCAGATAAAATCCTAGTAATAACGTAGTCATCAGCATAGTAATGGTTATTGATAAACCATACGCTGCTTCCATATTACTTGACGTCTGAAAGTATAAAACCATAATTAAACAGAATGTATACAAAAACCAGTTTACAAAAGGAATATATAATTGTCCTTTTACTTCTGTAGGATATTTAATGCGTTGACGTGGCCAGAAGTTCAAACTCATTCCTTCGCTAAAAATGGTAAAGGAACCACTTATAAGTGCTTGACTGGCAATGATAGCTGCAATTGTAGCCATAATTACACCGAAAATAAGGAAACTTTCGGGCATCATTCCATAAAATGGATTGGTCGACTCGGTCAGACCTTTCATATGGGTAAGAACCCATGCTCCTTGTCCTAAATAGTTTAAAATCAGTGCCAATTTCACGAAAACCCAACTCACCCTGATGTTTTTTATACCACAATGCCCCAAATCGGAATATAGTGCTTCAGCTCCTGTTGTACATAAAAATACTGCACCCAAAATTAAAAACCAATTTGGATAATTCATTAACAAATTAAAAGCATAATAAGGATTAAATGCTTTTAATATTGGTGTAAAGTGAATTATTTCTTTTAATCCAAGTATCCCAAGCATGCTAAACCAAATAACCATCATAGGTCCAAAAGACTTACCAATAACCTTTGTTCCAAATTGTTGGATTAAAAAAAGTGCTGAAATAATGAGAATACTTATAGGTACAACCGGTGTTTCACTGTTTAGACCTTTTAATCCTTCAATGGCTGATACAACTGTAATTGATGGAGTTATTATACCATCAGCAATTAAAGTACTGGCACCGATAATTGATATAATATACAACCACTTCTTTTTGCTTTTGCGAACAAGTGCATATAAAGCCAAAATTCCGCCTTCGCCTTTATTATCAGCTCGTAAAGTGATAAGAACATATTTTATTGTGGTTTGTAATGTAATTGTCCAAATAATACATGATACTGCACCAATTATATAATTTGCATCTAAATTGGCATTAGCACCAATAATTGCCTTCATTACGTACAATGGTGAAGTTCCAATATCACCATAAACGATTCCTAACGTAACAATTACTCCCCAAAACCCAAATTTGCTTAAATGCTCTGCTTTGCTATTTTCCATTAATTTTTAATATCGTAAAAAACTATACCTTAAATAAATCATTTGACAAAAATATCATTATTCCTTGAAATTATATCATTTTTGATGAAAACAACTTGAATTTATCTCCAAAATTCGCATTATATTAATAATGTAAAGCATTTTGCTAGTAATAAATTACCATGTACGAACAAAGTGAGATTATTCACATACTGCTAAAATTGAACCTTTTTACAATTAAAACTCCGATGTAAAATGAAACTGGATATTTTTAAAATCATTCTGAGCCATTTGAAGCATATAACCGGAGTCAGCTAGGAAAACATCACGTCCTTCTTTATCTTTGGCCATATATTGTGCTTTACGCTTTTTGAAATTATCCAACTCTGTAACATCTTCACTTTCAATCCAACAAGCTTTGTAAAGCGAAATAGGATCCCAGCGGCATTGAGCATTGTATTCATGTAAAAGCCTGTATTGAATTACTTCAAATTGTAATTGACCAACTGTTCCAATGATCTTGCGTCCATTATATTGATTTACAAATAACTGGGCAACACCTTCGTCCATCAATTGATTTACGCCTTTGTCCAATTGCTTGGTCTTCATTGGATCCGCATTTTCAATGTATTTAAACATCTCTGGTGAGAAGCTTGGGATTCCTTTGAAATGAAGGTTTTCACCGCTAGTCAATGTATCACCGATTTTGAAATTTCCGGTGTCAGGTAAACCCACAATATCGCCGGCAAATGCTTCATCCACAGTTTCTTTTTTCTGAGCCATAAATGCTGTTGGGCTTGAAAACCGTAACATTTTATTATGACGAATGTGTTTGTAGTTTACATTACGTTCAAATTTTCCAGAACAAATTTTTACGAATGCAATACAACTGCGGTGATTCGGATCCATATTGGCGTGGATTTTAAAAACGAAACCGGAAAATGCTTCCTCATAAGGATTTATTTCGCGTTCCTGAGTGTGAATTGGTCGGGGAGAAGGAGCTATTTCCACAAAACAGTCCAATAACTCCTTGACTCCAAAATTATTCAAAGCACTACCAAAAAAAACTGGTGCAAGTTCGCCTGCTAAGTATTTATTAGTATCAAAATCAGAATAAACTCCGTTTATTAATTCCATGTCCTCGCGTAACTTATTGGCATCATGCTCACCAACATAATTTTCAAGTTCAGGGCTATTTATATCAGCTAATTCAATTGATTCACTGATTGACTGTTTGTTAGGGGTAAAAAGTTGCAGGTTCTCTTTATAAATATTGTATACACCTTTGAAAGAAAACCCTTGATTAATAGGCCAGCTAAGTGGTCGAACATTAATTCCGAGTTCAGCTTCCAGTTCATCCAGCAGATCGAAGGCATCTTTTCCTTCGCGGTCCATTTTATTGACGAAAATCATTACCGGCGTTTTCCGCATTCGGCAAACTTCCATCAACTTGCGGGTTTGCGCTTCCACACCTTTGGCAGTATCCACCACAATAATAACACTATCAACAGCAGTTAAGGTACGGTATGTATCTTCGGCAAAATCCTGGTGACCAGGAGTGTCTAGAATATTTATTTTATAATCGCGGTACTCAAAACCCATAACGGAAGTTGCAACGGAAATTCCACGTTGTTTCTCAATTTCCATCCAGTCCGAAGTAGCTGTTTTTTTGATTTTATTTGATTTTACAGCTCCAGCAACGTGAATTGCGCCACCAAACAATAATAGTTTTTCTGTTAAAGTTGTTTTCCCTGCATCAGGGTGACTGATTATAGCAAAAGTGCGACGGCGTTGTATTTCGGATTGTAAGCTCATGTTCTGTGTAAAGTAAATTATTTTGCGGGTGCAAAGGTACGCTTTTTGAGTCAACTCACAAATAATTGTTAATAGTTGAGTGATGATTTTATTTTAAACAAAAAGGCCGACTGAAAAGCCGACCTTAAGCGCAAAATATTAAAACAAAAAATACTTATATTTAAAATTTTAATCCTAGTGTAACTACTAAATTATTGTTAGTTGTTTTTACACTTGCCGGATTTACTGCAACTGCCAATTTGTTCGAATTATATGGGTAAAACGTTTCATCCAAAATTTTGTTCATGTATGCAAAATCAATAAACCAACTAGCTTCGCGATAACCGAAACCTGCAGTTATATAGTCAGTCCTGTTATTCAGGAAATACTCAGTGTCCGTTCTGGTTGTATTAAATCTCATTAGTTTATCAGCCTGACTATTATTTGTTGCACCACTCATCGTGGCATAACCGGCCCGTAAAGAAAAGTTTTCTGTCAATTTATATTCACCACCAACTTTAATTGTTTGAACATCTTTCAGCATTACTTTTATACCTGCATTTTCGTCAGCAAAACTTTCTGCATTTCCATTTTTATCTAAAAACTGAGTACCGGTATTTGTACTATAATCATATTCACCGCTTATTAAACCTTTCTGTCCTAAAATCAACGCTGCACTGGCATTGAATTTCCATGGAGTTGAAAGTTTATAATCACTATAACCAGGATCAGAAGGCGTGGTTAAATTGCCGTTTGTTGTACTATTTAAATAGTAATCAAGATTAGCATAATTGTTATCAGTCAGAGCAAAAACTGTTGGTGTATGAACTGATACACCTAATCGCAATATGTCAATTGGCCTGACAATTGCACCAAAATTCAGGTTAATGCCTGCACCTGAAGTAGATACGTTGTTTTCCAGAGTCATTCCACCACCACCTCCAAAAGCTTCAGAATACACACTTCGTGCATTATAATCAAGGGTTTGTAAATTTACTGTAACACCCAAAAATAACTTATTACTTATATTACCAGCCCAACCAACAGAATATTCGTCCATATGTCCTGTTTCTTGAAGCGTGTAAGTAGGTGAAACCATTTCACCCTGATTCAATAATGAAGACCAAGAACTAACATTCCCAGCTACTGATTCATTTATTAAATAACCCTGAAATGCTAATTCTGATATCCAAGGAATATTCGTATTATTATAAGGATCATTTGCACTTAATAAATCAGCACTTGGTATATTGCCCGTAAAATATCCCATATAATCAGTTATAGATGAAGCTGATGAGCTGTTCTTTATAGTTGAATTTCTGTCAAAGCTTTTAAGCCTATTATACGAAAAAGACCAGTTTGAGCTTAATAATCCTTCAACACTACTTTGACTTCTAAATGTAGGAGTAGCCTTTACATATGAAAAATTATTAAATCCTAGTTTATTTAAATTATCATTTGCTGCAGTATTATTCCACATAGCATTACTGTTTTGGAATGATAAATTTACGGTACCGGTAATTTCTGATGTTCTATAAATTCCTAAACCAGCCGGATTATCTTTTATTGCAGACGCATCACCACCCAAAGCTCCGAAAGCACCAGCCATACTCATGTATCTGGCTGTACCGTTTATATCACTTTGAATTAGTTTTGATGCGTCAAACTCGGTTTGAGCTATTATAAATGAACAGTTTAGAATAACTGTAATTGCTAATATATACTTTTTCATAATATTCTGTTATGTTTTTATTATATCAGTAAGTGTAAGCACTATTTCAATTTTGATAGAGATTCGCTAAAAAATTATCGTCTGCCTCCACCACCAGAACTACGACCTCCGCCTCCACTTCCGCCGCCGCTACTGCTTGAAGAGGAAGAACTTGCGCCGGAATAAGATGGACTGCTGCTCCGTGAACTACTCGATGAGTTATCGTTCGAATAGCTACTGCGTGAAGGAGCACTGTTATAATTGCTACTGCTGTAACGAGTGCCAGATGAGTAGCTACTTCTGCTTAGAGAGCCATTAGAATAAGTTCTGCCAGTGTTATTCGTAGCTCCACCTGAAACTGTTGTAGTATAAGTACGAGGTCGAGTATTAATATTGTTTGACCTGCTTACACTATTCACAGTGTTAGAATTCTGATTATTATTTACAAATCGGGTTCCGGAGTTTCTTACAACTCCAATCCCATTCGATTGATTAGTATAACTTCTTGACGTTGAGTTTACAGTTGAACGTGTTGAAGCTGAACCTTGATTTGTAGTTGTTTTAGCTCTTGAGCCACTAACAACTGTATATGGATTACGAGAAGTTGAATTGTATCCTCCACCTATTATCATACTTGATGATGCAGCTGTTCTGGTTCCTCCTAAACGATTATCGCCATTGTAGTTAGTAATTCCTCTTCTGGTTTCTTCATCATAATTTTTATTCTTGTTGTTATACCCATATTCACCATATTCACCATATCCACCATATCCATAATAATTGCCGTATCCGTAATATGGATATCCATAACCATATCCGTAACCGAATCCATAAGAATAGGGATCATATCCAAAGCCACCATAAAAATTATTGAAACCCCAAGGGCTATTATACCAACCGGAATAATATGAATAAGGCGAATACCAACCGCTACCATAACCATAATAACCATAGCTATATGGACTGTAATTGTAATTCCACCAATTTGGATTAGTCCATGTTGGAGTTACATAAGCATATGAATCATCGACGTAAACATTCCAGTCATTATCATTTAAAAAATAGATATCGTTATAATTTGGATCACCAATAAAGATGGTGTATTTAGGGTTATGAAAGCGACGAATCCGTTCAGCGTATTCCAAATCAGATTCATTTCCTTTAAAACCATTTAAATAATGACCTTGATCAGGATTGTTTCCAATGCTGTCAACAAATTGTTGTGCATCATTTTCAGAAACATAAATTGTATCATGAATAATTGATGGTGCAGAATTTTCATTCTGGTATGAATTTTTATTTTGTCTTTTTGCTTGACTCAAATTATCACTTGCCTGACCGACAACATAAATTGTATCATGAGGTATTGTTGTATTTGAACTTTTAGGTTCAGTAAATACTATTTCCTTTGCACCGTTTTTGTAGTTTGGCCTTGAATTCGAGTTAACTGTTTGAATCGTATTTTGAGATTGAACGGTTTTGTCAACAGTTTTTACTGTGTTCGGTGTGAAATAAACATCGTCAATAATTGTTGCTTGATTTTGACAAATTCCTACCAAAGGAAAAAGTGAAATCAGCATAATAAGAAAAGTGGATCGTTTCATAATGTGTTCTCCTATTTTTAGAGTCTTTAGAGACTGTTTATTACTGTATATTTCAACAAGAATCGTGCCATTGAGCTCTATTTTTTTACACTTGTTGAATCAAAATGCCAATTAAATCTTTATAAGAATTATGTTTGAAAAATAATGTACTTTTGTAGCCTGAATATAATCCTTAGACTAAGATTAAATGATATTGTTTAATTAGTTTGTTTATTTTATTCTAATTTTATTGAACTGAAGGTGTTTAATTTAAAATTATATATATGAATTATTTAGAAGTGCATTTTTTTATCGAACCATACGAAGAATATATTTCAGACGTTTTGGCTGAAGAATTAGGTGAAATTGGTTTCGACAGTTTCGTACCTACTGAAGAAAGTTTAGATGCTTACATTCTCGAAAGTATTTTCGATGAATCAAAACTTAAGAGTTTATTATCCGATTTCCCTTTTGAAGTAGCTATCGACTACAAAGTTACACAAATAGAATCAAAAAACTGGAATGAAGAATGGGAAAAACACTATTTTGAGCCAATTGTTATCGGGAATGACTGCGTAATTCATAGTTCATTTCATAAGAATGTTCCAAAAGCAACTTACGACATAGTTATTGATCCTAAAATGGCATTTGGAACCGGGCATCATGAAACTACCAGCCTCGTAATTGGCCGATTGCTGAAAATGGAACTGGAAGGTAAAACACTGCTTGATATGGGTTGTGGAACTGCTGTATTAGCGATTTTAGCAGCTATGCGTGGTGCAAAAAATATCGTTGCAATTGACATTGATACATGGTGTACTGAAAACTCAATCGAAAATATTGAAATAAATAAGATTAAAGATATTGAAGTGAAACTTGGGGATGCAGAATTGCTTGCCGGATTACACTTTGATATTATTCTGGCTAATATTAACCGAAATATTCTTTTAGCTGATATGGAGCAATATGCTGCTTGTTTGTCAAGTGGTGGTGAACTTTATATGAGTGGCTTTTACAAAGAAGACATTGTTTTGATAGAAGCTGAAGCCAATCGCAATGGATTGAAACTGATTGATTTTAATGAGAAAAACAATTGGGTGGTAGTGAAGACGATAAAAGAATAACTATTTTTTTGTAAAAAGAAACGCTGCAAACAACTAAGTTTGCAGCGTTTCTTTTATTTTATATGCTGTTTGCTAATTCACTTTATGAATTAACTCCATGCCAATTTGAATTGCTTTTTCATTCATCGGAATTAAATGATGATGACGATCAGGAAGTGACTTTTTTAACCCTTTCAGGACATTTTCTACTTTTACAATTGGTCTTACCTTTAATAAACCACCTAATATAATCATATTCATGGTTTTTGCTGAGTCGTTAGCAAAAGCATACTCGGTAGCATCGATGCGATAAATATTAATGTCGGTGCGTGTAGGGAAATGCTTAAAGCCATTTCCATCAAAAATTAAAGTTCCACCTGGTTTTATAAGACTTTCGAACCGGACCAATGAAGGTTGATTCAAAACAATTGCTGTATCGTAAGAATTCAGAACAGGAGAGCTTATGCGTTCATCGCTCAATATAACTGTAACATTAGCAGTTCCACCACGTTGTTCTGGTCCGTATGACGGCATCCAACTGACTTCTTGTCCTTGCATTAATCCTGAATAAGCCAAAATTTTTCCCATTGAAAGTACTCCCTGACCACCAAAACCTGCAATTATTATTTCTTCTTTCATGATATTCAATTAATTATCAATTGTCAGTTCCTCTAAATGAAAATGATTGGAAACTGGAAATTAGTTATTTGTCTTTTAAATCACCGAGAGGATATGCCGGAAACATGTTCTCAACCATCCAATCATTTGATGCATCTGGAGAAAGTTTCCATCCGGAATTACAGGTTGACACAATTTCAACAACTGAGGTTCCTTTTCCTAACATGGAATTTTCAAGAGCTTTTTGGATAGCTTTTTTTGTTTTGCGCACAGTTCCAACAGTATGAACACTTTGACGAGTAACATAACAGGTTCCTTCTAGTTCGGCTAATAATTTTGTGATATTAAGCGGATAACCATTTAAGGCAATATTACGTCCGTTTGGTGTAGTTGAAGATTTCATTCCTTCAAGTGTTGTTGGAGCCATTTGTCCTCCAGTCATACCGTAAATACCGTTATTAATGAAAATAATAGCAATATTTTCACCACGGTTACAAGCATGAATAGTTTCTGCTGTACCAATTGCTGCTAAATCTCCATCGCCCTGATAGGTGAAAACGTAACGATCAGGAAGTAAGCGTTTAATAGCTGTGGCAACTGCTGGTGCGCGACCATGGGCTGCTTGTTGCCAGTCGATATCAAGATATTTATATGCAAAAACAGCACATCCTACCGGTGCAATACCGATTGTTTTGTCCTGAATATCCATTTCTTCGATAATTTCTGCAATAATTTTATGAACCACACCATGACTACATCCAGGGCAATAATGCATTGGTGTGTCATTCATTACTTTCGTTTTGGTATAAACTAAGTTTGCGGGGTTAATTATTTCGTTTGTTGTCATAATTATGCTAATTTACAATTTAACCACTTTAGATTTCAAAGCACTCAATACTTCGTCTGGAGACGGAACTATACCGCCCAAACGTCCGTAAAATTCTACCGGAACCCGACCATTTACAGCTAAACGCACATCGTCAATCATTTGACCGGCATTCATTTCTACAGTAAGCATCCCTTTTGTTTTGTCGGCATAATTACTTATTGCAGTTGAAGGAAAAGGGTAGAGGGTTATGGGACGTAGTAAACCGACTTTTATACCTTCTTCTCGAGCTAATTCAACCGCTTTTTGGCAAACACGTGCGCTTGTACCAAAAGCTACCACCAGATATTCGGCGTCATCACACGAAAACTCTTCGTATAAGACTTCGTTCTCTTCAATTTTACGATATTTCTTTTGTAAACGGAGGTTTATTGTTTCCATTTCTTCTGCCTGCAAAGATAACGAGGTAATGATATTCGGTTTTCGATCGGCAGTTTTTCCTAAAGTTGCCCAAGGACATTTTTCACGAATTTCGGCTTCGGTCATACGAGGTTGGTAAGGAGGCAAAACTACCTTTTCCATCATTTGTCCGATAACACCATCAGCAAGAATTAAAGCCGGTGTTGAATATTTAAATGCTAATTCGAAAGCCAGGACTGTGTGGTCAGCCATTTCTTGCACTGAAGCAGGAGCCAATGTGATTAATTTATAATCGCCATGTCCACCACCTTTTACAGATTGGTAATAGTCGGCCTGGCTGGGTTGAATAGTTCCCAAGCCCGGACCTCCGCGCATTACATTTACTATTACGCAAGGTAATTCGGCACAGGCTATGTAAGAAATTCCTTCTTGCATCAAGCTAATTCCGGGGCTTGATGAGCTTGTCATAGATTTTTTTCCACAACCGGCTGCACCGTAAACCATATTGATGGAAGCAGTTTCACTTTCGACTTGTAAAACTACCATTCCGGTTGTTTTCCAAGGTTCAAGCTCCATAAGTGTTTCCATTATTTCGGACTGGGGAGTTATGGGATAACCAAAATAGCCATCGCAACCACAGCGTATAGCAGCGTGGGCAATAGCTTCGTTTCCTTTTAATAATCTCACTTCTTCAATCTTATGTTTTTTTGAATCATTCATTCTATTTCAGTTTTAAATTGAAAGATAGTTGGTTAGAGTTTAACTTTATAAACGGTTATACACGCATCCGGACAAACATATGCGCAGGCAGCACAACCAACACACGAATCGGGGTCGGACATGTGAGAAAAATTGTATCCTTTATCATTTGCTTCTTTTGAGAGTGCTAAAACTTTTGATGGACAAGCTACTACACATAAATTGCATCCTTTGCATCGTTCCACATTGATTACTACCGCTCCTTTAATTTTTGCCATTATGTTTTTAATTTAAAATTGACGTACAAATGTAATAAAAATTGATCGAAAAGACATTTTTAAAACTGATTTTTTTGTTTTTTTGTACTGCCCAAATGTGTTAATTACGGTTTTGTTTTATGTTGTTTGTTTTGCTAAGTAATCATTAGTTTATTGGCAATATAGGCTTGAAACTGTTACTTTCATTTACCATTGATTGAATGGGTATTTACTTAATTGAGAGTTGTAGTAACGTAAATCGCCGGTAACTTCTTCGCCCAACCAATCTGGTTTTGTATAAACTGAAATTTCACTTTTTAGTTCCAGTTCTGCAATAGTTAATCCTGAATTTTCACCGTAAAATTCGTCTACTTCATAAGTCTGGTTTTCGAAAACGACTTCATAACGTGTTTTGTTAATAATACACGGTTCACAAAGTTGAAGTAAATCTTGCGCTTCCTTTTGCGATATTTCTTTTTCCCATTCGTAACGACTTACGCCCGATTCATTGGTTTTACCTTTGATAGTGATAAAGCCTTTATTATTTCTAATCCGTATTCTTACAGTCCGTTCCGGAACTGATGAAAGGTAACCTTGAGCAATTCGATAACTTTTGGAAGCCAGCGATTTATATTCACCGATAACTAAAAATTTTCTTTCTATTTCTTGATACATAATTTTCCTTTTTTTAATGACAACTATTATCGATTGCAAACTCCGACATACGGACAATATTGGCACACTTTTACATTTTCAGTTTGTGCAAAAGGTATTTCAGGGTTGAAAATTTCTTCCAGACATGCTGTTAAATGTTCTTTGAATTCGTTTTCATATACATCAAAGTCCGTCACCTTTTCTTTTAGTCCTTTGTTAAAAAGGTCGGTATGGAAATCATCTTTAAATACATCACGAATGTAATAAATACCCGGTGTAATGGACCTTCCGAGGGATTTCTCTTTGTAAAAAAGGCCATATAAAAAGGTTTGCAGTACAAATTTCGGCCGGTTATCTTTATTATGTTCAAATACTTCGTCCAGATTTTTAAATTCAAGTTTGCCTGTGCCGGTTTTATAATCGAGAATTCGTAAGCAACCCTCTTTTTCTTCAACGCGATCAATAAAGCCTTTTAAGTTTACATTTAATTGTCCGTTTTGAATCGGAAATTCCATGTTACAACGTTCTTCCGAACTTATATAGCGGAATGGGGCGTTTTTTTTATCTACCTTCAGAACTTGAAGAATATATTTCCGAAGTACGCTGGCTATGAGTAAATTGTTGCCTTCCAATGGCACAATAGCATTATTTTTCTTTTTGAAATACTCTTTAGCAAAGGCTTTGTTTATTTCAATATCAATTTGCAAGGTGTTTTTGATTATCGTGTCAAAATCATCCATTTGCATTAATTGACCCTTGTATGGCAAATAAAGATTTTCCATTACCTTATGAAAAAGAGTTCCAAACATACTGGCTTCCACCGTTTCCAGAACTTCATCTGCCTGTTCTACATCCTCAACCTTGGTAAGATAAAATTGAAGGGGACAATCGATGTAAGTGTTTATTGAACTTGCTGCTAACGATGGACTCCTTTCTTCTGATAATGTGAATCGAAGTAGTTTATCCATAACTGCAGTTGATTTCTCAATCTGAATAGCTTGAGCATTACCAAATCCAATATCAAACGATATGGTTTTCTTTTGGACTTTTACGCCGTAATGATAATGCAATTGGTGCATAAATCGACTTACTTCGCCAGTTTGCATACCTTCGGTGCGCGAATCGTACAGGAAATAAATACGTTTAGCACGATGAATAAGCCGATAAAAATTATAGGCGGTAATAGCATCTTGATGTTCTGTGGTTGGCAATTCGAAACCACGTCGTAAGTTATATGGAATGAAGCTGTTTGTGCTGCTTTTAGTTGGGAAAACGCCTTCGTTAAACGATGTGATTATCAGATTCTCAAAATCCAGTCCACGGGTTTCGAGCACGCCCATTATTTGTAAACCATCCAATGGTTCACCAATAAATGGTATGGTAATTCCTGCTGTAAGTTGCCGGGTTAACCGAACCAGCGTGTCCATGCTCATTTCTAAATCCACCGGTTTGTCTATCATTATATCTGACATTCGGTTAATAGTGATATAATATTGATATAGAAAATCACATTCAAGTTGATAATTATGATCCTCATCTGTAGCTTGTTGCCATCCATTTTGAAGGCTGCGAAGTATCTGGAGTAAATAAGTAAGAAAAGAGTGAGTGTTGGTTTGAGGAATGAAAATAGTTGCCAACAACTCATTTTTTTTCAATTCATCTGCATCAATATAAATCCAATTGTTTTCAGCCATTTGACGGGTCAAACTGTTAGCTTCGTTAGTACAAAGCATTGCTATGTATTGATGATTCAGAATATTGGAAACTGTCTGGTGATAAAATGAAATTTTATTTCCAGAGACGCGCATTCGCTTTTGAAGCTCAAAAATATGATCAATCAATCCTGAAACAGGAGTAGATTTCAATGGGAAACCCATAGTTACATTTACTTTTCCAATTTGATTTGGTAAAGAGTGGAGTAGTGGAACAAGCAAACTTTCATCCGGTAAAACTACGGCAGTGTTTATCCAACTAGTTGACAGTTCTTTGGCCTGTTTTGCTGGGTACAATTGATCCAGAATTGAATACACCTGCTTAGTCTGCCCTACAGCCGATGGAACTGCTATAAGCTCAATTTCTTTTTCGCGCAAAGATTCCACCTTTGGGTCTGTGCTATATTTCGATGGGAAAATATGAATGTTGTTTGCGTAAAATCGTGAAGCCTGATTATCACTGTTGCGAAGTTCAGCAGCATCATAATCCCAGTAAAAATCTGCTTGGTTACGTTTCTGAAGTTCAGCCATTAAGGTTCGTTCGCATGGATTCAAGGCATTAAATCCGATAAACACAAATTGTTTATTCTCAAATTCAGGAATCTCAATTTTAGCTTGTAATCGATCTGCTAGATCCCTGCAAATCATCCCTTCAGTAGCTGTATTCTCAGCTATTAGTTCTGCTCGAAATTGTTCATAAATAGGTAACAGTATTTTCCATGTCGCAACAAAATCTTCCTGGGTTTTTCCTTCGGTAACCGGCACAAAATTGCTCCAGAACTGCCTAATGGCTTCCACTTGTTTCTCCGAAAATATATTAAAGAGCTGGTCTATTTGCTTAAGTTCTGTGATATTGGTGAAAAGTTGGCGTGCATCCACCCGATATTTATCAACATCTTCGAAATCGGACAGAAGCATTTCTCCCCAAAAAACAAAGGAGTCGAAGGTTTCATCACTTTCACTTTGTTCGATGTAAATGCGGTATAAGAGAAATAAATTACTCAATCGATCGGCAGTTTGCCAGGTCGAAGCCAATTCAAAACATTCGTTTATAGTCAGTATTTCAGGCGAGAATATAGGTTTGGCTGCAATTTCGGAAATATATCGTTGAAAAAAAAGCCCTGCTCGGCGGTTGGGAAAAATGAATGTAAAATTACTGATAGATTCCTTATGCTCAGAATAATATATTTGTGCTATTCGGTGAAGAAAGGAATTCATACTTGTTGGTATATTAAAAATTGACTATTGATGTTTGGCAGATTTTTAAAACTTGCGGTCCAACGCAAGAATCCTTCATTTTCATTTAATATTTTGATTCTTTTGGACTGCTAATGTACGAATTTTTCTCTTAATTTAAATCAGAATTTGGTTTGAATTGATAAATTTATTGAAGTTGATTGGAAACTTTGATGATTTGCTAGTCTTTAGAAGAGCATATTGTTTTGGAAGTTTCATATAAAATTGAAATTATTCAAAAAATTATATGTGAAATTTTCAAAAAAATGTATCTTTGTCTGAATTCTACAATTATGATGAGAAACGATTTATTCTTAACAGACATTTTGAATTCATACTGAGGTATTCATTTTTTTATTGAATACTAATATTGATTTATTTTAAAATATTATTTTCACTGTTAAACGTATACTTATATCATGAATCAAACACAAGTTCAAAAAACGAAAATAGAAAAATTTAAAATTGTTTCTGAAGAAAGAGGAAGGACTAATATCCTCAAAAAATACGAACAAAAAACAATTGCATTTTTAGTGCCTCTAATACCAACATGGATAAGTTCTGATATGCTTACAGCTATTGGTTTTTTGGGAAGTATAATAATTTTTGTAAGTTTCATTTTAGCAGCCAACCTGAACGTAAACTTTTTATTGCTCGGCGTCTTGGGTTTTATGATTAACTGGTTTGGTGATTCGCTGGATGGCAGAATTGCATATTACCGCAATAAACCGCGTAAATGGTACGGTTTTTCACTCGATCTCACTACCGATTGGATTGGTAATATTTTAATGGGCTTGGGCTATCTGCTTTATGCGCATGGATATTGGGAAGTATTTGGTTTTGGATTTGTAGTTTTATATGGTTGGGAAATAATTACCACACTAATCAGGTATAAAGTTACCGGAAAATACTCTATCGATTCGGGGTTGATAGGACCAACCGAAGCCAGATTTGTAGTTTCTGGTATTTTGATACTTGAAGTTCTTTTAAAAGGTTCCCTTCAATATTCAGTAGCTATCATATGTGTTATTCTGTTTATTGTAAATCTGATGGATTCAGTTAAATTACTTAAACTTGCTAATGACCGTGACTTTGACGAAAACGAAATGAATAATGAATGAATAAAACGATAGAAAATTTCTTTGTTTTTGCTAAAGCACAGGTTTCAGCATTAGTAGGAGGCATAACGGATTACCTGATAATGATTTTCTTCACAGAAGTTTATCATATACATTATACTATCTCCATAGCCATTGGAGGTGTTATTGGTGCCATTGTCAATTTTTCTTTAAATAAAAGTTGGACTTTCCGATCTAAAGATATTCCATATAAACACTCGATGAATATTCAATTGTTGAAATTTTTATTTGTGGTACTTAATAGTATCATTCTAAAATCTTCGGGTACTTATTTAATCACTACATTTCTGAAAATTGATTATAAAATTAGCCGTTTATTCACTGACTTAATTGTTTCCTTAGCTTTTAATTATATGCTTCAAAAACATTGGGTTTTCAAAAAAGCCAAGTTATGAGAATTTACAGTAAAAATGAATTTGTCCCAAATTTTATTAAATAATATTTAATTTCGAATTATAATCTGAGAATATGCTTGGAACCTTCGTAAATGCCGGAGCTGTAATAGGTGGTGGAATAATTGGATTGATGTTCAATAAAAGTATGCCTGAACGATACAAAACGATTTATTTTCAGGCTATTGGACTATTTACAATTGCTATGGGAATAAGTATGGTGTGGAATATGCATCATATTCTTATTGTTGTTAGCAGTTTGGCTATCGGTTCACTACTTGGTGAATGGATTAATCTTGAGGTCAGAGCTGAGAAGCTGAGTCTATACTTAAAAAATAAATTTCACATTGGAAGTGACCGTTTTTCGGATGGATTAATAACTGCTTTCTTACTTTACTGTGTAGGTTCTATGACAATTCTTGGGGCAATTCAGGAAGGTGCAGGTGGTTCGTCAGATTTACTGATGACTAAGTCGTTAATGGATGGCTTTTCGTCTATTTTACTGGCATCTGCTTTTGGTATGGGAGTTATATTTTCAGCCATTCCGTTGCTTCTTTTTCAGGGAGGAATTACCTTGTTAGCAATGGGAGCAAGTTCATTTTTTACTCCTTCCATTATTCAGGGATTGACTAGCGTGGGTGGCATTCTTTTAATTGGATTGGGAATTAATATCCTAGAAATAAAAAAACTTCGCATAATAAATATGCTGCCAGCATTAATAATTGTGGCTGTTTTATTGTGGTGGTTTTAGGCAAAATGATAAAGTTCTTTCTTTCTCCTTTTTATCAAATTATTTCTTAAACTTTATTCGAAACAAATTTATTTCTGCACAAATTAATTACATTTGTGCAGTCGTTTGTGTAAAATCATATTCGATTTTATTTGAATTCTTGTGTCCACTTTCATAATTTCAGGGTTTTAGATGATAATATGATTTTTTTTTCATTTTCATTTAACTTTAGTCTGATTTGTTTGTTTAAAGTAGGTACAATATTTAATAACTCTAATTGTAAGCATGAATAATAATGAAGTTTATGAGCAGCGCCTCAAGGCACTGCAAAAAATGGAAGAAAATGCTGTAGTAAAACAGCATCTAAAAGGGAAACTAACTGCACGTGAACGTATAACCGTGCTATTTGATGAAGGAACGTTCTTTGAATTTGATGCTTTTGTTGATCCGCTTCAAAATAAGATGGGTGGAAAAAGTGCAACATTTGGAGATGGTGTGGTAGTTGGGCGGGGTTTAGTGCAAGGTCGGAGTGTATTCGCTTTTGCACAGGATTTCACCGTTTTAGGTGGTTCATTAGGCTTTGCCCATGGTCAAAAAATTGCAAAAGTTCAGGAAATGGCTTTGAAACTTGGAGCTCCAATTATTGGTTTGATTGACTCAGGTGGTGCCAGAATTCAAGAAGGCTTGAAAAGTCTGTCGGCATATGCAACTATTTTCCGCAATAATGTACGTTCTTCAGGTATAATACCACAAATCAGTGTTATTCTGGGTCCGGCTGCAGGTGGAGCAGTTTATTCTCCAGCTTTGACAGATTTTGTTTTCATGACTAATCAGACTTCCTACATGTTTGTCACCGGACCAGATGTAGTAAAAGAGGTACTGAATGAAGATATTGACATGGAAGCTTTGGGTGGAGGTAATGTTCATGCCCAAAAAAGTGGGGTTGCTCACTTTGTTTATGATGACGAAGAACATGCTATTATGTATGTTCGTAAGCTTTTATCCTATTTACCTTCGAATAATTTTGAACCAACTCCAATTTCAACGAACGTTCAATTTTATGAAACTCGACAGGATTTTTTGGATAAAATTATTCCGGATGATGCTAATCGTCCGTATGACATGAAAGAAATTGTCAATATACTTGTTGATAAAGACACTTTTTTTGAAGTTCATGAAAAATATGCACAGAATATACTTGTTGGTTTTGCACGACTTGATGGAAAAACAATTGGAATTGTTGCTAATCAACCAAAAGTAATGGCCGGAACATTGGATATTAACGCCAGTGTTAAAGGTGCTCGTTTTGTGCGTTTTTGCGACGCATATGATATTCCATTGTTAATTTTAGAGGATGTTCCCGGGTTTTTGCCCGGTACTGAACAAGAGCATAGTGGCATTATACGTAATGGTGCTAAACTGCTGTATGCTTTTTGTGAAGCTACAGTTCCAAAAATTACAATAATTACCCGCAAGGCTTATGGTGGTGCTTATATTGTTATGAGCAGTAAGAATACCGGTGGTGATTTTAACTTTGCCTGGCCAACAGCCGAAATTGCTGTTATGGGACCTGCGGGAGCTATTAAAATAGTAAATAGGGCAGAATTGGCAAAAGCTGAAAATAGAGCTGAAATGGAAAAAATCCTCACTGAAAAATACAAAAGTGAAATTGCAAATCCGTATAAAGCTGAAGAACTTGGATTAATAGATGAAGTTATAGATCCATGCGATACACGAAAAATTCTTATTACGGCTTTCGAAATTTTATCGAATAAACAATACGTAAAGCCAGAACGGAAACACGGAAGTATACCACTTTAAAAGGCTATATTTCAAAGCATTATTAATAATTATTGTTTCAAGTTGATATTTGAAATAATGAACAACTTCAGTAATGCCTAGGACTAAATAATACGAAGTTAATAATGGCACAGCCAATTAAAACAAAGTAAATAACAATATAAAAATGAAGAAACGTCTTTTAATTGCCAATAGGAGTGAAATTGCCATACGGATAATTCGTTCTGCTCATAAGTTGGGACTGACTGCAGTCGTACTTCAAAGTGATAAAGAACCTGATGCACTTTATTTAAAATATGCAGATGAAATTATTCAGGCAAGAGATGCTTCGAGCGAAAAGCCGATATTTTTAGATGCCGAAAAAATTGTCAAACTAGCTCTTGAAAATCAAATTGATTTAGTACATCCCGGTTATGGGTTTTTATCCGAAAATCCTGATTTTGCACAACTTTGTGAAGATAATGGATTAAATTTTGTAGGTCCATCCCCCGAATTAATTCGGAATATGGGTATTAAAACCATTGCTAAAAAAATGGCTATTGAAGCCGGTTTACCTCTTGTGCCGGGAAGTGATGGAGCTGTAACAGATGCAAAAGTTGCAATTGAATTTGCAAAGAAAATAGGTTATCCGGTATTGTTGAAGGCTTCTGCCGGAGGTGGTGGTAGAGGAATGCGCATTGTAGAGAAACCAGAAACGATGGAACGTAATTTTAAGTCTGCTTATGATGAGGCAGTTGCTGCTTTCGGAAATGGTGATCTTTTTATTGAGAAGTATCTGGAAAACCCAAAGCATCTTGAATTTCAGATTTTAGGTGACAAACATGGAAATATAATTCATCTGGGTGAACGTGAATGTTCATTACAGCGCAAACACCAAAAATTGCTTGAAGAAGCACCTTCTGCCAGTATTTCTCCTAAAGTGAGAAAGAAGATGGGAAAAATGGCTGTGAAATTTGCCAAATCTATTGGATATTTTTCAGCAGGAACAATCGAATACATCTTGGATGAGGACGGTACTTTCTATTTTATGGAAATGAATACGCGTATTCAGGTTGAACATCCTGTAACAGAAATGGTAACCGGAGTTGATTTGGTTGACTGGCAAATAAAAATTGCTATGGATGAAAAACTTACGCTGAAACAAGCAGATATAAAAGCTACTGGTTGGGCCATTGAATGCAGGGTGAATACTGAAGACCCACAAAATAGATTTAGTCCTCAGACAGGTTTTATTGAGAAAATCCGTTTTCCCCATAATACCAATATTCGTATTGAAACCGGAGTTCAGAATGGCTCGGTAGTTACGCCTTATTTCGATTCTATGATTGCAAAAATTATAGTACATGGAAATAACAGGCAAGATGCAATAAATAAAACTCTGGAAGCTTTGCATGGTTTTGGTATGACAGGTTTAAAAACCACAGTTCCTTTTTGTCGCACCGTTTTACAACATCCGGAATTTGTTTCTGCCCGATACACAACTCGTTGGGTAACTCATTATTTTAAACCGGAAATGTTGGAAAATGAAGATGATGAACTAATTGGTGCATTGGCTGCAACTATTATTTATGCAACCGAATATCTGCAAATAGCGTCAGATTCACCTGCTTCACGTAACGAATCATTAAATGTATGGGTGTTAAATAAAAGAATTAATAGATAATTATGGGAACTTCTTACGTATACAAACGTGATGCTTCACGACTTTTTATAGCCATGCGCGAAAATGGAAAAAGATTTAAAATCTATCTTCCGAAAGAATCCATGCCAGTTATTGATAATGAAGAAAAAGATATAAACTTTATAGAACAGTCTGATTTTCAATACTTGTTTAATTGGAAAGATAAGCGATATAATTGTGAGTTAGTATCTCGCGATCAGAATAAAATGATCATAAAAGTGAATGGCGTAGAATACAAATTCAGCCTGGAATCACTTTTCTCCTATATTCGTCATGGTATGATTGATAAAGATGGCAAACAAATCGACGAGAATAATATTACTTCTCCAATGCCTGGAAAGATTGTAGATTTATTTTTAGCCGAAGGTGATCTTGTAAATATAGGGGAGCCTATTTTGAGTTTAGAAGCAATGAAAATGCAGAATGAAATTACTGCTGCTTGCAATGGTGTTATTCGAAAAATTCACGTAGTTCCGGGGCAATCTGTTATGAAAGATGATTTATTGGTTGAAATAACTTCAATTGATGTCTGAAAATAAATAACGATTTATAAGTTTAAATGGAGCAAATCTTAAGTGATTTTGCTCCATTTACTTTTATGTTAAGTTTCAAAGCAACATTTAGAAAACTTTTATGGCAGAAGTGTAAATAATTGTTTTAGCTGTTGTATCTTTGTTTCTCCAAATAAAAACTTACAGTAGAGCATTAATATGCTAAATTTTAAGTCATTCGCATGAAAAAACAATTTCTTTTCTTTTTTCTGCTCCTGTTTCAGGTTCATTTCGTGGTTATTGCTTCGGAACCATTCCGTTTTGCACTTCTTAGCGATTTACATATTTCTTCCGTAAATTCTCAACCTTCCGAAGATCTTCAAAATGCAGTAAATGATGTTAACTCATTGAAAAATATCGATTTTGTACTTGTTTCAGGCGATATTTCTAATCTTGGTGATACTGTTTCGCTTAAAATTGCAAAACAATTGCTGGAAAAACTCAACGTGCCTTTTTACGTTATTCCCGGCAATCATGATGTAAGGTGGACTGAAGCTGACGCAAATAATTTTAAACAAATTTTTCATGATGATAAATTTAGTTTTACACATAAAGGCTATCAGTTTATAGGATTTACTACAGCTCCATTGACTAAAAGTACGAATGGATTCATTCAAAAACAAGATATTGATTGGATGAAAAGTGAGTTGGAGAAAGTCGGTAGTACAATGCCAATTTTTGCAGTTACACATTATCCACTCCAAACCGGTGATGTGGATAATTGGTTTGAAATGACTGATGTACTCCGCAAATACAATGTGCAAGCCGTTTTAGGGGGACATTATCATCGCAATGTGCTGTTTAATTACGATGAAATTCCAGGCATAATTTGCCGTTCTACTTTGCGTGCCAATAATGCTGTAGGTGGATATTCTATTTTTAGCATTTCCGATTCTCTTCAGGTTTTTGAGAAAAGAATAGGCCAACCTGAAGATTTATGGCTTACCATGCCAATTGAAACCAAAAAATATGATAAGCCGAACGTAACTTTACGTATAAAGCCTGTACAATTGTCTAAACACAATGAACTATAAAGCCATTTAGAAAATAATAAAATAAACAATGGAACTAATTAAAATTGCCCAATTAGTTGGAGCAAGCAATGAGAATATTCCCGACATTGAAATAAACTGGCTGTTGACAGATAGTCGTTCGCTTTCCTTTCCTGCTGAAAGTTTATTCTTTGCCATTCATACGTCCAGAAACAATGGACACAATTATATTGCGGAGCTTTACCAGCAAAATCTGCGCTATTTTGTTGTGAGTGAAATGTATCCTGAATTTGAAAAATTAACAGATGCTGTTTTTCTAAAAGTGGACGATACGTTGAATGCATTACAAACGCTGGCTATTGCGCGTCGGGCGACTTTTCAAATTCCGGTAATTGGTATTACTGGCAGTAACGGCAAAACGGTAGTGAAAGAATGGCTTTACCAACTTTTGCATACAGACTATCGTATTGTTCGTTCTCCAAGGAGCTACAATTCGCAAATAGGTGTACCGCTTTCAGTTTGGGCATTGAATGAGCATACTCAGCTTGGAATTTTCGAAGCCGGCATATCCGAGATGCATGAAATGAAACATCTCCAGCCAATCATTCAGCCTACGATTGGAATTTTTACAAATCTGGGCGAAGCACACCAGGAAAATTTTACCGGATTAAAACAAAAATGTGAGGAAAAACTTCAGCTCTTTGCACAGTCCGAAGTTTTGATTTATTGTTCCGATAATAAATTGGTGGAGATTTCTGTTGCGCAATCAGATTTTAAAGGTAAATTATTCTCGTGGGGTAAATCCGAAAATGCAGTTGTACAAATTTTGCATGTTGAAATGGTATTGTTAAATACAAAGGTCACATTGAAATACAAAGGTTCTGAATCGACAGTTGTAATTCCTTTTACAGACGATGCTTCAGTAGAAAATGCACTGCAATGTGTTACTACATTGTTGTATCTAGGGTTAAATGGGGAAGAAATTTCCAAACGAATTTTACTCCTCGAAGCTGTTGCCATGCGGCTTGAAGTAAAAGAAGGAGTACGTGATTGTTTAATAATCAATGATAGTTACAATTCGGATTTGAATTCGCTGAGCATTGCGCTTGATTTTTTAAATCAGCAAGCAACTGCTAAAAATCTATCGAAGACATTGATTCTTTCTGATATTTTACAAAGCGGACAAACAGCAGAAGAATTATATAAAACTGTAGCAGAACTAGTTCGCAATAAAAATATACAACGCATAGTTGGAATTGGAACAGAAATATCCAAACAAACTGATCAATTTCAGGATGTTGTCAAAGATTTTTTTCATACAACCGAAGATTTTCTTAAATCAATGCTTTTGCGGGATTTAAAAAATGAGGTTATTTTATTGAAAGGTTCACGTGCTTTTCATTTCGAAGATATTTCGGAAAAACTGGAACTGGTTACTCACGAAACCATTTTGGAAGTAAATCTGAATGCTTTGGTGGATAACTTGAATTATTTTCGTTTTAAACTTCACCCGGAAACCAAAATCATGTGCATGGTCAAAGCTTTTGCGTATGGAAGTGGCTCGGTGGAAGTGGCCCGAACGCTACAACATCATCGTTGTGATTATTTGGCTGTGGCTGTGGCTGATGAAGGAGCCGAATTGCGTCACGAAGGAATTCGAATTCCGATAGTGGTAATGAACCCTGAAAGAGGTAGTTTTGGAATGATTTTCGACAATAAACTGGAACCCGAAATTTATAGTTTCAGATTGCTCGATTTATTTATTGCTGCTGCCGAAAAGCTTGGATTGACTGACTATCCAATTCATATAAAGATTGATAGTGGAATGCATCGTCTGGGCTTTGAACCGCAAGATATGGAACAATTACTTGCCCGTCTGAAAGACCAAAATCAGGTAAAAGTTCGTTCGGTTTTCTCTCATTTATCAGGTTCCGACGAAGCTAAATTTGATGTTTTTACTAAGCAACAAATTGCAGCATTTACTGCTTGTGCCGATCAATTTTCAGCATCATTTTCGCACTACATAATGCGTCATATTCTCAATTCTGCCGGAATAGAACGTTTTTCAGCATCTCAGTTCGACATGGTTCGGTTGGGAATTGGACATTATGGCATTAGTTCATTGCCCGAAGTTAATTTGAAACAAGTTTGTGCCCTGAAAACCGTTATATTGCAGATTAAAACCGTGAAAACCGGCGAAACGGTCGGTTACAGCCGGAAAGGGATTGTGAACGCCGATAAACGCATAGCAGTAATTCCAATTGGTTATGCTGATGGTTTTGACCGGAAACTTGGAAATGGAGTGGGAGAAGTGCTTATCAACGGGCAACGTGCCAAAGTAATTGGTAATGTTTGCATGGATTTGGTTATGATTGATGTAACAAACTTAGATGCAAAAGAAGGCGATCAGGTAGAAATTTTTGGAGATAACCTTACTATTTCTGAAGTAGCCAGTTGGTTAAAAACCATTCCATACGAGGTACTTACAAGCGTTTCAAGACGAGTGAAACGAATTTATTTTCAAGAATAGACAAAACGTTAAATTGATGATTTTCTTTTAATTATTATTTTTATTTATCAACTTAGATGATTCTTGTTCAAATTCAGCAAATAAACACCGCAAAAGTTCTTTTAAAAAGTGCTTCAACGCTGGCAACCCAATTACTGAAGTCATTTTGTGTTTTGAGTTTTGTGGAATTAGAGGAAATGGTTACAGAAAGAGAAAATGAATTGAAGAACTTATTATCAGAACTAAACCTTACGGAAACTTCAATTTTGGTTCGGAATTCTAAAATGTATGTTCTTTCTGAAATTTGTGAAGAACATGAAGCCTCGTTTCTGTTTATTCAGTTGCCGGTTTCAAATTCAAAATCAATCCGTGGGTCGTTGAATGCTTGTCGTGATTTGAGAATTCCGTATGTGCTTTATAAAGATACATTTGCAGAAATGAATTTGCAAAAATGTATGCTGCCTATTGGTTTTTTGGAAGAAGAATTAGAAAAAGCTCAGTTTGCTTCAGCTTTTGGTCGTTTCTGTGGTTCTGAAATATATATGCTTTTAGCGAATGATTATGGCTCTAAAGCAGCCACGAATGCTGAAAAGATGAAAATTTTGTTTGATAATTTTAATTTCAGGTATACAATTAAAAAGGCCAAAAAAGATAGTTTTAAAGTTGAAGCAGAGTCTATTCAAGTAGCTGATGATGAGCATGCAGGTATAATTATCGTTTCTGCTTCGCGTGATTACGGTTTGGATGATATAATTTTCGGTCCAAAAGAATACCATGTTGTAAATAAATCGCCAATTCCTGTTTTGTTGGTAAATCCGCGAGGCGATTTATATGCACTTTGTGATTAAGATACAGTTATAAAATAAATAAACTCAACATGAAGTTAGGCTCAAAAGTAAGAACATTGATATTGAAAGAATTGCTTGTACCCTTGGTGGCAATTTTCAGCATATTGATTATAGCTTTTTTTGGATATATAATAATCGAAGGTTTAAGTCCTTTGAAATCGCTTTACTTGATGGTAATTACATTTTCAACCATTGGTTATGGCGATGTAGTACCTGTAACAGATGTTGGAAGGATTTTCACTATTTGTATTATACTTTCAGCATTTACAGTCGGTTTATATGCGGTAGGTAAAATATCCGCTTTTTTTGTAGAAGGTGAATTGTCTAAATTATTAAAACAACGAAAAATGAATAAAGTATTAGATGCTATGGATGACCATTACATTGTATGTGGTTATGGTAAAACAGGAAAACGTGTTTTAGACGATTTGTTAAGTAAAGGACATGAAGCTGTTATTATTGAAAATAACCCGGATAGAAGTGAAAAGTTGAAAGAAATATATGGCAAAAAATTCATTCATCTGGATGGAGATGCCACTAATGATGATATTTTATTGCAGGCGGGAATAAAACGTGCCAAAATACTTATTTCAGTGCTTTCTACGGATGCCGAGAATTTATTTGTGACATTGAGTGCTAAAGATTTGAATAAACAAATTAAAGTGATTAGTAGAGTGGAAGATGCCAACTCGGCCGGTAAATTTAAAAAAGCCGGAGCCGATTTTATTGTTTCTCCAATTGAAATTGCCACCGACCGTATTATTTCCATTGCCACTTCAAGTACCGACTTTTTTAGCTTTGTTGAATTTGCCGGTGGAAGAGAAGAATTGAAAGATTATAAATTTGGATTGGTAGAGATACACGAAGGAAGTGATTTGATAAACAAAACTTATCGCGAAGCTAATATTCCTCAACGCACAAATTTGGTAGTTATTGGATTTTATTCTTCAACCAGTGAACTGCAGGTAAACCCCACAGCCGATAATCATATTCAATTAGAAGATAAGCTATTGGTGTTCGGTAATGAGACTCAAATTCAAAATTTGAAAAAAATAGCGCGACATACTAAATAAAATATAAGATTTATTACATGACAAAAATTGGAACAACGCTGTCGTCGGTAGGACGAAAAGCTATTTTGTGCGGCTCTGGAGAATTAGGAAAGGAAGTTGCTATTGAGCTACAACGATATGGTGTAGAGGTTATTGCTCTGGACAAATATGCAAATGCACCTGCAATGCAAGTAGCGCATCGCTCATACGTTTTTTCTATGCTCGATGGTCAGAAACTGCGTGAAGTGATTGAAAACGAAAAACCGGATTATATAATTCCTGAAATTGAGGCCATTGCAACTGATACACTCTTAGAATTGGAAAAGGAAGGTTTTAATGTTATTCCAACAGCTAAAGCAGCTTTTCTTACTATGAACAGGGAAGGAATTCGCCGGTTGGCAGCTGAAGAATTACTGATTGCCACTTCTCCTTATCATTTTGCATCCAGTAAAGAGGAATTTGTACAGGCAGTAGCCAAAATTGGAATACCATGCGTTGTGAAACCAATTATGAGCTCTTCAGGACACGGTCAAAGTGTGATTAAAAATAATGCTGATATTGAAAAATCATGGAAAATTGCTCAAGAAGGTGGAAGAGCAGGAGCAGGGCGTGTTATTGTGGAAGCTTTTGTAAAGTTCGATTATGAAATTACCTTGCTTACTGTTCGTCATTCGGCCGGAACAACATTTTTGAATCCAATTGGACATTATCAGGAAGATGGCGATTACCGCGAATCCTGGCAACCACAGCCAATGGCTGAAACTGCGTTGGAAAAAGCGCAACAAATAGCCAAGCAAGTAACCGATTCGTTAGGTGGTTATGGTATTTTTGGTGTTGAGCTTTTTGTATGTGGCAATGATGTGTTATTTAGCGAAGTTTCGCCACGTCCGCACGACACGGGGATGGTAACTATGATCTCTCAGGATTTATCTCAGTTTGCTTTGCATGCCCGTGCCATTTTAGGTTTACCGGTTCCGTCAGTTCGTTTTTATCGCCCATCGGCTTCCAAAGCTGTTGTAGTAGAAGGTGACAGCGACAAAGTTGTTTTCGAAAATTTAAAAGAAGTATTGTCCGAACCGGATGTGCAGATTCGAATTTTTGGCAAGCCCGAAGTTGTTGGTCATCGTCGGTTAGCTGTAATTCTGGCAAGTGCCGATACCATTGAAGAAGCGCGTGCTAAAGCAAATAGGGCTTATGATAAACTAAAAGTGGATGTATTGCCACGTTGATTTTAGATTTTTTTGATAAATAGTCAGTGTGTTTACATGATATATTGTGTCTGGTTTTATCAATATAATTGACAAAAGCGGAACTTTAAATACTCTGAGCAATGCTTTGAACTATTTTTATTGAAAGCTTTTAATAGCTTAAAAATCAATTAAAAACACATTTCAATTTTTTTTTTGTATCTTTGCAACAGGATCATAGTATAAACATCCTTCTCTTGGTGAGCATTCTTATAATTTTGTTACAAAAAAATACAAAATTCTCTTAAAATTATGAATGTATATCCCTTTTGTATAGCACTTTTCAAAACAACATTAAAAAAATCATCTAAATTGAATGGCAAAGTCCCAAAACACCCTTAACAAACAAGAAAACGAGAAAAAACGTTTAAAAAAAAGAAAAGATAAACTAGAAAAGAAGGAAGAACAACGATCACGTCCTTCGGAAGGTGGTTTTGATAGCATGATTGCTTATGTTGATGAAAATGGACGACTCTCTAACACTCCGCCAGATCCATCGAAGAAGAAGAAAATTGATGCTTCGACCATTGAAGTTGGTGTGCCAAGACGTGAAGAAGAAATTGTATCACCTTATAAATTTGGACGTGTTGACTTTTTCGACGATTCAAAAGGTTTTGGATTTATTAAAGAAACCGGAACTCAGGAGAAATATTTTGTACATGTTAATGGATGTTTGCAGCAAATAAAGGAAGGCGATTCTGTAACCTTTGAGCTGGAGCAAGGCAAAAAAGGAATAAATGCTGTACGTGTAAAAAAGGTATAGCCCTTAATTTGATAATTAGTAATTTCGTGTTTTCTTATAAATACAAAGTGTAAAACGAGTATTCACTTAAACTGTTTACCTTGCAGTTTTTCTGAATTTAGAATGAATAAACACGTTGAAGAAATAAAAATAAGAAAGGGAAGAGCCACTGGTTCTTCCCTTTCTTATTTTTATTAAATAGAGGTTTTCGCAGCCTAAGTATCTATGTATTTAAAAATAATTGAATTGTATCCTAAATTTACGACAAATCGATTGATGATTTAAGCGGCACAGTTAATGCAAAATTATTTTTAAATTTGTCCTTATTTTGAATATGTTTAGGTTAACTGGACAAACTGTCAATGTTCACTATTGGTCGTTCACTACCCTATATTAACTGTGCCACTTAGCATCATTGTTTATTCCGTTGAAATAAAAATTTGAAGTATTTTGTGATTTTAAACTCGCAACAAAAGTAGTTTTCAGAAGTGAAGTAAGTGTGCAGTATTATAAAGTTGCACATAAAACACGTTTAAATTAACCAGATAATATAGACTTAAACAAATAGTAAATATTTGTTACAAATATAAAGTTCATAAGTCAAATATGAATAAACTAAATATTAAGTACAACTTAATGTCCAGTTTATGATTGATTTTTAAAATCAAAAAAGGAAGATTCAATTGAATCTTCCTTTTTTGATTAAACTTTAGCTTAGTTTTATCTTACATAGAATCTAGTAGTTCCGCTCCATGTTTTGCCGGCGCTTACAGCCTGAAAACCAGTTATTTCGTCCGAAAGTTTCAGATTCGGAGCATTGATTGCCCATGTTTGAGGTTCCGGACAAACCCAGTCTACTTCTCCACCATTGTTCCAAAGTGTCCAATGTTTAAATTGGTTGTCAACTTCGTAATAAACGCTGATATTATCCTTAGAATTTGTAAGTATAGCACCATGAAAAGGTTTTCCATTCTCAAAAAGGGCTTCATCAGTCAATGCAATTTCAATCGCTTTTCCGGTAACAGACATACCATCGGTGCGAAGAAGTGATTCTTCGTCTGTCAAATCAAGTAATGTCCCGGTAGGTAAACTCCGATTGGATAATTCCCATCGTTTACCGGCAGATAAACGCAATTTGTAGTCAGATTTATTGGAATCTTTTGAAAAAGGCAATCGAATCGGAGTATGGTAACCAACTCCCAATGGCATAGGTTCTGTTCCTAAGTTATTGAAAGATACGATATGCGTTAATTCATTGTCAGTTAAAATAATTCTAATTTTACAAACAAATTCATGTGGAAAATTTTCAAAGATTGCATTGTTGATACAGTTTGAATAGAAACTAGCCTCTACTTCTAAAGCGTCAGATGAAATTCTGGTGCGAGTAATGGTAAATGGTTGCGATTTGATAATGCCGTGATGATAATTGTTTTGATCTGGAATAGTGATGGGATATTCATATTTCTTACCATGAAATTCATAAGTACCATCTTCAATACGATTGGGTGGAAAAAGCAATGGTACACCGAAAATTTGTGGTCGACTCAAAAAAGTTTCAACTTCCTCTTCAGTAGGAGTACGTAAAATATCCACTTTTTTTTCTTTATTGTAAAGTTTTACCACGTTTGCACCCATGGAAGGAACCAAAATTGCTTCATATACATTTGTTTCCAGTAAAACAGCATCAATTCCATGCCAGTTAATTTTTTCAATATTCATTTTTCTATTTTCTATTTGATAAATTTAAATTCCAACATTGTGCAAATTTAATGAATTGTGCCGGAATTTACTTCTGATTCAACTTAATTATTTGTTTATTGTTGCTATCTGTTTCTAAATGCACTAAAAATAATTTTAGTATAATTATACTAAATATAATTAAAAATGAGACTTGTACAATTTAAAGTACAAGTCTCATTCAAATGATTTAAGACATATTTTTTTTAATTAGTAGGGCTAAGTTCTGCACTTGCTTCAAGGGTAACCTCATCTCCAACCATGGCTGCAGGGAATTTGCTCCCAATGCCGAAATCGGATCTATTTAAAAGTCCTTTAATTGTTACAACAGCAATTTCTTTTTTATTCATAGGGTTTGTTACTTTCCCTTCGAATACAACATCCAATACTACCGGTTTTGTGACTCCATGCATTGTCAGATTTCCAGCCAATTTGAATTGATTTCCTTTGACGTTCTTTAGCGATGTACTTTTGAATGTCAAAATTGGGAATTTTTGTGCATCAAAGAAATCAGCACTTTTTAGATGTGTGTCGCGTTGCTCCACATCGGTGTTGATACTTGCAATTTGTGCTGTAACATCAATTTTTGCATCGCTGTAATCCGGTTTTGCAGTAATTACTGTAACTTCAAATTGTTTGAAATTACCGGTCACATGCGAAATCATTAGATGTGAAATACTAAATCCCAACCGTGAGTGAGCAGCGTCAGATACCCAGCTTTGCGAAAATGCTGTAACAGCAAGAAGAAGAAGTACAATTGATAAGTTAATTTTTTTCATGAATGTTGTTTTATTAAATTTTTAAATGATTTATTTTATTTCTAATTCTAAGCAAAGATGCGATCATTCTATAAGCAAATTGTTATACTTTTAGGAAAAATGGTGGCACTTTAATGTAATGTACAGGATTTACTTTATTGAATTATTAATAAAAACAGTCATGTCACATATTTTGTTCTTCAATAAGTGATTTTTATACGTGTGTATAGTTTACAACTTTAATTATTAAAATATGTATTAATAAACAAAAAAACCGCTACAACAACATTTATTTTAAGTTGTTATAGCGATTCATTATTTTCTATATTAAATATTCAGTTAATACGACTAAGAACTCTTTTTTTAGAAATTTATTTCTCCGAAAAACTCAGGTCTATGAAAATCAGGTTTGTCGGTTTTGATTGGACTCCAAGTTACAAAATGTCGAGAGTCAGTTCCGTCAGCGCATTTATAAAAATTGCCGTTTATTTTATCGGGTAATTTATTTGGATTGATGCCCATAATTCGGAGTGGAATCTTTACAGTCAATTCCCAACTGAATGTTCCTTCCATTTCGTTAAAAGCTCTACGACCCATGGATGGGTATCTTTTAATCATTGACAGTTCTTCTTTGCTGAATGGTGTCACATCTTTGTTACGTTCGACTCGTTTTGATGCTTTGCAGGTTCCGATACAGTTAAATTCAAAATTCATATATTTGTCATTACCCGGAACCTTACAAAAGAATTCAACACTACTATCTTCATTTACAGGGTCCTGATCATTCGAATATATAGCTCGTAGCATACTGCCGTGGACAGAAAATTTGATAAATAGACTATCAGTTGATCGTGCAATGTTAAAATTTGAAATTGGTTTATAAGGATATTCTTTGATCCAATTTAATACCTCAATTGTATCGTAATGACCACTTTCTTCCAGAAGCTGGCCCGCAGCTTCAACATCGATTTCATCCAATTTTGGAATATAGGGAACTTTTAGGGTTTTCATGTATTCTTTACCTTAATGATATTTTATGCAATATTAGCCAATAAATCTGATATTGCAGGTGTTTTATTTTATTTTTTTAAATAAAACTTTATAAAATGAGCTTAACTTACAAAGTTCTGTTTTTTGATTAAACTTGAATGCTATATCTTTTTGAAAAATCAAAAAGAGAGAATCAAAAAAGGTAATTTACCTTTAGATTCTCTCTTTTAAATAGAATTAAGTTGTTGTTTAAACCGCTATAGTAGCCAGTTTTGCACGCTCAAAATCGAAAATTAAGTCGTTAATAACTTCTTTTACCGAAACAATTTTAGTTGCCAGATAAGCATTGCTTCCAGCAAAAGCGTATCCTTTGTCCATTTGTCCTTTGTAGGCATTGTATAACGTCACAATGATACAATACGGAACCTTTTTGTAATCACAAGTGTGTAAGCAATTGTAAGGACATGATTTTGGAGCTGTAAGACCAAGTTTTACTTTTTCAAGGAATTCACCTTTCAGCGCACGTCCGGGCATTCCTACGGGACTCTGAATAATTTCAACATCATTTTCGCTTGCTTTCAAATAAGATTCTTTGAATTTAATATCAGCATCACATTCATTGGTAGTTACAAACCGACTGGCAATTTGAACTCCTTTTGCACCTAATTGCATGATTTTAAATATGTCTTCTCCAGTATAGATTCCTCCTGCTGCTACAACAGGAATTTCCTGATTGTATTTTTCTTCAAATAACGCCACTTCTCTTACTACATCGGGAATCAAAATTTCAATTGCAAAATTTGGATCGTCAATTTGATTTGTTTTGAACCCAAGGTGACCACCAGCTTTAGGACCTTCAACTACAACCAAATCAGGTAAATAATCGTAAAGTGTTTTCCATTTTTCGCAAATAATCCTTGCAGCTCTGGCAGACGAAACGATTGGCACCAACTTAGTCGTACAACCTTCAGTTCGATATTTGGGCAAATCCATTGGTAGTCCTGCACCTGCAAAAATAACATCAGCTTTTTCGGCAATAGCGGTTTTTACCATGTCACTGAAATTTGTCAGTGCCATCATGATGTTTACGCCAATTATACCTGACGATTTTTCTTTTGCTTTTCTAATTTCTTCTTTCAGGCCAATAATACAGGCTTCCATGTAGTCTTTCGCTGCATGACGATAAATAAGACCTAATCCCGCACAAGAAATAACGCCTACTCCCCCTTCATTTGCAACTGCTGACGCTAATCCTGATAATGAAATTCCAACACCCATACCACCCTGAATTATAGGTAAACGGGCTGTTAAATTTCCGATTTTTAAACTATTCATTTTGCACATTTAGATGATTATTGTGCAAATGTACGTATTAAATATCAAACTTCAAGAAAGCTTTAAAGTCTGTAACTTATATTTAACAGGATTCGCCTTTTTTTTTAGCTAGTTTGTGAATATTTATAAGTAAATCAGATGTTTCGCTGATGTTTATTCTGCTTTTAGTCAGTAAAATAGAAAAAATAAAATATCAAGAATGAGAGAGAATAGCATAAAAATGATTTATCTTTGAAATCTAAATTAATGAATTAAGAAGATGAATTTTATTGCAATAGATTTTGAAACAGCACATGCCGATTTTCCTTGTGAAATAGGCCTAACCAAAGTTGAAAATGGTGAAATTATAGAGTTAAAATCGCGGTTGATTAAACCGGGATGTTTTCCATATATGAATCAATGGAATCAACGTGTTCATGGTATTTCATCGGCTGATGTGTCCGATGCTTTTACTTTTGAACAACTTTGGAATGAACTCAAGCCATGGTTTGAAGATCAAATTTTGGTTGCACATAATGCAGCATTTGATATGCGTGTTTTGCGTTCAACATTAAAATATTATGATTTGGCTGTTCCCTGGGCTGAGTATTTTTGTTCAGTAAGTCTTTCACGTAAAACATGGAAACATTTGCCGAGTCATTCATTAGGAGTTGTAAGTCAGTTTCATAATATTCATTTTAATCATCACAGAGCGGGAGATGATGCTGAAGCGTGTGCGAAAATCACGTTGAAGGCTTTTGAAAGTGTTGATGCTCTGAATGTAACTGATGGATTGAGTAAATTAGGAGTTTCTTTGAAAAAACTTTAATCTTTCTTATTTTGGAGATAAAAAAAACAACCTCTCCGGGCTTCACAGCTTAGAGAGGTCTCATTAATCGATTTTAATTATTTACTCACACAAAAATGTACTTGTCAACTAAAACAAGTCATTTATATTTAAAAAACAGCAATTTCATAATTTGGTTCATTTGTAATTTCAGGAACCAATTCGGTGTATAAAACTTTTCCATTTTCATCAATTGCAACTACTGACCTAGACATTAACCCTTTAAGAGGTCCGTCAGTTAAAAGTACACCATAATCAGTTGCAAAATTATTGTATCTGAAATCAGATGCAGTAATTACATTCTCCAATCCTTCGGCTCCACAAAAACGACTTTGTGCAAAGGGTAAATCTTTTGATACACAAATAACTACAATGTTTTCTTTTTCTGAAACCCATTTGTTGAACTTACGAACAGATGTTGCGCAAGTAGCTGTGTCTAAACTCGGAAATATATTGAGTAATACACGTTTGCCTTTGTAATCGCTTAAATGAAGTTCTTGTAAACCGCTTCCTACTAATGAGAAATCTGGAGCAAGTGATCCAACAGTTGGTAAATTTCCGTTTGTTTGTACGTCTGAGCCTTTGAATTTTGTTGTTGACATAATAATAATAATTTATTTTTTTTGTTTAAAGATATGTATGTTAATGACACAATAACGCCTGCAAATAGATTTTTGTTTATATTTGCCATTGAATTTTGCGAAAAAATAAATAGGACTGAAACCGGTTGTCCTTAAGAGAATCACCAAAACGATGAAAATAAGACAAGTAAGTCTCAACTGATATCAAATTAAATATTTAATTGCTTATGAAATTTATAAAAATATATTCAGTTTTCGTCTTACTAATTTTGCTGTTGTTTTCGTCTTGTAAAAACTCGCACGAATATAGTGTAGACAGTGCATTTACAGATTATTTGCAGCGATTTGAAGATGAAGGTGCACTACGGGGCCATACCTTTGATTTGAAAAGCTCCGGTTTAATTATCGAATTTGGTGATTTAACTGATAGTGCTGCCGGGCTTACACACTATGAAACTCCAATTCGAATTCAGATTGATAGAACCTACTGGAAAGCTATTTCAAACACAGCCGGAGCCGATATGATGAAAGAAGATTTGATTTTTCATGAGCTTGGACATGGTGTTTTAGGTCGCTCGCATTTGAACACAATGCTCGAAAACGATGACTGGAAAAGTATGATGTGTGGAGGTACCAAGGTGAATAACAGATCCTGGAATATTAATTACCGGGGAGAGCGCCGGAAATATTATCTGGATGAGTTATTTGATATAAACACAGAAGCACCGGCATATTCAAGTATGCAATTGGTAGTTGATACAACTGCTTTTTATTCAGTATTGAAACGGAATTTCGATACTCAAGCCCAGGCAATCTGGGCATTGAAAGATACTACTACTTATAAAACTTCATTGAGCAATGGTCGGTTATGTTTTCAATCAAAGGTTAATCAAGTGTTTTTTGTAATTGCCAATATTTTGACTCCGATAAATATTAGTTCTGATTTCTCGTATGAGTTGAGTTTGCAGTATCCTTCGGGTGGCGTTTCAAATCAGTACGGATTGCTGTTTGGCCCAACTGCTATAACATCGAATTCGAGTAATGATTCAATAGAATATTTCAGTATAAATAATAACCTAAAAATGTATATGGGCAATCGGTCGTGGTATAGCTTTTTTACCGAATTGACAGAATCAAGTATTTTGCCAATGGCTGCTAATAAACTGAAAGTGTTTAAAATAGGAAATATGTTGTATTATTTTATAAACAATGTATATTGCTATCAATCAGAAATTGTTGCAAACAGTACTTTAAGTCAATTTGGATTTATGGTTCCAGCTAATGGAACTGTTTGGATAGATAATTTTCAAATCTCACAACGCGGAAGTTCTAAAGTTTCGTCAAATTCTGCTAAATTGAACCAGGAAATTCAGGTAGAACCTGTAATGAGACTAGTTCCTGCATTTAATCAAAACAAAGTAAATAATCAGTAATACTATCTATTAAAAACAAATTGATATTTAGTACATTAATAATTAATCATGTCAAAATTCAGTATATATCAAGTGCTTCCGCGCCTTTTTGGAAACAAAAACACAACAAATAAAAACTCCGGAACTCTGGCCGAAAACGGTTGTGGTAAATTCAATTCTTTTACTTTCAAAGCACTGGTAGAGATAAAAGCTCTCGGAATAACCCACATTTGGTACACCGGTATCATCGAGCATGCCACCCAAACTGATTATTCGGCTTATGGAATTCGTAAAGACCACCCGGGAGTAGTAAAAGGCAAAGCTGGATCTGCTTACGCCATAAAAGATTATTACGATGTAGATCCTGATTTGGCCGAGAATGTGGAAAACCGTATGGCCGAATTTGAGAGTCTGGTAGAACGAACGCATGTGGCCGGCATGAAAGTGATTATCGACTTTGTGCCTAATCATGTTGCCCGACAATATCACTCGGACGTAAAACCTGCCGGAGTTATTGATTTGGGTGAAAACGATCATTCTGAATGGGCTTTTTCTCCATTAAATAATTTCTACTATATACCAAATCAATCTTTATCCCCGACATTTGATGTGCAGGGTTATACCGAATTTCCAGCCAGGGCAACCGGGAATGATCAGTTCAATGCTTCACCATCACAAAATGACTGGTACGAAACGGTAAAACTGAATTATGGCGTGAATTACACAGGAGGTCTTCAAAAACAATTTGATCCGATTCCCGATACATGGTTTAAAATGCGCGATATTTTGCTTTTCTGGGCTTCGAAGAATATCGATGGTTTCCGGTGCGATATGGCCGAAATGGTTCCGGTGGAATTTTGGGGCTGGGCCATCTCGCAAGTTAAGTTGCAATATCCCGACATACTTTTTATTGCAGAGGTTTATCAACCATCTGAATACAGAAATTATATAAGCAATGGCAAATTCGATTATCTATACGATAAAGTGGGTTTGTATGAAATGCTGCGCAATGTAACGAGCGAAAATTATCCGGTTCGGGATATTACAAATGCCTGGCAATCGCTCGGAGGTATTGAGAATAGTATGCTGAATTTTCTTGAAAACCACGATGAACAACGTATCGGTTCAGGCTTTTTCTCAGGCAATGGCATGTATGCGCAGCCAGCCATGATTGTGACAGCCACACTGACTCAGGCTCCGGTAATGATATATTCCGGGCAGGAGCTGGGTGAGCAGGGCATGGATCATGAAGGATTCAGCGGGATGGATGGCAGAACAACCATTTTTGATTACTGGAGCCTGAAGTCTGTTCAGGGTTGGGCAAATAAAGGTAAGTTCGATGGAGCAAAATTGACTCCGGAACAGAAAGCCTTAAGGGCATTTTATCAAAAACTATTGAATATAACGATTACTGAGAAAGCCATTACGAATGGCGTGATGTATGATTTGGAATATGCCAATTTCGATAATCATAAATTCAATACGCACGAGCAGTATGTTTATTTTAGGAAGTATAAAAATGAATTAATATTGGTTGTTTTGAATTTTGATGATAAACATTTAGATACCGAAGTACGTTTTCCTGCTGAAGCATTTCAATATTTGGAAATAGCTGAAGGTGAGCCATACGCTGTGATAAATTTGCTTGACGAGTCTGAAAAATTCCCTGTATTGACATTAAGTTCGCGCGAGCTTTTTGTAACACATATGCCGGCCTGGACCGGAAAAATTTTGAAGTTGACTAAACTATAATTACTGTTTTAATATTGTTGCTATTTGCGGTTTTTACGATTTACTTCTGATTATAACCTGTAAAATTAGATTACAATTATGAAAACACTTTTGATTTGCCCGGTATGTATGCTGTTGTTTTTTATGCTGTCATGCTCAGTTTCAAAAACAACTCCTGAAACAATCTCTGAAATTACTAAAAAAGTTGAATCCAACGACTTTACAGTAAAAGTGAACTATGCCAATCCTATGCGTGGCAGGCAGATTTATTTGAATTCCGACTATGATTTGCGTATTAAAAACGATTCGGCTTTTGCGTATCTTCCATATTTTGGTGTGGCGTACATTGCCCCCTATGGTTCCAACGAGGGTGGTATTAAGTTTGCAGAACCTGTAATCAATTATACTAATACTCCAACACGTAAAAAAGATGGCTGGAATATTCGTTTCCGCGTAAAATCAAAAGACATCACTTACGATGTTCTGATGAATATCTTCAATAATGGAAATGCATCGATTGACTTCAACTCTTACAATCGGGATGCGATAAGTTTCAACGGTGCAGTGAAATGATACCCTTCCAAACCTGTAATGAAGGTTTTAATTCATAGTTGCCAACTTTCAATTTGTTGTATAAGCCTTTCTTTTCATTCAATAATTCAATAATTCTGAACATTCATTTTTAATCTAGTGTTTATTCAAAGCATTCACTTTCAAATCGGAATTTGGTTTGAAAAATATGCAAAAAGAATTAAAGAATTATTTCTTTAATTTCTTTGTGGTTTGAAAAAAAAGTCGGATATTTATACTCGAATTGAAAAGGCAAACAATTTCTTTTAATGTATTGAAATATAGGAATTTAATAATTTTGAATCTTTGCTTTTTTTGTCAATTTCAAACATTGGATTAAAAAATAAATTTACATATAAAATGAAAGAAATTAAATTCAGTCTTGTTTACCGTGATATGTGGCAATCGTCGGGTAAATACGTGCCCCGCAAAGACCAATTGGCCAAAATTGCCCCGGTACTGATCGAAATGGGTTGTTTTGCCCGTGTTGAAACTAATGGTGGTGCTTCCGAACAAGTTAACTTGCTTTACGGTGAAAATCCTAACGACGCTGTACGTACGTTTACAAAGTTTTTTAAAGATGCAGGTATTCAAACACATATGCTCGACCGTGGATTAAACGGATTGCGAATGAACCCTGTTCCTGCCGATGTGCGTGAATTGATGTACAAAGTAAAAAAGGCACAAGGTGTTGACATTACCCGTATTTTCGACGGATTAAATGATGTAACCAACATTATCCCTTCCATTCAATACGCTAAAGCTGCCGGCATGATTGCCCAGGCTACCATGTGTATCACTTATTCCGAAATTCATACTGCAGAATATTATATCAATATGGCTGAGCAGTTAATCGCTGCCGGTGCCGATGAAATTTGCCTGAAAGATATGGCCGGTATTGGCCGTCCTGTGTTATTAGGCAAAATAGTGTCAGCGGTTAAAGCTGCCCACCCACATATTATCATGCAATATCACGGTCATTCAGGCCCGGGATTTTCGGTGGCTTCTATGCTCGAAGTTGCTAAGGCCGGTATTGATTATTTGGACGTAGCCATGGAGCCGCTTTCGTGGGGTATGGTTCACCCGGATGTTATTACCATTCAGGCAATGTTGAAAGATGCAGGCTTCAAAGTGGCTGAAATCAACATGACTGCTTACATGGAAGCACGTCGTCTGACTCAAAGTTTTGTGGACGATTTTCTGGGATACTTTATCGACGACCGTAATAAATTTATGACTTCGTTGCTTGTAGGCTGTGGTCTGCCGGGCGGTATGATGGGTTCGCTTATGGCCGACCTGAAAGGCGTTCATGCAGGTATCAACTCTTACTTGAAAAATGCGAATAAAAAAGAACTCAGTACCGACGAATTGTTGGTTATGTTGTTCGACGAAGTAAAATATATCTGGCCTAAACTGGGTAATCCGCCATTGGTAACTCCATTCAGCCAATACGTAAAAAATATTGCTTTGATGAATGTTATGTTCCTGGTAAAAGGACAACCACGCTGGAGCATGATTGACAAAAACAGCTGGGATATGATTTTGGGTAAAGCCGGTAAGCTTCCGGGAACTCTTGATCCTGAAATTATTGCCTTGGCCGAAAAGAATAAATTTGAATTTTTCCACGGAAATCCTCAGGATAACTATCCAAACGAATTGCCTAAGTACATTGACGAAATGAAGGAAAAAGGGTGGGATAGAGGCCAGGATGATGAAGAATTATTCGAATTTGCCATGCACGATAAACAATACCGCGAATTTAAATCGGGTGAAGCTAAAAAACGCTTTGAAAAAGAGCTGGAAGCTGCTATCAAAGAAAAATTTGCTTCCAATACATTGGAAATTCCTGACTTACGCGCCTTGAAATATCCAAATGCAGAACCGGTAGTTTCTAATGCAACCGGACGTGTTATCTGGGAACTTGACTTCAACGAAGTATCTGTAGAGCCTATTCACGGAAAAGAAATCAAAGAATTTGATACGTTGTGTACTATCCAGACAAATTACGGATTGGAACACATTGGCAGCTTCTGCGATGGCCGCATAATAAGTGTTGAAAAGAAACAAGGCGAAGTAGTTCGTAAAGGCGAAGTACTTGCTTATATCGAGAAGAAATAATTTCCTCGCTCAAATATAATTTTAAAAAAGAGACATTGCGTTGAGCAATGTCTCTTTTTTTTGCGTCTCTTTTTTTTATTATTCACTGGTATAGTTTTGAAAACCGTGACATTTTTATTATCTATTTTCATACAGATTACAAATCTGCACGAGTGGGGGGGTTCTAAAAACATAGTGTTTATGGGTGTTTCAGTGAATCATAATCTGTATTAAAGCTTTTTCGGGAATGTTTATTGTATATTAATGAAGAATTAGTGTATATGAAGACCTGATTAATATACGTGATACCTGCTTACCCATGTTATAGAGAAAGTATCACATACATTAAAGTATGTTCAACGTTGATGATACTCTTTTCATCAAATGCGAAATTGGTTTTACAAGATGTGAAAACCATTTTATAAGTTGTGAAATCATTTTTATAAGTTGTGAAAGCGTTTTTACCAGATGTGAAAACAAATATATAAGATATGAAATCTTTTTTTATTATGTAAAAAGCATTTTATAAGTTGTGAAAACGAATTTACTTGTTGTGAAATCAGTTTTTGAAGTTGTGAAAACTATTTTATTATACGTGAAAACCATTTTATAAGTTGCTAAAATTGATTTATAATACGTGAAAACCAATTTGTAAGATGATAAAACTGTTCTATAATACGTGATATTGGTTTTATGAGATTGTACAATAAATTGTGAAGATGGGTCTGTTTAATAAATTATGTCGAAATGGATATAAATAATATTTAGTATTTATGTAGAAAAATGGATTAAAAAGGCTATTTTTGCGGAAGAAACAGATCAATTATTAAGCAGAATAAGGCGATTAATGTCAAACTGGTATTGCATTCTGCCAAAACCCATTCGAAATTTATGTTTAAAGATTTATTTATTAGAAAAACGCTGGCCGAACTGGAAATACAGGCAGATAGTAATCATAACTCTCTTAAAAGACACTTAACTGCTTTAAATCTTACTTTGCTGGGAGTTGGGTGTGTTATTGGTGCGGGAATTTTTGTATTAACGGGCACAGCAGCTGCTTTGCATGCCGGACCGGCTGTGGCTTTATCGTTCATCATTTCTGCCTTCGGATGTTTATTGGCCGGACTGTGTTACGCGGAGTTTGCTTCCATGATACCAGTTTCCGGCAGTGCATACACGTATGGTTATGCCACTATGGGCGAGTTTGTAGCCTGGATCATCGGTTGGGATTTAATTTTGGAATACTTGTTTGGATCGGCAACGGTAGCTGTGGGTTGGGCAGGATATGTAACCAGTTTCTTCGCCGACTTTGGCATTATCATTCCAAAATCAATGTGTCAGAGTCCGTTTATTTTTGATGCTACAGGCTGGCATGCTTCAGGTTCATACATTAATTTTCCGGCTATTTTTATTGTGGCCTTAATGACAACATTGTTGGTGATTGGTATAAAGGAATCGGCCAAATTCAATAACATTATTGTTTTGGTGAAAGTTACCGTTATTCTGCTTTTTATAGGTTTTGGTATTTCGCATATTCATATTGCTAACTGGACTCCTTTTGTGCCAGCTAATACAGGTACTTTTGGACAGTTTGGATGGTCGGGTGTGCTGACGGGAGCAGCGGTGGTTTTCTTTGCTTACGTCGGTTTCGATGCTGTATCCACTACTTCGCAGGAAGCCATCAATCCGAAACGCGATGTGCCGCGAGGGATTCTTTTTTCGTTGCTTATTTGTACGGTTTTGTATATTGCGGTGAGTTTGGTACTTACCGGGATTATGAATTATAAGTATTTGAATGTAGAAGCTCCTATTGCCTTAGCTATTAATAACGCCGGACCAAGTTTAATGTGGTTGCGTCCGATCATCAAAATAGGTGCTATTGCCGGTTTAAGTTCGGTGGTGTTGGTATTATTGTTAGGGCAATCGCGTGTATTCTTCACTATGGCGAGTGATGGATTGCTTTGGAAAAGCTTCGCAAAAACACATTCTAAATTCAAAACACCTCATATCACTACCATTGTAACCGGTAGTTTTGCAGCATTTTTTGCAGGCCTTTTCCCTATTGGTTTATTGGGCGAAATGGTTTCAATTGGTACTTTGTTGGCATTTGTCATTGTTTCTGTGGGAATAATCTTACTTCGAAAAGCAGAACCCGATGCTGTACGTGGATTTAGAACTCCCTGGGTTCCATTTGTTCCAATTTTGGGAGCGTTTGTTTGTTTGGCACAAATGGCAGCATTGCCAAAAGATACCTGGATTCGTTTAATAGGTTGGATGGTGATAGGCTTTGTTATATATTTTACTTATGGACGTAAACATAGTCATGCCCGCCAAAACAGAAAGAATAAAAACTTGTAAATTAATCTGTGGGTATTAGTTTACAATTTCAAAAAATATAGATATAATCGGCTGAATTTCAATTATGAAATTCAGCCGATTATTTATTTATAGTGAATAGATGCCGAATCATATTCCATTCTTACCTTTATGAGGTCCACTCCAACCGAATACTCTTGAATCAATATTCTGTTTTAAAATTACATTTCAAGATGCTTTCAGGTTAAACTTAATGGTATTAAAAGTGTTTATAAAATTAAGATTACTCACATTTAATTGGTTTTTGATATTTAATTGTTTTTAGTACCTTTGATTTAATTTTTAAAAGAATATGTTTAACTTTCTCAAGAATATAGATAACAAAACTTATAAGCCCAGATACGGTGGATTAGAAATTTTTAAATTCATTGGTCCGGGCTTACTTGTAACAGTAGGGTTTATAGATCCCGGAAATTGGGCATCAAACCTTGCCGCTGGAGCAGATTATGGTTATGCACTTTTGTGGATGGTGACTTTATCTACTATTATGCTTATTATTCTCCAACACAATGTGGCTCACTTGGGTATAGCAACCGGACTTTGCCTCTCCGAAGCAACAACCATTTACGTTAAGCCCCGTTATTCAAAACTATTGCTTGGTTCTGCCATGTTGGCATCCATTTCCACATCGCTGGCCGAAATTTTGGGAGGTGCTATTGCCCTGGAGATGTTGTTTCACATTCCTATCCGTGCGGGAGCTTTGCTGGTAACCATCTTTGTTATGATTATGTTGTATACAAATTCATACAAAATCATGGAGAAATGGATTATAGCCTTCGTTTCGGTTATTGGCTTATCGTTTTTGTACGAACTCTCTTTGGTAAATATTGATTGGAATGGTGCAATGACCGGTTGGGTTACACCATCGTTCCCTAAAGGTTCCATGTTGGTTATAATGAGTGTGCTGGGTGCTGTTGTAATGCCACACAATCTGTTTCTTCATTCCGAAATTATCCAGAGCAGGCAATGGAATAGGAAAGATGATAAAATTATTAAGAAACAATTACGGTACGAGTTTCTGGATACTTTTGTTTCCATGCTTGTAGGTTGGGCCATTAATAGCGCCATGATTTTACTTGCTGCTGCTACATTCTTCAAAACAAAAACGCCTGTTGATGAACTTCAACAGGCGAACCATTTACTTGGACCATTGTTAGGAAACAACGCCACCGTTGTATTTGCTGTTGCATTATTGTTCTCAGGTATTGCATCAACAATCACTTCGGGAATGGCTGCCGGTTCTATTTTTGCAGGAATGTACAAGGAACCCTATGACATTAAAGACAATCATACGCGGCTTGGAGTTGCTATTTCGCTGATAATAGGATATGGTATAATCTTATTAATTACCAATCCATTTCAAGGACTGATTATTTCGCAGATGATATTGAGTGTTCAATTGCCTTTCACCATTTTTCTACAGGTATATCTTACTTCTTCAGAAAAAGTAATGGGTAAATATAAGAACACTCTTTTTTCAAAATATTTGCTGATTTTATTAGGCGTTATTGTAACTTTTTTGAATGTTGCGCTATTTATCAGTTTGTTTTAATAACTGCCCATTCAGTCAGAATTAGCGAGTTATTATTTTATTTTATTAATTATCAATTAATTGAAATCAAGTATATGTACACTATCAGTAAAGAATTTTATTTTTCAGCATCACATCAACTTACAGGTTTGAAAAATGAACATCCATGTGGCCGGATTCATGGGCATAATTATACATTGAAAGTATTTCTCAGGGGGGATGAGCCAAACAAGGATGGTTTCGTGCAGGATTATAATGATTTAAAACCAATTTCAGATTGGGTTGATAATACGCTTGATCATAGACATCTGAATGAGGTGTTTGATTTCCAGACTTCTGTAGAGAATATGAGCAAATACATTTATGATTTATTCAAACCTCAGTTTCCACTATTATTTGCGGTAGAAATGAGCGAAACACCCAAAACAAATTGTCGGTATGAAGAATAATTCAACTTCAGAGAAGATTCTTAAAGTTGTTGAGATTTTTCATTCTGTTCAGGGCGAAGGTGCAAATGTTGGTAAGTCGGCTGTTTTTGTACGGTTATCAAATTGCAATAAAGATTGTTGGTTTTGCGATACCGACTGGAGTAAAGGTGATGAAATGACTGTTTCGCAAATTCTTGAAGAAGTGAAACTGCATTCAAAAGTCGAAGATTATCCTAACAATTTAATCATTTGGACAGGTGGAGAACCTACGTTACAACTTACCGATGAAGTGCTGGAGTATTTTGAAGGATATTATAATTGCATCGAAACAAATGGCTCAAATCCGGTTCCATCCAGAATAGAATATATTTCCTGTAGCCCAAAAGTTAAGCCGGATGTTTTAAAAAAGAATTTTAATAAGGTAAACGAGTTTCGTTATCCTATTGGAATGGGAGATTCAGTTCCTGAGATTTCGGAACTTCCACAGGCTGATAATTATTTTGTAAGTCCTATTTTTTTAGGAGAAGAAAAGAAACGTTTCCAACTGGTAGATGAAAATATTCAATATGCCATAAACTTTGTGGAGAATAATCCGAAATGGAGATTATCTATTCAGGTTCATAAATTTCTGAATATCAGATAAAATTTTGAATTGTTACTAGTGGAAGTAAATTTAATAATTTATGAAAACAGATAAAGAAAAACTATATAAACAAGCCTATTACCTAAGCATTTTTACAATTCTGTATAATATTGTAGAAGGAGTTGTGTCAATGACTTTAGGTTATAAAGATGAAACTTTGACATTGTTTGGTTTTGGTGCCGATAGTTTTATCGAAGTAATTTCCGGAATTGGCATTGCTATAATGGTACTACGAATAAAACAAAATCCTAACAGTTCTATTTCAGTGTTCGAAAAAAATGCCCTGAAAGTTACAGGTAGTGCATTTTACCTTTTGTCCGCAGGATTGATTTTTGGAATTATTGAAGACTTAATTCATCATCATAAACCCGAAACTACTTTTTGGGGAATTGTAATTTCTGTTGTGTCCATTTTGGCTATGGTTTGGCTTATGAATGCAAAAAGAAGTGTTGGAAAAAAATTAGCCTCAGATCCTATTATTGCGGACAGTAATTGCACAAAAGTATGTGTGTATATGTCTCTTGTATTGCTAGCGTCAAGTTTGATTTACCAATTTACCGGCTTTGCTTATGCTGATGTTATTGGTTCGGCAGGATTAGTATATTTCTCAATTTCGGAAGGAAAAGAAGCTTTCGAAAAAGCAAAAGGGAAAGAATGCGATTGTTGTTGATTTACTTTTTCCAACGTTTTAATTCACTGTAAAGCCGCTGAATTGGCAATCCCATTACGTTAAAATACGATCCTTCAATGTGCTCCACTCCAATAAAGCCAATCCATTCCTGTACTCCATATGCTCCGGCCTTATCGTATGGTTTAAAATTGTCAATATAGAATTCAATCTCTTGAGGTAGCAATCTGGCAAAACGAACCTCCGAAATAACATGAAAGGTTTTGCGTCGTTTTAATGTGCTGATACAAACTCCTGTAATAACTTGATGGGTTTTTCCTGAAAGTGATTTAAGCATTCTTGTTGCATCGGCCTTGTCAGTTGGTTTTCCAAAAACCTGTCCTTCGTGCCATACAATTGTATCGGCTGTTATAAGTAAGTTGCTATCAGTCATAGAGTCCATGTATGCATTCGCTTTTTTTTCAGCCAAATACATCGGAATATCAACTCCAACAAGTTGTGTCGGATAGTCTTCTTCCACATCTATAACTTTAACTTCAAAAGCAATATTTAATCCACTTAAAAGTTCCTGACGACGAGGTGATTGAGAAGCGAGAATGATTTGGAAATCAGTTAAATGAGAAAGCATCTATATAAATTGTATGAAGTAAAACCTAAAATTCAGTCATTTATGAAACAGTATAATCTTTTATAGTGTTCAATTATTTAAATTATTTTGGTATAATGAATTTGGAGTTTATTGAACTAAAAATAAGTTGAATAAACTAATTCCATTTGATTTGGCTTGTAAATAATAAAAAATAAAACAATACAACACACCCGATAACATGATAAACTTTGATAATGTAGAAGCTTGATGAAATTCAGAAGGTACTTGAGCTTTGTAAATCAAATAAATAAGAACTCCATAAGGTGCTGCTAAGCCAAAAATTATATATTTTAATGTTAGCAATCCATCAAAGTTAATGAAAAATCCGTTGGCAAGAAAAAGTAAGGAAACAGTAATAATTATTAATCCATAAAGGAATAATTTAGTGTTATTTAATCCCCATTTTATTGGCATAGTTCTACATTCCATTTCTCTATCGCCCTTTTCATCTTCCATATCTTTAATTATTTCTCTAATCAGAGTGCTTAGAAATGAAAAAATAGCAAACCCGCCAATCCAACCATAAAACTGTGATGGTATTGGCGTTTCGAAAATTAATTTTCCAAATTCTTTTTGAAGAAAAGCCAATTGCGTAATTCCTACAGTTAATATCGAAATGGCAACTATAAATGCAACTACGAGATTTCCAATTAGAAACTGCCGTTTATAACTTGCAGAATAAAACCACAATAATCCCGGAACAACAATGAAAATAAAAGCCAAAGTGATACTTCTGGCAAAATAAGCAAGTAACAAACCACAAAACACGCCTATCCCTGTGAGTATTTGATGTAACAACATGGCCTTTTGCCTGGAAATTTCATTACCTACAATTTGATTATTCATTGAATTAATGGCATCAATTTTTACATCAAAATAATCATTTAAAACATATCCGCCGGCAGCAATGAAAACTGTTGCCGTTATCAATAAACCAAGCATTCCTATTACCATTGAAGTTTCGAATCCATAAACTTGCAAAATAGGCAAAAGTACTACCTGTTGCATCAGAAACTGAACAAATGCAATAAAAAACAGATTTTGAATTCTTATAAGCTTTAAATAGGAAGTTATCATAAATTATTCGCTTTTGTGTCTGGTATGAATATCATTTGAAAGAATGGTATATATCTTTTTTAAATCCGAACGTTTATTCAACATAAGTAAATGACGAGCAATAGTTTTCTCGTCAAAGCGTACTGCCGGTCCTGTTTGTGCATCATATGGATTCAAGGTCTTAATTTTATTTGCAGTTTCGGCAATTAGCGGTTGAATTATTTCAAAATCAATTCCGGCTTCATTCAGTATTTGAGAAGAAATGTCATACATATAATTGGCAAAATTACATGCAAAGACAGCTGCTAAATGGAGTTTTTTTCGATTTTCGGAACTAATAACATAAATTTTCTCGGATAACAACTTAGCTAAATCTACCAGAGTTTGTTGAACTTCAGCGTTACTGGCTTCTATGCAAATTGGAACATTGCTGAAATCAATTTCCTTTTTAATAGAGAATGTCTGAAGAGGATAAAAAACGCCAAAATTATCTGTAAAACCTTCAAAATCACTCATTGGAATACTTCCCGATGTGTGAACGTGAATTCCTCTGGGGATGTTCATTTTTCGCAAAATACTTTTTAGTGCAGAATCTTTCAGCGCATAAATATAAACATCGGCATCCATGTATAAATCTGAAATGTCTACGATAAATGAAGTCCCGAGTTTATATGCTAAACTCTCAGCATTTGAGGGATTTCTGCTAAATACCTGTTTGATTGTAATTCCTTTTGATTGTAACGCTAAACCTAAATGAGTAGCAACACTCCCCGATCCGATTAAAACAATTTCCATAGATATCAATTTTTAAAAGGTTGATAATAGCTGACTATATGATTTTATTTTGTATACAAGTCTATTTTTTGCTGAATACCAAAATGGCACCAGCCAAAATAAGCAAAACCGGCCAGATGAAATCTGAGATGTGCTTTGTAATCACAATAATGTCTGATATTCTAAAAAGTAATCCTACTACTATCAATACAATACCAATATTTTTATTGCTATGAAAAAGTAGAAAAATCAGACCCATAATAAGTGGGTAATTTTTAAAATCAAAGATATAATGTTCAAATTCTGCCGGTAAAACATGAATTTGCCTGGTCAGGAACAAGCATCCAAAAACAAGAAGTGTAACTCCCCAAGCTAAACGATTATCTTTTTTTGCAGCCATAAAAATTGAATATATTTAATTGATTATTTAAACATTTCTGTATGAACTTTATCAGTTGCTAATTTATCTTCATCGTAAGGTTTCCTTGACTCGTCAGGGTAACCTATTGATATAATACTTAATACCGCAAAATGAGCAGGAATAGATAATAAGTCACGAATATATGATTCAGTGGTTGTTTCATCATTTTTATTTCGTCCATATACTTGAATCCAGCAGCTTCCTAATCCTAAATCCTGAACTTGTAACTGCATAATAATAGCAGCAATGGAAGCATCTTCCATCCAAACATCAGTTTTTGTTGTATCAGCAATTACTATTATTCCCAATGGTGATTCAGCTAAAAACTGAGAGCCGTGAGGTCTTGAATCAGATAGTTTTATGAGCATTTCCTTATCCTGAACAACAATAAATTCCCACGGATTACTTCGTTTTGAAGATGGCGACATTAAAGCTGCTTTGGTAATCTGATCAATTTTATCTTGTTCGACAGGTATTGGTAAGTATTTTCGAATACTTCTACGGTTCTTTAAAAGTTCGGAAAGAGAGTTCATATTGTAAATAAAAATTTTCTATAATTTAGCACTTTTTTCAACCAGATAAGTAATTATACTTTTATGCTTTAAAAGTTTATTTAATCTGCTGTATGGTATCATGATTTCTGTTTGTCCCATATAGTATGGGGCAATCTCATAAGGATTAAACACATAGTTTATTCCTTCGTCAGTTATATAAAAATTGCCGTTTGGTTTAATTGAATCAGTCCAGAAATCGGTATCTTCCAGGCTTGTTATAGGCTCAGTATTTTTGGTATCTTCCTTCATCTCTTTACTATCCTCTATTATCCTTTTTTTCAATAAATCTGTAAGCCCTGATTGATAGCCGTCTACAAATATATCATTTTCAGTTATTAGCTTACCTGTTTTCAAGTCGAAATTATAATAATTACGAGTTTCCAATCCATGAGCGCCACCCATATCTACGTACCTTTCAATTCCGTAAACATATATTTTCTTATCACTTAACAAACTAAAACCGGACAAAGTATGCTCATTATTAAACGAATATCTGTTTGTACTATCTAAATCTTCTAATAAAGGTTGGTTATTCTGTTTGTATTCAGTTGCAATATCTGAACAAAACAATTGAACAATTGAATCATTAGAATGCGGGACATATTCATCTCCAAACAAGTTTGAAACTAAAGTAGCCCGGATAGATTTTAAAACCTCAGCATCTGCAAATTTAACTGGAATTTCGACTTCAATATCGACGCTTAAGTTACCTTTTGAAGTGTCATTCGATAAATAATACTTTTTTACAAAGTCCTTTTCATCTGTTTTTATAGTTTTCTGTGTGCAGGAAATAAATACTATTGAAGTTAATAAACTCAATAATAACAGAATAGATTGTTTTTTCATAATCATATATGTTTATAAATACTCGGAACAAATTTACAATATTTAAAACAGAAAATAACTAAAAAATACCAAAATATTTTCATATTGTTTGTACAATAGATATCTTTGCTAAAGAAAACGCCTGTTTTAAGACTAAGGTTCAATTTCGAGAGAGATTAAAATATACTCTTTTATTAATTAAATTAATAAAAACATTGCTTTGGAGTTTATGGATTATTTCGAGTGCTAATAAACAAGAATACAAATGGTTTATATTATCTTTAAAACAAATACTCACAATCAAACCAATAGAAAAATGAAAAAAAAACTTGCTATTTTATCGCTTATAGCGATTTTTGCTGCTGCAACTTCATTGTCAGCTCAAACAAAACCTGTTGCCAAAACAGCTACTACCATGCCTTGTTGCAAAGGTAAAACTGCTAGTGATTGCAAAAATATGACGCCTGCTAATAAAGCAAAATGCAAAAGCCAAGCATCTAAAACTTGCACTAAAGAAGCACCTGTTGTAAAAAAATAAATAACAGAATGATTTTTGCAAAAACGCTCCGTTAACTCGGGGCGTTTTTTTATTTCTGAATTTTACGTTACTTTTGCCTTGTTCCCTTTAAGGTACTTTTTACCTATGTTTCAAACGCCGATAGAAATTCCTAAATCCCCTTTTTCAATTTCGTACGAAGACCGAATTCTTACGTTAGGTTCATGCTTTGCCGGGAATGTAGGACGAAAATTACAGGATGTATACTTTGATACGGATGTAAATCCTTTTGGAGTGCTCTACAATCCTGTTTCCATTCAGAATAGCATTGAATTGCTATTACAGCAAAAAACTTTTACAAAGGAGGATGTCTTTGAACACAATTTGCTATGGCAAAGCTTTTCGCATAGCAGCTTGTTTACGGATATTTCTGCTGAAGGCTGTTTGGATAAAATAAACTTCCGAATGAATCAGGCAATTGAACTTTTCAAAAAGGCAGATATATTGTTGATAACTTTTGGCACTGCATGGGTTTTTGAAGAAAAGAAGAGTGGAAAAGTAGTTTCCAATTGCCATAAATTACCGGCAGCCAATTTTACCCGTCGTCGGTTGGAAGTAGCTGAGATAGTAGATGCATTCAATTGTTTGATATGTAATTTGCTGAATAGAAATTCTGAATTACAAATTATATTAAGCGTTAGCCCCATTCGTCACTGGAAAGATGGTGCTGCTGAGAACTCAGTAAGTAAAGGTACGCTCCTGCTTGCAGTTAATGAATTGCAGGAACAATTTGCAAACGTTCATTATTTCCCAGCTTACGAAATTCAGATGGACGAACTCCGCGATTACCGCTTTTATGCCCCAGACATGCTGCATCCGTCTGACGTGGCAGTGGATTATATTTGGGAGAAATTCTGCCAGACTTATTTCGACCAACAAACACTGAAAATAAAAAAAAATCTGGAACAATTGTCGGCTGACTTAGCGCATCGCCCGTTACACCCCGAATCGGAAGAGTTCCAGAAATTCAGAATCGGCATTGAAAAGAAGAAAACGGAATTGATTAAAAAGTATCCGTTCCTGGAAAAGCGGTTGAAGTAAAGTAGTCAGACTTATAATTAGCGACTCGTAGCCACTCAGGAGCGACTCGTTGCCACTAATTAGTGGCTCTTTCCCTATAATTAGTGTCTCGTTGCCACTCGGGAGCGACTCGTTGCCTATAATTAGCGTCTCGTTGCCACTCCAGAGCGACTCATTGCCACTAATTAGCGACCTTTTCCCTATAATTAGCGACCTGTTGCCACTCCAGAGTCACTTGATGCCACTCAGGAGAGGGAAAATCACGGTTTATTCATAACCATTATTTAAAGGTTTTAAGCCTGTCTAAAGAGGAAAGAGTTAATGCAAAAAGAGTCCTGACATGAACTGCCGGGACTCTTAATCGATTTATATCAACTATCAAACTATTATAAATCGGTAATTATCTTAAATTTTGGAACTAATAATTTCATTAAGCTCCAAGCAATTAAATAGGCAAATGCACATAAGCCAAACATAATTACATAAGCTACTTTTTTATCGCCTAACGCTTCATAATGATCTGTCAATGCTCCTGCCAATAACTGAACCATCACTCCACCAATGCCACCTGCAAAAGTACCGATTCCTATTATCGAGCCAACGGCTTTTTTGGGGAACATATCTGAAACTGTGGTGTACAGATTAGCTGACCAGGCTTGATGAGCAGCACCTCCAAGACAAATTACAGCTACTGCAAGAATTGATGCATTGCTGCCGAAAATTTCTACATTTCCAAAATACTGAGTAAGCAACAAACTTACAGGTGCTATAGCAATCAATAACATGGCTCTCATTCGAGCTTTGTAGGCTTCCATACCTTTGTTCATGAAAAACATAGGAATTGAACCTCCAAATACAGAACCAATGATGGCAATACCAAATACAGTGAAAGTAGGCCACATAACTTCTTTAGGAGTCATTCCGAATTGTTTCTGTAAATAATCAGGTAACCAGAATAATAAAAACCACCAAATTCCATCGGTCATAAATTTACCTACAACGAATGACCAAGTTTGACGATAGCTTAATAATTGAAACCAAGGCACTTTTTCTGTTTTACCGGAAGCCAGTGCAATGGTTGCTGCTGCTGCCTCATCAGCATCACTATGAATATAATCATATTCGGCTGGGCTTAGTTTTCCTTTTTCTACCAACTGTTTTGGATTTCCATAAACTGCAAACCAAAATATCAACCAAAGAAAACCTGTAATACCTGTAAGTATAAATGCCATTTGCCAGCCTTGGAGTCCTAAAATCATGTGATCGCCGGTAAAATATACCATACACCATGGAACAAATAAAGCCGCAATCATGGCTCCGATGTTTGAACCCGAATTAAAGATTCCGGTTGCTAAAGCGCGTTCTTTTTTTGGAAACCATTCGGCAACAGTTTTAATAGATGCCGGAAAGTTACCAGCTTCACCTGCTCCAAACAAGCTTCGAATGGCCATGTGCATGTAAGTTGTAGCTCCAACAAATGCATTGAGAATCCCAAAGACTGACCAGGCTATTAATGAAAATGCAAGACCTAATTTTGTGCCAATTTTGTCGATTATTATTCCTGAGAACAAAGTAAAGCCAGCATAAAAGAAAGTGAATACAGATGTTACATACGAAAAGTCGGAATTGGTCCATCCAAATCCTTCGGGTGAACAAAAATACTCCTTTAAGAATCCGATGACATTACGATCCATATAATTTACCGTGGTGGAAAATAATAGTAATCCAACTATGACCCAACGATAATTGCCAACTTTTACTGCGGTTGATTTTGACATAAAAACAGTTTTAAGGATAATTTATTTGATAATTATTTACGTACTTTTTTGATTATTGCGAGTGCGTCACTACACAATTTTGTTATCCCAGCCCAGTCATTACCCTTAATCATTTCAGCAGGGAAAAGGTTTGATCCCATGCCTACACATGTTGCTCCAGCATCAAACCAAGCCTTAAGGTTAGCTTCTTCAGGTTTTACTCCACCTGTTACCATTATATTAGACCATGGCATTGGTGCTTTCAATCCTTTTACAAAACCTGCTCCAAGTACATCTCCAGGGAAAACTTTACATACATCGCAGCCCATCTCTTGTGCAAAGCCAACTTCCGATACCGATCCACAACCTGGTGAATAAGGAATTAAACGGCGATTTGCAACCTTTGCAACTTCTGGGTTAAACAATGGTCCAACTATGAAGTTTGCACCTAGCTGAATGTATAATGCAGCTGTCGGAGCATCTACAACAGAGCCGATACCCATAATCATTTCGGGACATTCTTTGGCTACGAATTTTACTAATCCTGCAAAAACATCTTGAGCAAAATCAGCACGATTCGTGAACTCGAAAACGCGAACACCTCCATCGTAACATGCTTTTACTACGTTTTTAGCTACTTCGATATCGCTGTGATAAAATACCGGAACCATTCCGGTTTCTTTCATAGCTGTAAGAACTTGAATTTTATTGAATTTCATTATTGTGTAATATTACCCCCGACCCCTAATGGGGAGGAAGAAAAGTTAGTATTGTATTGTTTTAAAATCCATAACCTATGAAGAAGACCTAATTAAGTTCCCCTTCAGGGGTTAGGGGTAGTTTTATCGTTGAACACGTCCGCTTGAGTCACCTCCACATAACGCTTCTACTTCCTCAATAGAAACAAGATTAAAATCACCGTTGACAGTGTGTTTCAATGCTGAGGCTGCAACAGCAAATTCCAACGCTTCACCTTGATTTGGTTTTGTCAACAAACCGTGGATAACTCCACCTGAAAATGAGTCGCCACCACCCACGCGGTCGATAATCGGATCAATATCGTAACGTTTTGAAGTATAGAATTCTTTTCCATCGTAAATCATTGCTTTCCAACCATTGTGAGTTGCTGAAAATGATTCGCGTAAAGTTGAGATGACATATTTGAAATCAAATTCTTTGGCCATTTGAGTAAAAATTCCTTTGTAACCTTCAGCATCTGTATGTCCACCTTCGACATCTGAATCGGGTTTAAATCCTAAGCAAAGTTCAGCATCTTCTTCATTTCCAATACATACATCTACATATTTCATCAATGGACGCATGATAGATTGTGCTTTTTCTTTTGTCCAAAGTTTCTTACGAAAATTTAAGTCTACTGAAACTGTAACACCATTGCGTTTTGCAGCTTCACAAGCTAACAGTGTCATTTCAGCAGCCGAGTCTGATATAGCAGGTGTAATTCCAGACCAGTGAAACCAATCTGCTCCCTGCATGATTGCATCAAAGTCGAAATCTGAATCAGTTGCTTCTGCAATTGATGAATGGGCGCGGTCGTAAATAACCTTACTAGGGCGCATTGAAGCTCCTGTTTCAAGATAGTAAATACCTACGCGATCGCCACCACGTGCAATAAAGTCTGTTTTAACGCCATATTTACGCAATGCATTCACAGCAGATTGTCCAATCTCGTGTTTGGGCAATTTTGATACAAAATAGGCTTCGTGGCCGTAGTTTGCACAGCTCACAGCAACATTTGCTTCCCCTCCACCATATACAACATCAAATACATCCGATTGAACAAAACGTGTGTTGCCGGGAGTTGATAGACGGAGCATAATTTCTCCTAATGTTACAATTTTTTTACTCATTATTTTCTTTTTTTGTAATATATATAGGTTTTAACTGATTTTTAATTGGTCGACCAAAAGTACTTCTTTTTTTTTGAAATCTAAAACAAAGTTAGTTCATTTTAATTCTCATATCGTTCAAAAAATGACATCTTTAGTGAACTAATTGATTGGGATTTAAAAATTAAAAAAGTTTTTTGCGTTGTTGTAGCTAATATCTTCAACCATTTTTCCAATGAACTCTAACTCCTGAAAGGGAAGCAATCCGTTTTCAACATCATTTCCAATAAGGTTACAAAGTGTGCGGCGGAAATACTCGTGACGTGGATATGACAGGAAGCTACGCGAATCAGTCAACATACCTACAAAGCGACTCAATAAACCAAGTACAGAAAGTGAGTTCATCTGTTTTTCCATACCATCTTTTTGATCCAAAAACCACCATCCAGAACCGAATTGAATTTTTCCCGCTACAGTTCCATCTTGAAAATTACCAATCATGGTGGCAATCATTTCATTGTCTGCAGGATTTAAATTGTATAAAATTGTTTTAGTTAATTTGTTTTGTGAATCTAATCTATTTAAGAATTTTGATAATGCCTTAGCAGTATTAAATGACCCAATCGAATCAAAGCCAGTATCTGCACCTACTTTATTAAATAATCGTGTGTTATTATTTCTAATTGTACCGTAGTGAAATTGCTGAGTCCAGCCTTTTTCCCAGTCCATTTCGGCAAAAATAACCATCATAGCCGATTTGAATTTCAAAATATCATTGAGAGCTAATTCTTGTCCTCCATAAACTTTATTGAAAATTGTTTTAATTTCGGCATCAGTATAATCTTCGGCATAGAACTCTTCAATTCCATGGTCTGAAAGTTTACATCCAACTTCAGCAAAGAAGTCTTGTCGTTTACGAAGTGCGACAATCATGTCGTCAAAGCTTGAAATATCAATATCGGAAACCTTAGATAGTTGTTCAATATAAGTACGGAAATTTAACGAGTTTTCAACAGCCATTGCTTTATCAGGACGCCATGTTGGTAACATTTTTATCTCAAAACCATCATTTTGAGTATTGGTATGATGTTCTAATGAATCAATAGGGTCATCTGTAGTGCAAATAGTTTCTACTTTATATTTGCGCATTAAATTGCGAGCTGAATATTCTGGAGTTTGTAATTTAGCTGTGCATTCATCAAAAATTTCACGTGCAGTTTTGGGAGAAAGTAATTTGTCTATTCCAAAACCAGTTTTTAATTCTAAATGACTCCAATGATAAAGTGGATTACGCATTGTATAGGGTACAGTTTCAGCCCATTTTTCAAATTTTTCCCAATCTGAAGTTTCTTTACCTGTACAATATTTTTCATCGATACCATTTGTTCTCATTGCACGCCATTTATAATGATCACCTCCTAACCAAATTTCAGTTAATGTTTTAAACTTATGATCATTTGCAACCATAGATGGAATTATGTGGCAGTGATAATCAATGATTGGTTGCTTGGAAGCATGTTCATGATATAGAATCTGAGCAGTTTCAGTTTGAAGGAGAAAATTTTCGTCCATGAATTTTTTCATAATACAATATTTAAAATTATTCGTTTTTATCTGTTTTGGAGTTTAAGTTTTAGCATCTAAAGACAAAATTGAAAGGAAAACTAATAACAATGTCCAAATTAATGAATGATAATTATTTATTTTATCTGATTTAAACTCTTGATTTATTTCAAATATCTTATTATTAAAATATTAGTTCAATAATTTGCTTTTGATTTACTTTCCGTGTTCGCCCACGAAGATACAAATTATTTTATACATACGAAATTATTACGATTTTAAATAGAAATTATTACTTGGGTAGACTCTGGCTTTTATGACTAAATAATCTCAGTTAAGTTATATTTGTCACTTTTATTAATGTGCTGAGGGTAAATAAAATAGAGACACGAATTTCGTGTCTCTATAGGTATTTATAGTTTTAATTAAACTATTCTCGAAATTGTCAATTATTTAGATGGAGCGATTAATTTATAACCTTTGCCGTGAATATTGATGATTGTCAGATTTGTATCAGCTTTCAATAATTTACGCAGTTTGCAAAGATATACGTCCATACTTCTTCCATTGAAATAATTGTTTTCATCCCAAATAGTTTCTAATAAATATTTACGTTCTAACATAACGTTAGGGTTTGAAGCTAACAAGATTAAAAGATGTAACTCTTTATTTGTCAATTTTGTAGTTTCATCTCCGATTGTTAGCAATCGTTTAGGAACATCAATCGAATAAGCTCCAACTGTGTAACTTTGAGCTTTCAACAATTTGTCAAGGACTTCATTACTGCCTTTAAACATGATTTTTTCTTTTTCATTTTCCATTTTACTTCATTTTTTAGTGTTTGTATATAGTGAACATTGATCTTCAATTGTATTAATTAATTCGTTAAACTTTCTAACTCAATTATGGCTATAAATAGTAATTCTAATTCTATTGTATTAACTTAAACAATCGAGAAATTAAATTGTTCACAATTGTTATAAATAAATTGAAATAAAGTTTTAAAGCTTTTCAAAAAGATATATTCTATCTCAATTTTATTTGATAGAAATTTGAAGAACTAGAAATATTATTTTCTGCAACGAATTAAATAAAATTTATTTATAAAATTATCAGTTTGAAATCTCGGTTAATTGTGATATTCATTTTACAAAACTATATAAATTATTTTAATTATACATGCTTAAGTTAATGATATTTATTAACTGGCATAAAGTTTTTTTTTTGGGGGCTTACATTGTTTGACTAACTAGTTAATAATTAGATTGTTAAATTAATCATATTATTTATTGGTTTTTTAAAAAATTATTGTGCATTATTCTTTTTTATGTATTTAAAAATATGTTGTTGAATATATTTTATTTATTTACATAAATGAAATATAATGTGATATTAAATTTAAATATCACATATATAACTATATAGCATTTAATATGTTAATAGATTATAACTCCGTGTCCGCACACGACGTTTAAATAATTTTGTTTATAAAAAATATATAGTATTTTTGTCAATATATTCTGTGTACGAACACGGAATTGGAATCTATGACCTAAATGAAAGATTTGAATCAAAAAATACGAATTAAAGATATAGCTACACTTGCTGGTGTGTCAGAAGGTACTGTTGATAGAGTGA
>Ga0209123_1000084_pt1 | contig 160836 bp, 129 predicted proteins | sample BarGraIncu00431A_FD_184500 | JGI IMG/M metagenome (GOLD analysis project Ga0209123, IMG submission 184500) | Arctic peat soil microbial communities from Barrow, Alaska, USA - Barrow Graham LP Incubations 004-31A (SPAdes) (version 2) | ecosystem: Environmental > Terrestrial > Soil > Wetlands >... | reverse complement strand
GGAGCTTTGTTATAGTAATAATATGCTTAATAAAAAAGCAAATAACCACTAGATAATTATTAGTATTATAGTTATAATTTGACTTAGGAATGCAGTTTCATAAAGCTATATTTTGACGCACTACAATTACTAAAACAAAATACGGAGTCTTCTTCAAAGAACAGCCTCGACATTGCCATTTCCTATAACTCACAACATTTACGACAATGATGTCGGGAATACTTTTCTATAGATGGAAAGCTACAGCAATAAACCATCGATCTTTATTACATTAAACTCAAATCTTATAAACATTCTCAATATTTATTAACTCCTGTGAAAATACTAATCATTTTGAAGATTATATATTTTTTCTTGGATTATGCTAACAAAAGTATATATTGCGTAGAATGCATTTGAATAAGCCTTAGTAATTCATAATTTATATTATTTGTGTCTGCGTAAAGAAAAATGCATGTTTGAGCAAAGCGAGTTTGCATTTTTTAGCAGATACAGATAAAATAAATTTTAGAATTACTTGGCGATATGAAAGCATTCTAGCAATATATACTTTTCGTTATAGCATAATCCTAGAAAAACTATTATACCTCTAGCACAAATTTCTCTATAACCTTTGCTACTCCATCACAATTATTACTATCTGTAATATATTGTGCAGCTTCTTTCACGACCTGGCTTCCATTTCCCATAGCAACCCCAAGTCCAGCAAATTTAATCATTGATAAATCATTTTCACTATCTCCTATGCAAATAACCTGTTCACTATTTATCCCATAATAATTTGCTAGAACTTTAACGGCATTTCCCTTTGATACTCCCTTATTCATTACTTCAAAATTATCAAAACGGGAACTCACTACTTCAAAGTCCTCCATATTTCTTAAGGTGTTTTTTGCACTTTGCAATTTTTCTAAATCCTCATCTACTGCTATACCCTTAAAAATTTCACTTTCATATATTTCGAATATCTCATTCCAATCCTTAACAAGCACTATTTTAACCTGTTTATCCTTTGGTAACGTTTTATTAACTTCCTGATAAAAAATTGAGGAATGTATTAACTTTTCTGTAAAAACTATATCACTGGTATAAAAGTGTGGATACAGATTAAACTGCCTAAACACCGATAAGAGCTTCTTGCATTTTTCCACCCCGAGCGTTCCCTTATAAACTACCTCATCTCTATCTTTCTCTCTGATATAAGCACCATTTGAAGCAATTACTGGAGATTTAACTCCTAAAAGTTCCGAGAAATGATCTGCAGAAGTAAATATTCTTCCTGTACATACTGCAATCCTTACACCCTTTCCACTCGCTAACCTTATAGCTTTAATATTGTTCTCACTAATAATTTTTTCGTCATTTAACAGTGTACCATCCATATCTATACATATTAATTTATAGTCCATATTTATAGCCTTCCTTCATATGTTTTTTTTGATAAATTTATCCTAAATACTTATACAATAAATATTTAATCCTTCCTTCATATTCCTTTAAATAAGTCTCCAAAAACTCATAATATTCACGATTATTCAGTGCCCCTACTGAATGTTTGCCATAGAACTCTTCATATGCACCGGTAACTAAAATTTTCATTTTCGCTTTAAGTTCCGAATTCTTTATTTCCTCCGCAAACTCCAAGTCGCCTTGATATTCCGGTTTTACTATTCGTATTGCAGCTAGTCTGTAGATATAATAATTATATAGCGGTGCAACTTTTTGAGATTTTAATAGCTTACTCCGACTTTTTAACACACTTATAATTCTTATTACAAAAAATAATATAACTACAGTTAATATATTAATTAGCTTAAGTTGCGAATCTGATAATACCCCTACCTTACTTTCGGAAGCTCCTTGTGCAGACCCATTATCCTCTATATTATTTTGGGGTTTACGGGTCACATTTATATCTACATCACCACTATTTCCAGCATTTTTCTGATCTTGTTCAAGCTCTTTTAATTTTCTTTGCATGTCTTCTGAGGCAGTGGGCGATGCATCAGCTATTGTCCACATATTTGAATATTCAAAAGCTCCAAGTAATACTTCACACCAAGCATGAGCGTCAGCGTTAAATATACTATATATTCCACTATCATCTTTGTTATTAGGAGTTTTAAATCCTTCTACGTATCTTGCAGGAACTCCTGCTATCCTACACATTACAGTCATTGCTGTATTAAAATAAGTACAGTAACCCTTTTTCTCCACAAATAAAAAATAATCAATAAATTCACTCTCCTTGGGTATTACTGAAACCTGCAAATCATAAACATAATTTTTTGTTAAATAATTTTTAATTTGCAATACTTTATCTATACTAGTAGTAGCATCTTTTGTAATCTCCTGAACTAAATCGTAAGTTCTATCAGAAATATTTTCTGGTACTTGAAGATACTCTCCATAAGCTCTTATTACTTTATTATTTTCTCCAATATCGCTATATAAAAATTTGTCTTTAATAGGCATTTTTCTATTAATAACTGCGTTAGGTTTAGGTTGCAAATAGTAATCCATAGGTACATTAAGATTACGTGCAGAACTTATTTCAAGGTTATTCTTAATCTCTGTGATTTTTTTACTATAATCTCGCACATCTTCAATAGTATCAATGGCTTCCCTATATTCATAAAAATCTACATTATAGGGTTTTGTAACTGCATTTTCACTTAAAATTATAGGAGTTTTATCATAAAGCAATGTACCTGGCACATCATGCACATTAAATGTATAATTAGGTGCAAATATTGTACTCGTTTTAAATTTTTTATTTGGGTATATGGTTAAGGATCTTTTGTTATCCATTGCTCCTTGCACTCCGAAATTTACATAAAGCATATCCTTACCATCTAGTTTTTTATAATACTTTTCATTAGCCTTGGTCCATTTATTCCCATCATAGAAATCAACCACTTTACCCTTTAAATAATAAGACTTATCACTTTTAACCTTGAAAACTTCTTGGTAACTCAGCAAAATAGGCCCCCCTAATCTTTTATCGTTACCACTATAACCAGAGCTAGATAAACTATACCTGTCTTTATTAGCAGAGGAAGTCTCTGAAACATCAGAGGCATATTTATTCTCGAAATAATCACCAAAATAAGTGATGTCTCGACCATTATATTCTTGTGGTAACATAGTAATTATTTTAGAAATGAGCAGTGACATTACAACTCCATATACTAAAATATAGCTGAACTTTAAAGATACCTTTACGCCATCATCCTTACACTTCTCGATTTTTCTAATGTGGCTCATAATAATAAAAGTAATTAAAGAGATAAAGATATATATAAACAAATGCTCTTTAACTACAAAATAGCTATTAGAAAACCATAATGTAATAACTGCCCCAAGAGTTACTATTAATATGAATTTCTTCATAAATCTAAAAGTTACCCATAAAATCAGTGCAGTAATCAGTGGAATAATTAGGATAAGTATAATTTCATATTGTTTAAAATAAGTAGTAGAGCCCTCATATATAAGATCGTTTAAGATGATAATATTATTCGAAAAATAATTCAAAAGTATGCCCTTTATAGCGAAGGCTCTTTTATAATAATAAACACCACCCATACTAAATATAGCCAATGTAAATAAAATCTTGTGGGTTGATTTTCTAAGTACACACTGATAAAAGCAATAAATTAAAAAGCCAATTATGAATAGTATGCTTGTAAATCCATAATTAAAATTTTTAATATATATACCTTTTTCTAGAAGCCTTAAAATGAAGTTAAAGTTTAAATATATAAGAACTATGTATATGAGTTTTTCCTTTATCCATATCATTGCTTCACCTTCTCTATGGTTTCCTTAAAATTAATACAATCGATTCCCACATTTTTAAGAAGATTAATGTTTTTAAGTAAATTTGTGTTTTTAAAATTGTTTATGATATTTCCATAGTAAAATACATTAACTCTAAATCCCAATCGTTTTAAATTCATAAGCATATTCCTTAAGCTATCATCAACAGTTATACTTACAATTCCTATCCAATTTCCTTTAGATAAATGTCGTAAATTTGATTTTATAAAGCTAGCAAATTCTAAAGTTCCATCACTTTTACATTTTAAGAAGTATTCCATTAGCCCTAAAAAATCTTCATTAGATTCCATCTCTATGTTTTTTTGCTGTTTTGCATGTATAAATAACTTAGTTCTGATTTTATTAACCATCATATATTTTGCAAGCGATACTGAAAAATCTACCATATCTTCCTCAATAATCTCAAATAGTTCATTACCCAAATTATCACTATGCATATTCATAAACAAATTGCATTCCTTACCTGAAATAGAATCGAAATTTCTTATATACAATTCTCCATGTTTGGCACTTAATTTCCAATGTACTTTTTTAAGATTATCTCCAGTATTATACTTTCTTATATCTTTAATTAATGTAAAATCATCAATGCCACTTTTGCTATTAATAAGATTTTCATAACTATCCCGCCCGCTTAAATTTACATTATTTAAATCGTATACCTTAGGATATACCTTAATATGGAGTTTATTATGGATATTTATTACTGATTTAAAGATATAAAGAAAATCATTTGCTTTAAGAGATATATCTGAAAAATCATAAATCCCCCTTTTGGTAAAAGTGATTTTATTATTAATCCTAGTACTCTTGTCCCCGCCTAAAAAAATCAACTCCCCTCGGTATCCTTCTATTAGCGAGCCTAATATTTTGCTTTCAACATGAACATAGGGTGTAGGTAATACCCCTAAATTTATTACTATTATTGTAATATTAGCAATGCTTCCAACATTATAAATCTTACTGTCATATTTAATTTCAGCATATAAATTTTTTTTAGCCATAAACATATAAATTATTCCCATAACTATGCTAATCAAAAATACATAAAAAATTGAATATGGTAAATTACCTCCTGATATATATGCAAAAATAAAAGCCACTATACAAAGTAATACTATTTTTTTATTTACCTTAATCATGCTACTTCACCTTAGGAACTTGAATAGTTCTTAAAATGTCTAAAATCACCTGCTGCGTACTATAATTATTAGCTCTGGCTGATGAGGTCAATGTTATTCTATGACTTAAGACTATCATTACATTTTCTCTTATATCCTCAGGTATAATGTAATCTCGTCCATTTATAAGCGCAGTTGCTTGTGCCACTCGTTGTAGTGCTAAAGATGCTCTTATGCTTCCTCCTAGCAATATAAAACTATTATTCCGAGTGGCATTGACTATTTTAACTATATATTCATTTAACTCTTTTTCCACATGAATCTCTCTAACTTTTTTCTGTAAATATATAATATCAGCCTCCGTTGCAACGGGTTCTAATTCTTCAATAGGATTACCTTGCCTATATAAATCTAATATATCCACTTCAGCCCCTGAGTGAGGGTACCCAATACTTATTTTAACCATAAATCTATCTAGTTGTGCCTCCGGCAACAAAAAAGTACCTTCGTACTCTATAGGGTTTTCAGTGGCTAAAACTAGGAAAGGTTCTTTTAGTTTATATGTAATTCCACCTTCTGAAATTTGTTTTTCTTCCATTGCCTCAAGTAGTGCAGACTGTGTTTTAGGTGATGTACGATTTATCTCATCCGCGAGGATTATATTAGAAAAAATGGGTCCCTTTTTATATTCAAACTCCATGGTCTTTTGGCTATATATAGACACTCCAATAATATCTGAAGGTAAAAGATCTGGTGTAAATTGAATTCTACTATATGATAAACTTAGTGATTTTGCTAAGGCTTTTATAAGTGTGGTTTTTCCTACCCCTGGGACATCTTCAATTAAAATATGACCATTAGCTAATATTCCTTTTAATATATTGTATATTTCAAGTCTCTTACCCAATATAACTTTTTCTATATTATCTGCAATCCTATTGACTACTTCCACTTCATTTGTCATAATATATCCTCCTTACAATGCTTTAAGGTATAAATACTTCAATATTATAGTATTTATATAATATCATGTTCTTCATTATATATCCATTAATTCAATAATTAAACTTAGTCGTAAATTATGGATTTTTTCTTATATTATGCTAACAAAATTATATATTGCGTAGAATGCATTCTAGCAATAAATACTTTTAGTTATAGCATAATAAAAGAAAAAACATAACGTTAATTAAAACATTATGTTTTCTTATAAATCTATTATTGAGGTACTACAACTGGAGGTACAACTGGTGGTACTACTGCTGGAGGTACTACTGGTGCTATGGTATTCTTTTTCTTAGTACCAATTTTTACAATACCATTAATAACGTTAAATGTATCATTATTTATAACCTCAGTATTAATTAGCTTACCATTTTCATATGTTCTTCTAGACACTCTAACTTTATATCCATTAAAACCTGGTTTAATAATTTCACTTTCGCCTTCATACTTAGTTGCATCTTTTATTATTTCTGTTTTTGGTTGAGTAACTCCCAATATTTCACTTACAACTTCATAAGATCTATTAGTTAATGTAGCATTAGAATATACATTGAAGTAAATGTTTCTGTTTGATACAACTCCTTCAATATATATTGGATATTTATAGGTATTTTTAAACTTATAATCAAGATTACCATAATCTACTGTGGCATCTTGCCCTTTTGGAATGTATCCTGACGAAATTGTATGATGGGTTCTTTCTACAGAAACAAGCCCAGTTTTCAGTATTGCATTATACAAAGTAGATGAGACCTGACATATTCCCCCACCTAGTCCTTGTTCTATTTTATCTCCAATAATTACCCCTGCGCTTTGATAGCCTCTTCCTGCTGTTCTCTCTCCTACGGTCCCATTAAAGCTAAACACATCTCCTGGCATTAATAGGGTACCATTAATACTTCTAGTAGATAGTCCTATATTGGTTGCTCTACCTTCTGCAGAACTTCCATAGTTGGTAGTATAAGTAGCTATCCTTGTATTTATTGCCTTTAAAGCAGTTGTTGAAATTTTAGGCTTTACTTGGATTATTGGGGCTACGATGCTTATAGCATCTCCAGAAAGCACACCATTAATTTTGCTTTTGATGTCTTTTTTTAATGCATCCTCTTGTAACTGGCGTCCAACAACATCATTAGTAATATTAAATTGACCACTACTAACCATAGTTATAGTTGCATTTACAGCCTTTTTATTTGTATTTTTAGCTATTTCCATAAGCATTTGATCAACAATCTTATCATTATAGTTAAAGGTTAGCTTTATTTGCTTTACAACAGGATTTTTTATAGCTTTATATTTTTGAAACATATTCATTTCGCTTCCATAGCTATATGCCTCTTCTATTGCTTCATTGATATTATACTTTGCGTCTAGCTTTGAGTAGTCTAATGTATATTTTTTCTCCTCAGTTACTATATCTAATTTTTTCTTAACCACCTGGCTAGAATACTTGTCCAACATTAACTTTTGGGCTTCTTCCTTAGTTTTTCCTGTTAAATCTTCATTTTCTATTTTAACTGTAGGTAAAATTTTATTATCCCAATGTTTTACTAGAAAATAAGAATAACTAGTAAATATAATCGTACCTAACAAAATTAAAATTCCTATTATTATAATTGGTTTTTTCTTCATATAAATTCTCCTTCTCTACTCGTGAATATTATACTACAAAGAAACTAATATTCCTATATACTTTTATTTTTTCATGGTTTTTTATGGTTGTTTTTGTATCTTTTTATTATTTCAAATTAAATTATTTAGTTTAAATTCAACATTTTTTATGTTAAAATTATGCCTATACTAATTTCTCTAAGGAGTGATAATATGAATTATAATGAAGATAAAATTAAACACTATTTAAAGGATATTCTATCAATATCTAGCCCCTCAGGTTATACTGAAAAAATCATGGATTACATAAATGAAGAACTTAAAATTTTAAACGTGTCCCATTTTACCACTAATAAAGGTGCCATTGTTGCTACCTTAAAAGGCAAAAATGATGATTACCAAAGAACACTATCTGCTCATGTGGATACACTTGGTGCAATGGTTAAAAAAATTAATTCAAGTGGATCCCTGGCAATAGATCCTATTGGTGGATTCATGATGAATTCAATAGAAGGTGAAAACTGCACCATAGAAACTATCAATGGTAAAATCTTCACAGGAACTATTCAGTGTACAAAGCCTTCAGTACATATTAGTGGTGACGAGGCTCGCGAGCTTAAAAGAACCTCGGAAAATATGGAAGTAATACTTGATGAAAAAATTTCTTCAAAAAAAGAAGTTGAAGAATTAGGCTTAAGTGTTGGTGATTTTATTTGCTTTGATACAAGAACACGATTTACTGAAAAAGGCTTTATAAAATCTAGGCATCTAGATGATAAAGCTTCAGTAGCAATTTTACTTTATGCTATAAAACACATAGTAGAAAGTAAAATTGAACTTCCATATACAACTAATATATTTATTAGCAATTATGAAGAAGTTGGGCATGGGGCTTCTGCAGCAATGCCAGAAAAAACTAAAGAATTTGTATCTGTAGATATGGGTTGTCCAGGTCTTGATCAAAACTCTTCTGAATATAGTGTTTGTATCTGTGCTAAAGACTCATCAGGTCCTTATGATTTAAGTTTGCGAAAAAAATTAACAGATATATGTGTAAAAGAAAATATAGATTATAAAATAGATGTATACCCACACTATGGTTCTGATGCTTCTGCTGCTCTAAGAGCCGGATATGACATAAAAACAGCTTTAATTGGGGCCGGAATTTTCGCCTCACATGGTTATGAAAGAACTCATATGGATTCTATATTATGTACTTTAGATTTAATAATTAATTACTGCATAAAGGTATAAATAATTTAGTGGAGTAAGAAATATAAAATTGGTAGTAGAATTATTTCTACTACCAATTTTATATTCTAATTACTTATTTATCTAAGTTAAACTTAATAAGCTCAAATACTTTTGAATCATTATTTTTTCTAATAACATATATTTCTTTATTATTGGAAGACCAAATACTTTCAAAGTAGCTATATTTACTGGTTACTTTAAGGTCGCTAGTAATACTACCAGTTTTTACAGCCTCTGCCCAAGATTGAATAGTCTCGCTATTGATATTTACTTCGTTATTTGTTAAACTACGTGTGTTTTCGGTTGCTAAATCAAAAACCCATAAGCTCGAAAATGTTTTTTGAATATAAGCATCTTTTTTAGTGGTATCGGAATCATAAGTCTGAGTTTCTTTCTCTTCTTTTACATAACTTATTGTGTTACCATTATTAGCAAATGCAGGTTCTTTCCCATTATCTACAAACTTTTTGTTATTTGTTGCTAAATCTAAAATAATTATTTTACCATCTGTTTCATAAACTAAGTTTTTACCATCTTTTGATATCATAGGATTTTTTCCATCTACAAGTTTAGTGGATCCCTGCCCATTTTTGTCAGCTAAATAGATAGCTCCATTTTTTGTTGCAATATCCCCATTTTCTGTAGTTACCTTTTGTGCTTTATAATAAATAACTTCATTAGTTGGTGTAAAATTAGGCTTTTCAACTATTTGAGTATTCTCATCATAAGCTATTAACTTCTTCTCTTTTGAAGATTCTATATCCTTTACATATATAGCGCCCTCTTTAACATTAACTAAACTCTTATCACCAAGTGAATAACTTGAGTCATATAATTTCAAATTAGAACTTACATCATCTTTTACGGTCTCCATTTTGGGAATATTTGGTATATTTTGTGCATTTGTTACTTTTATTGAAGCCATAACATCTGTTGGAACACTAGTAGTTTTATCGCCCTTACCTAGACTTTCACTTACTTGAGCAGCCTTGTCTGCAGATTTTACCTTGTCAGTGATTTTATTTACAACAGCAACTTTTTCCTGGTTATTCTTTTCCGGTTTATTAGTAACAACACTACCTTTATTATTCTTTGTTATGCTTGGTGTCTTACTGTTATTTGCTACTGCATCTTTAGGTTTTGCCACACTTGCTTTACCACTATTATCTATCACAGGATTATTTACACTACTTATTGGGTTAATAACCTTAGAACTTCCTTTGCCCTTTGCAAACATATTATTACTTGGAATATCAATAGCCTTGAATATTGTCCCACTTACAACAACGCAAATTACGAAACCTGAAGCAACCTTAAAATATTTACTTTGTTTAAAGTTATTTTTACGTTTAGGCAGTTCTGTAATATTGTTGTATTTTTCTCCAAGCATTATTCTGTTTTTTAAATCGCACTTAAATTCATCATCAATAACAATCTTTGCTGCATCCTTATACAACAATTTTTCTACATAAAATTCATTGCTAACCATATATATCACTTCCTAAACTATGTTCATAATTTTTCTTAATTTTCTTTATTGCTCTAGAAATAGTTGATTTAACAGTATTTTCTGCTACATTTACTGTTTCTGCAATTTCTCTAAATTTAAGACCACCATAAAATCTCAAATAAAGCATTTTCTTCGTCTCCTCTGGTAATCCATCGATTATTTTTTTTACTCCATTAAACTCATCTCTAATAACAATATCTTCATATCCAAAATCTTCATCCCCTCTATCCAAAAAACTTTCGATTGGGATTACTTTACTATTTTTTCTATAAAAATCTATAATTGTATTATGAGCTATACGAAAAATCCAATTTTTACTTGCTTCTACTTCAGTAATTTTATCTTCATTTTGAAAAATTTTAGTAAATACAGTAGCGATTATATCTTCCGCATTCCATTTATTTTTTACAGAAACAAAAATATATCTGTACACACAATCATAGTACATATCGTAAAGCTGTTCGAACTTGCTTTGCATTAAGAAGTACCCCCATTATAATTTGTTATCTTTAATACCACTAGTTATTAAAAAAACATTTCGATTAATATACGTGGCTTTTTATATTTAGTTGCATAATTTACTAATTTTTATGTAATATATTTAGAAATATCTAGAAGTATTATAACATAATTTGAATAATACTAATGATATTTTGAAAATAATCTTTTTTATTTTTAAAATGGAAACAAAAAATCCACAATAGATATAAAATTTTGTAATTTTATATCTATTGTGGATTCTGCATAACATTTAATTAGCTACAAAATCTATGCTTACCAATTACTTTTATTAGTTGCCGTGACCATATCCACTTATTAGTGCTTGTTGCCGGATTAAAATAAAATACCGCTCCCCCCGAAGGATCCCATCCATTTATTGCATCCCTTGCAGCCCTTATGGAACTTTGTTCAATTTTTGCATTTATTTGTCCGTCTACTATAGCTGTGAATGCACCCGGTTGATAAATTACTCCTGCTATTGTAGATGGAAATCTTGCATCCGTTGTTCTATTTAGAATTACTGCTCCAACAGCCACTTGCCCTTCATAAGGTTCACCTCTAGCCTCACCATTTATGAGCCTAGCTATTAAATCCACATCCTTATTGTTTGTAACATTTTTACTTGTAGCTGTTCCACTAGAAGCTGCAGTACTAGGACTTATTCCTATGGCTGCTAGTGTTTGAGTTCCAGCCACTCCATCTACCTTAAGTCCATTACTTCTTTGAAAGGACTTAACAGAAAGATAGGTATTGTAACCATATATTCCATCAACACCATTGTTATAATATCCCCATTTTTTTAATTTAGTTTGAATTTCTATAACCTGCTGACCACGCGCTCCATATTTATAAACCTTTGCTATAGCTGCCTTACTAGAAATATTAAAATAGGCTTCACTTGCAAAATATGCAATTAAAATAATCATAACCACAGCGCTGCATCTTTTGAGTAAATGTTTGTTAATCTTCAAAAATATTCCTCCTTAAATCTAAACATATATGAATATTTAATTAATAGTATTAGTTTGTGCCAAATTCCAAAAAAAATACACTGTGCTACTTAAAGCACAATGTATTTTTATATAATTTTTTTAAGTTTTCTTTTCCATCTAGGAGACAATAATTCTTCAATTATATCATTCATAATTACTATTCCACATAACTTTTCGTCTAAATCCACTACAGGTAGCGAAATTAAATCATATTTCAATGCCACTTCTACGGCATCCTCAATATCTTGACAATCTTTTATTTTAATAACCTTATCGTCCATAATATCTTTCAATTTCTGCCCTGGAACTGAAAGCACTAAATTCCTGAGTGAAATAAATCCTTGAAGTTTTTCGCCTTCATCTACAATATAAATATAATGTATTACCTCATCTTCAGGTTGAAGTTCCCTTAGAATTTCTATAGTTTCACTTGCTGTAATATTTACATTAAAAGATATAAAATCTTTATTCATTATGCTCCCGACAACTTCATCTGGATAATCCATAAGATTTCTAATTTCTTTTTCATCATCTTTGTTGAAGTTTAGAAGAATTTTTTCTGCATCTGCTTCCTTCATTTCATCTAAAATATCAGCAATTTCATCATTAGGCATTTCATCTAAAATCTCTTGTGCTCTTATGTTGTTTATAGTACTTAAAATATCTGCTTGAACCTCTGGTTGTAGCGCCTCTAGGGTATCCGCTGCTAAATCTTTGTCTAAACTCTCAAAGATTTTATTTCGTGCCTCAGTGTCTAGCCCCTCTAAAATATCCGCAAGGTCTGCTGGATGGAGTTTAGTTAATTTCCCATAGGGTTGTGTTAGTTTTAAACTATCGGCTACCATTTCTAAAGATTGAACACTTTCCCAGGTTATACTATTCTCTCGAGGTTTTTTGCCCAATATATCATATAAAAATCTAATTATTCCATCTAATTTATATTTTCTTGTAGCTGCAATAATCCCCGATTCTACGGCTACAACTCTTATTTCTCCACCAATCTTATTCATGGTAAGATCATTAACTTTAACCACTTTCTTGCCATTAACATCAACTATTTGTTTGTTCAATAAATGTTTAGATAAAAGGTAAGAAAATTTTCTAGGAATTATATCTTTAACTCCTCTTACTCGTACAACTATTCCTTTTTCCTCTTTACACATATCAATATTTCTAAACTCATAATTATAAATTTCTCTTCCTTTTTTGATTTTATATCCTATAACTCTTGGATATCCTTGTTCAGTAGTAACATAAATATCAAACAATTTTCCAATATTATCCTCAAATTCATCATACACATTTTGATTGAGCACTTTGCTTAAAAAAAACTCGGAAACTTTTTCCATGAATATTCCTCCTCTTTTGCAGAGAAAAAATATAATTAATAACCCATTGATTTTTAATCATTATTAAAACTATATTAATTTCTAATATAACAATTTCTCTGCATATTAATATTAAATTTTAGTGTTAATTTTGACCTTCTAATCCGAGGGCCATTTTCCATTTAGTTTCACCACCTATAAAATTTCTGATTACATATTAATCGATTTTAAATATTTGTTTAAGTAAAAAAAAATATTCCATCATTATAATTATATTATAAATACTTGAAAATGCAACTAAAAATAAGAAATTCAATTAAACACTATTATATATATAATCTTTTATAGTTCATATTTTTCAATAGTTATGTTAATATTATTATGCACACAAAAATAAATAACAAATCAAATATACGCTTATTTATTCTAGTGTGCTAAGCTACAGTTAACAGAAGAAAGCGAACTTTAAGTTCAACTAATCTTTTTGGAGGATTATATGAAAGTAAATAAACAATTTTTACCTATTAGTATGACTGATTTAAAAGAAAGAAATATATCTCAATTAGATTTTATAATAATTACAGGAGATGCATATATTGATCACCCCTCCTTTGGAACTGCCATAATAGGAAGAACCTTAGAACGTGAGGGTTTTACTGTAGGTATTATAGCCCAACCTAATTGGGACAATGTAGATGATTTTAGAAAACTAGGAAAGCCTAAATATGGATTTCTTATAAATTCTGGTAATATAGATTCTATGGTTAATCACTATACTACTTCAAAGAAAAAAAGACATACAGACCTTTATTCTCCAGGTGGAGAAATGGGCCATAGACCTGATAGAGCAGTAATCGTATATTGCAATAGAGCTAGAGAGGCCTTTAAAAACGTTCCGATTATAATTGGTGGTATAGAAGCAAGTCTTAGGCGATTTGCCCACTATGATTATTGGGCTGATAAGGTTCGACGTAGCTTAATAATTGATGCTAAAGCTGATTTGTTAATTTATGGAATGGGAGAAAAACCTATAGTTGAAATAGCTAATCTTTTCAAGTATGGCATGACTATAGACAAAATGACTTCTATAAAAGGAACAGTGTATATTTCAAAAGAAATTGGAGAACTTAATGATTTCATAGAGGTACCTTCCTTTGAAGCTGTGGTAGCTGATAAAAATGACTATGCAGAAAGCTATAAATTACAATCACTGGAACAAGATGATATAAGAGGAAAAATCGTAGTTCAAAAGCATAATGATAGATACGTAGTTCAAAACCCTCCTCAAACTCCGTTGTCGCAAAATGAAATGGATATAACTTATGATTTGCCATACACTAGAACCTATCATCCAATATATGAAGCTAAAGGTGGTATTCCAGCAATAACTGAAGTTGAGTTTTCTATAACAAGTCATAGAGGTTGTTTTGGTAGCTGTTCATTTTGTGCACTAACCTTTCATCAAGGAAGGGTTATTCAAAATAGAAGCCAAAAATCCATTATAGAGGAAGCACAGCTTTTAACAACCTTAAAGAATTTTAAAGGATACATTCACGATATTGGCGGCCCTACAGCAAATTTTAGACATAGAGCTTGCAAGATTCAGGAAAAAGTAGGTGTGTGTAAAGATAGACAATGTATGTATCCAACTCCTTGTAAAAACCTTATTATTGATCACACTGAATATTTGGATTTATTAAGAAAGGTTAGATCAATACCTAATATTAAAAAAGTTTTTATTCGTTCTGGAATAAGATACGACTACTTGATTTTTGATAAAAACACTAAGTTTTTTGAAGAATTGTGTGAGCATCATATTAGCGGGCAATTAAAAGTAGCACCTGAGCACATTAGCGACAAGGTACTCGATCAAATGGGAAAATCAAAAAGAGAAGTATACGATCGTTTTGTAAAAAAATATTTCGAAATAGATAAAAAATTCAAGAAAAATCAATTTTTGGTTCCATACCTTATGTCGAGCCACCCTGGATCTGACCTCACGGAATCAATTAAATTATCAGAATATATAAAAGAAATGGGCTACACTCCAGAACAAGTCCAAGACTTTTACCCAACACCAGGTAGTTTATCTACTACAATATATTACACAGGAATTAACCCCTTCACCAAAGAGAAGGTATATGTTCCAAATGAGCAAAAGGAAAAAAATATGCAAAGAGCTCTGCTTCAATTTAAAAATCCTGAAAACTATAACCTTGTAAAAGAAGCTCTAATAAAAGCTAAAAGAGAAGATTTAATTGGTTTTGATAAAAAATCCTTGATACCACCAAGACCTATAAAGGCAAACTCTAATACTAAATTTTCAAGGAATAAAAGCAAAAAGTAAAAAAAGCATATATGGCTAGAGATTCATCCAGCCATATATGCTTTTTTTATATGATAAATTTTTAGAATTTTACCTTTTAAACTTTATTAAACCATAATCTATGGTTACTATCCAAGAAATATCCCCTAGCACTGTCATTGGAAAATTCGAATTTATGGAAGTTAGAAGCACTGATAATAATGTAATAGTAGAAGATAGTATTATTAACACAGCCCCTAGTTTATTAGCATAAGCTTTACTATATAACTTTATACCTTTAATGATAAAGATCGAATTTATTATAAGCAGCACAATATAACAATAAACTTCTAGTTGTAATTCTATTGTGTACCCACAACTGTTTGATATATTAATATTTGCAGGGGATTTATATATAACTATGAAGTAGCCTATACCCAACATAGCACACATTAGTAAAATCTTTTTAAGTTTGATTTTATTATTCCTAGAAAAAATAGAAACTGAAAGGATCCCACATACTGGTATACATAATAAGTTTGTAAACACTACAGGTTTTAATAAATACAAATAACTTTGATTTTTAATAATAAAAAGGATTATTAAAGCTATGTATCTAAAGGTCATTAAAATTAAAGCAATAGCACTTATTAACTTAATTTTTTTAGGCGAATAAGCCAAACTAGAAGTTATACCTTGGTATAATAAAAGAATCATTATTAACAGCAGTAAAAAATATATACTCATTCATATACTCTCCCTAAAATTGCTACTGTTAATATTTATTAATTTTTCTTTAAAAATATGTCAAGGTACATCAAAATAAATAAATGTACCTAGTTTACTATATTTTAGCTCCTAAAATGGATATACCACCTTTTTCACATTCTATAAGCAATGGAAAATCTGGTCCCCTTTCCCCATCTATATCTGTAACAATGTCTTCGGAGCATTCTATTTTTAATTTATTAGTCTTAAAGTAAATAACACCATCCACATTTTCTAGATGCTCAATTCTTAACATTTTAATAAAAACATTTAATATATTTTTCATAGTTCCAGCCTTTATGATAATTACATCTAAAAGTCCATCGTCTACTTTAGCCTTATATGCAAATTTTAAATTACCCGCTGTTTGTCCATTAAATACCAACATTAAGTACATATCACCATCAAAAGAAACTTCATGTGATTTTACTTTTATTTTTAATTTTCTAAAATTAGGTAATTGTTCTAAGCCTTTTATATAGTATGCCAGTTTTCCTATTGTGTTTTTTAGGTTCATATCCATTTTTTGTGATATATCTGTGAATAATCCTGTACTTGCTACATTTAGAAAATATTTATCATTTATTCTGCCTAAATCAATCTTTTTTACTTCACTCTTTAATATTTGATTACAGGCTTCTTCAACATCTTGAGGCATTCCTAAATAATTAGCAAAATCATTTGCAGTGCCTGAAGGAAGAATTGCTATAGGCAAATTAATATTTCTTTTTTTCATCTCATTAACTACACTATCAACAGTCCCATCTCCACCTGCTATTAAAACATATCTATAGCTTTTATCTATATCCAAAAAAGCATTTGATATAGGATTTTCATGGCACATTCTATGTGGCACTATTATATGTTCATATTTTTGATGAATCATTATTACCTTATCTAAATCTGAAACTATTGTGTTTTCTCCAGAAAATGGATTATAAATAAATTTTACCTTATGCATTGTATTCTCTCCTATTTGCCCTTGATTTTAACAATATATTTATTTATTATAACTCTTTAAATGTAAATCCACAAGATTCAGATTTTCCTGTGGATTTTTATTTAGATATTTTTAAATATTTGGTATGCAAGGAGTAGAAATCTCACTTAATGCATCTGTAGCCTGCTCTTTAAGATTTGGCTCTACTGCTAAATCTCCTAGAGATACCATTCCAATTAATGTATTGTTGCTTACTATTGGTAATCTCCTTATTTGCCTTTCGCTCATAATCCTAGCTGCATCATCCACATTTAGATTTTCATCTCCTACCACTGGATTTGAAGTCATAATTTCTCTAACTTTTTGCATTTTTAAATCTTTACCTTCCGCAACACATCTAAGTATTATATCCCTATCTGTTACAATTCCAACTATTTTCTCGTTTGTACTTACAGGAATGGATCCTATATCATGTTCCTTCATAAGTCCTGCTGCATGCTCCACTGTATCATCTACGGATAAACTTATTACGTCTTTAGTCATTATTTCAGAAATTTTCATTTATACTCCTCCTTATTAGGTTTTTTAAGGTTTTAAACAATTATTATTATTTTAACCATAAAGAAAAATTAATATTAATATTTTTTAATGTATATAATACTTTCTATAAAATATATGGTTTTTATACTTAATTTTTGTTATAAAATGATGTATAATTAAAAAGATGATTGATATAAGATATATTAATATATATCTAAATTTATAGTGCAATTTTATTATAATTATTATAGGAGTGATGCTTAGTGAAGAAATGTTCTATTCCAAATATATTAACCTTTGGAAATTTAATTTTCGGTTTATTGTCCCTAGTAATGACTTTTCAAGGTAATTACAAGTTATCTGTAATTTTCATATTACTAGCTGGCTTTATGGACAGATTCGATGGCCAAGTAGCACGTTTGTTAAAAGTATCTAGTGAACTTGGAAAAGAATTAGATTCATTGGCAGATCTAGTATCTTTTGGTGTTGCGCCTTCAATGCTTATATTTATTTTATATGATTTTATATCACTCGGCTATTTATCTTATATCTGCTTTTTAATTTTCCCTGTAGCTGGTGCATATAGACTAGCACGGTATAACTGTAGTAAATTTGATAATGTTTATACGGGAATTCCTATTACAATGGCTGGGATGCTCGTAGCACTCTATGCACTATTAACTGTAAATTCCCCTCATAATTTTCCACTCACTATTATTATAATGTTTGCCTTGTCTTATCTTATGATAAGTAAATTTCAAATAAAAAAAGTGTGAAAACTTCTCACACTTTTTTTTCGCATCACCGTAGGTGATGATTAATCCTTTAACTTTAACTCTTCCTCAATCTCTGTTTCTATATACCCTATTTGAAGCTTACATTTCATAACTTCAGTTTTCATTGTACAGTAAGACATATAGCTATAACTGGCATTATCTAGTACCTTTATTGTTTCGTCAATAATATCTCCCAGATTGTCCGCTCTTTTAAGGGCATCCTTAACCTCACTTTTTTTAGATAGTGCAATTTTATTTAAATCATCTGCTCCACCAATTAATAGCCTATAAGAGCTAACTAGCTTAGTTAAAATGTCTGCTAAATTATTTATATCGTTGTAATAATTTTGAATTACTCTTCTATGTGCCAAATAATCACCTTTTAGTTTAATTATACTATTATAAAAATTAGATTATGCACAAGCACATGAAAATAAATAACAAGTCAAAGATACAAGGGTATAATTGGAATGCTTCTAAACAATATAATAATATGCTAAAGTTATTATTATATAGCAAGTAATTAAAATGCTACCTTCTAACCAATAGGTTTTCCCATCCTGAAACACTAAAAAAGACATTCCTACTGCTATACCACACATTGTTATATGAAAGGCTGGAAATAGAAGCGTTAAATTCAAACCCATAAAACTAGAAAATAGTACAAGCACTGGGGTAACAAAAAGTGAAATTTGGATGCTTGACCCTATGGCTGTTTCTAAACTCATATCTACTTTATTTTGCATTGCGCACATTATAGTAGATACATTTTCGCCTATATTCCCTAAAAATGGAATTAAAATTATCCCTATGAACTCTTGAGATATATTATAGTGTTTTATAAAATCTCTAATATTATAAATTAACTTATCACTTATAAAATAAAGTAATACAGATATACAAATTAAAGTTATTGCACTTTCAATAGCTTTTTTATTTATAGTGATTTTTTCCTCTTTTATAATTTTTTCCTCTTCATTATACTCACTAACAACAAATAAGTTGTTATGAGTATATAATGAAAATACTAGCCCTAAGATATAAATACCGATAAGTAAAAATGCAACTTTCACACTTATAGATATGAATACCGACTCATTTACTACAGAGTAGTTATTTAATGTTGCTATTATTACCATGGAAGACATTGCTAGAAGTAACATATTAAAATTCGTTCGTGCTATTATTCTATTAAAGTTTTGCTCCTTGAACTTAAAACCTCCGAACACTACTGCAATTCCAAGACCTAAAAGCATATTGTTTATAATTGAACCTATTAAAGAGGCTTGAACCAAAGGTATCATACCATACTTTATTGACCATATCCCCATCATAAGCTCAGGAACATTACCAACTGTTGCGGCTAAAAGACCTCCTTTTTTCTGTCCTATATAATCTGATATTCTAGTAGTTTGATCTCCTAGTAAAATAGCTAATGGAACTATGGCTAATGAATATATTATTGTATTTACTAAACTTGATGAAGTGCTTATAAACATTAAGGCGATTACGACAATTATAACAAGGTAGGTTTTTTTCATTCAATACACGAGACTATCATTATTTTGTACTTTCATTTACGTACTCTTCATCAGCCTCTCCAAAAATATCTTCAGCTATATTTTTGTATGTGTTACGCACTTCATTTTCTTCATTGTTAAAGCGATATCCATACTCATAATTGTATCCCGCGTATTCATCGCTATAATCAGCGCGGTACTCATCCTCGTCTATTGATATTACAGGTAATACTGGTACTAAATAGTAGGTTGGATAATAAATTATCATATTCACTCCTCCTATTTATAGTCTTCGCAATAGATTTTAAAATAAGCTCTTGGATACTTACATAGGGGACAAACGGCTGGTGCTTCTTTTCCTATATGAATATATCCACAATTCATACATTGCCATTTTACATCAATATTTCGTTTAAACATCATGCCTGCCACAAGATTTTCATATATTTTCATATACCTCATTTCATGGCTTTCTTCTACTTCCTGTATTTCTTTATAAAAATCTGCAATTTCTATAAAACCCTCTTCTCTGGCTTCTTTTTCAAATTGTTTATATATCCTGCTGCTTTCTGCAGCTTCACCCGCTGCAGCATCCATCAAATTTTCTGCTGTATTTTTATTCATCTTAAGAAACTTATCAAAAACTACTCTTGCATGAGCCTTTTCGTTGTTTGCTGTAGCATCGAAAACTGAGGCTACATACTCATACCCCTCCTGCTCAGCTTTTTCAGCATAAAAACTGTATTTATTTCTTGCTCTCGACTCTCCAGCAAAAGTTTTGAGAAGATTTTTTTCTGTTTTACTACCCTTTAATAGCATTGTTACTCCTCCGTTTAATTAATATCTTCTTTATTATTCTATTCATTAAGTTTTTAAAGGTTACTTGAAAAAAGAGGGACATCCTATTTAGGATATCCCCCTTTCATTTCTAACTAATTTCCCTCTTATTTTCCTAGAATTTCTTTTGAAAGTCTAAGGCCTGTAGGTGTAGTTGCAAGACCACCCATAGCAGTCTCTCTAAGTTCACAAGGCAATTGCTTGCCTACTTTATACATAGCAATTATTGTATCATCAAAAGGTATTCTACTAGTTACGCCACTCATAACCAAGTCTGCAGTGGTTAAGGCACTTACGGCCCCAGCTATATTTCGTTTAGCACATGGAACCTCAACGAGTCCTGCAACAGGGTCACATACCAAGCCCAATATGTTTTTTATCACAATAGCAGCTGCATCCATTGCCATGGCGGCAGTACCACCCATCATTTCTACTACAGCCGCGGCTCCCATGGCTGCAGCAGCGCCACATTCAGCCTGACATCCACCTTCAGCTCCAGATAATGTAGCATTCTTAGCTATTATAATTCCTATGCCTGAAGCAGTAAATAAAGCATTAATTAGCTCATCTTCAGTTTTATTTAATTTCTCTCCTGCTGTAATAATTACTGCAGGAAGTATTCCGCAAGACCCTGCTGTAGGTGCAGCAACTATTTTTCCCATAGCTGCATTCACTTCTGAGCAGGAAATAGCTCTAGCCATTGCTTTTATCATAAATTCACCTGTCAGGGTATTTTGAGAACTCGCATACCTATTAAGTTTAATTGCATCCCCACCTATTAAACCGCTTATTGACCTGGTTTCATTTGTAAGTCCATACTCTGCAGCTTCCCTCATTATATTTAGATTTTTTCTCATTTTCTCCATAATTTCAAGTCGTGGAAGCCCACTTTCTTCTTGTTCACACATTATTGTATATTCCCAAATTGGTATATTCTTCTCTTCACATATATGTGCAAGATTTTCTCCTTTGTTTACAAACACAATTACTCCTCCTCAACTTTCTATATTAGGACTGTAGCAGTGGTGATATTTCCCTTATATTATAAATGTCACCTAAACACTTGATTTTATCTAATACATTTTTAGGCACTACAGAATCTGTCTCAAACACCATAGCCGCTTTTAGTCCTCTACTATTTCTATACACATTCATAAATGCTATATTAACATTTTCATCAAATAATATGGTACTTACTTTTGAAATCATACCTGGAATATCTCTATGACTAATTATAATTGTTGGATAGTTACCTGTAAATTCAACTGGTTCCCCATCAACTTCAAAGATTAAAATATTTCCGCCACCAACAGATGACCCAATAATTTCGACTTTTCTCCCACTTCTTTTTGTTATAATAAACTTTACTGTATTAGGATGAACATCTCCTAAATCTGCCTCTGAAAACTCTATGATAAGCCCTTGCTCTTTAGCTATACTTAAAGAGTCTTTAAGCCTGTCATCCCAGGGATCCATTCCTAAAATTCCTGCCACCAATGCTCTATCCGAACCATGTCCTTTATAAGTTTTAGCAAAAGAACCATGTAAAACAAATTGCACCGATGCAATATTTTTTCCTGCAATTATAGAAGCAATTTTCCCAAGCCTCGCCGCACCAGCTGTATGGGAACTTGATGGCCCTATCATAATTGGACCTAATATATCAAAAACACTATAGTTTTTCATGTTATCCTCCTTGTCCCGTCTCCGCGCTCACAAAACAATATTATTTATTTTGTCACACATTAACATCTATTATTCTTTTGTTAGTACATAAATAAGTATGAAAATTATCCTACGTGCCTTGTAAACGAACTCAAAACGGGAAATTCCATTAAGAAATTCTAATGTTTTTACGTCTCGTATTGCAAGTCACTTCGGAGAAATTTCATACTTCCAGACTCCACTAAATGAGGAGTACCCGCTGTCTTTAGTGTGTAGATCTTTATTGTATTTGTATTTATAAGATAAATTATAATCATGAAGGTGAAAGCATGTAGGAGTGTGAAAGATAGTATATAGTGAGTTTACAGACTCTTAGTTTATATAATGAAAAATTTCTGTAAGCAGCCCAGGACGGGCTGCTAGCACTTCTGAGACAGGAAGTCGAATAAGTGCGTTAAGAAGTTTTTCATGGAATAAACTTAGAGTCTGTTAACGAACGCTCTACTATCAGAACATCCTACATGCCGAACCTTCACGGGATGCTAATATTGATAAAAACAACTTCCTCCAGTAAATTCTCGAATTATCGAATTATCTGGTACTAAATCTTTGTCTACATCTACGAAGAAATTTAGAAAACTTCTTAATCTGCTTGCTTCATAATATACTGGACTTTCTGTTCCAATTTTATTAAGCTCAGCTAAAGCAAATTTTTTAAGTACACAAAGCTCATAGACTACATTTGAATTAAACATTGCATCTGCTTGTTCTTGAAATACAAAAATATTTTTTTCCTCTCCACGTTTTACAGAAGGCCACATTTTCAGTGTATCCTCTACACCATATCCCCTAGATAAATAATCTCTCACAATTCTTCTTGTCATTCTTACATCCGTCGTAGAAATCCTGTTGTGGTCATCTAAATTAAGTTGTGTTAGGGGACTTATATATATTTTAAATTTACTATCCATAGCTATGGAGGCAGTTAAGATTTCATTTAATCCATGTATTCCTTCTACAATCATAACTCCATTTGCAGGCATTTTAATCTTATTCCCATGCCATTCCCTTTTACCTGTTTTAAAATTAAAACTTGGTATTTCAGCCTCCGAGCCTTGTAGTAATAATTCTAAATCCTTGTTGAAAAGTTCTAAATCTAAAGCATATATAGATTCAAAATCATATTCACCATTTTCATCTTTTGGAGTTATTTCTCTATCAACAAAATAATCGTCTAAGGAAATAGGAATTGGGATTAAACCATTTACTCTTAATTGAATTCCAAGCCTCTTTGAAAAAGTAGTTTTGCCCGATGAGGAAGGTCCTGCTATAAGCACTAATTTCACCTTTCCCCTCTTATAAATCATATCAGCAATGTAGGCAATCTTCTTTTCATGAAGGGCCTCTGCTACTCTAATTAAATTAACAATATCGCCATTTACTACTTCATCATTTAGTGCACCAACACTTCCAACACCTAATATTTCTCCACATTTCTCCGCTTCATCAAATATTTTAGCTAATTTTTCGTGTTTTTGAAATTTAGGAATTTTATCTGGAGCATCAGACGTTGGATATCTTAATATAAAACCTGGCTCATAGTATATTAAATCAAATGTTTTTAATATTCCCGTTGAATAAGCCATTGGACCATAGAAATAATCATATCTCCCATCTAATTCATAAAGCTTTACTTCTTCTGAGTTAACATATTTTAAAAGCTTAACTTTATCTTGCATACTATATCCTGTAAATATTTCTATAGCTTTTGCTTTTGACAGTGCTATTTTTCTTATAGGAATGTCCGCTTTTATTATATCTCTCATTCTATTTTTTATATCATATATATCATCAATATCTAGTGCAATAGTCTTATGAATCTCTCCAAATAAGCCTTTGCTTAGTGAATGCTCGATAGAAATTTTAGCTGTAGGAAACAATTCGAAAACTGCTTTTATTAGCACAAACTGAAGGGTTCTAACGTATGTCATCATTCCAATTCTACTTTTTATATCTACAGTGTCAAAAACACCATCTTGCGTGATAGTTTCTCCAAGTTCATAAAGTTTATTATTAAGCTTACCTAAAACTACTGGTATATCATTTAATAAACTATTATCTTTAACAATATCATTTAATATAGTTCCCTGCTCTACTAAAACCTGTCTACCATCTTTAAGACCTATATTGAAATTATTCATGCAATCATCCCCTATTTTTAGTGGTTACTACTATTATACTTTAGTTTTCAAAAAATGTATCATATACCCCTTATAATTTTTGCATTTAAACGGAAAATATACATTATATAGAATGGGGTGATATTACGTTTATTTTAATAATTAGGACTTGTTTGTTATACTTTGCAGTAATTTTTATCATGAGGATGATGGGAAAAAAACAAATAGGTGAGCTTGAACCTTTTGAACTTGTAATTGCATTAATGATTTCTGAGCTTGCTACTTTTCCTATGCAAGATATAAGAATCCCAGTTTTGCATGCCATTATACCAATAGTAACACTACTTTTTCTCCAAATCGCTACTTCTCTTATTGAGCTCAAAAGCGAAAGAGCTAGAAAAATATTTACAGGCACTCCAAGCATATTAATAAAAAACGGAATAATCGATATCGCAGAGCTCAGGTATCAAAGATTTAATATTAATGATTTGTTAGAAGAGCTTAGATTAAAAGGTTATTTTAATTTATCCGATATTCAATATGCTATTTTAGAGACTAGTGGAGAGCTTTCCATATTACCAAAAACAGGGCAATCCAGTGCAACTAAGGATGATTTAAAATTAAAAATAACTCAGGAGTCTTTGCCTATACCTTTAATTATGGATGGTAATATAAATCATAAAAATTTAAAACTATTAGCTAAAGATGAAATTTGGTTAAACAATTTACTAAAAGAAAATAATATTTCTAATGCTAGAGATGTTTTCCTAGGAATAATAGATACTAAAAATAAGTTTTTTTATCAATTTAAGGAAGGAAAAGGTAAAAATAAATGAAAAATATTTTGATAGCCTTTAGCTTATTCATTATAATGATTATCGGAATATTTATATCTAAAAATGTTATAAATAGCAAATGTAACAATTTGCAAAATTTGAATTGTACACTAGAAAGCTATATAATAAAGGATAACTATAAAGCTGCATATAATCTATCCCTAGATTATATAGCTCTATGGAAAAGAGATTCTAAATTTTTAACCATTTATATACATCATGAGGACTTAGATCATGTGGACAATGAGATTTTAAAATTAACTCAATATATAAAAATTAAAGATAAGTCAGAAGCTTTAGCTACTGTGCATGTTTTAAAATATCTTATAGATCATATAAAATCCCATGAACAAGTATCTATAAGCAATATTTTTTAATTATTTTTATTTATTATAATCATTTATACTAAAAGGGTAGAAAATAGTCCATTTATAGCTTATAATTATATTATACAATAAAAAGTCCCACAGGGACAATATATGTCCCTGTGACAAAATTTGAAAGGTGGAATTAATATGGCATTAGTTACTACTACTAATATGTTTAAAAAAGCAATTGAGGGAAATTACGCAATTGGTGCATTTAACATCAATAATATGGAAATAATACAAGGTGTTATTGATGCTTGTGAAACTCACAAATCAGCTGTAATACTTCAAGTATCAGGCGGCGCTATGAAATATGCTAGACCTACATACCTTAGAAAAATGGTAGAGGCAGCTGTAGAAGATACTGGCCTTGACATAGCTCTTCATTTAGATCACGGTTCAGATTTAGCACAATGTAAACTTGCAATAGCTTCTGGATTTACTTCAGTTATGTATGATGGTTCTCATCTTGATTATGAAGAGAATGTAAAAACAACTAAAGAAGTAGTTGAATATGCTCATTCTAAAGGTGTTGTAGTTGAAGCTGAGCTTGGAAAGCTTGCTGGAGTTGAAGATGCTGTTTCAGTTTCAGCAGCTGATGCAACATACACTGATCCAGAACAAGCAGTAGATTATGTAACAAGAACTGGTATAGATTCTTTAGCTGTAGCTATAGGAACAAGCCATGGTGCATATAAATTCAAAGGTGAAGCTAAACTTGACTTTGAAAGATTAACTTTAATCACAAAAAAATTAGAAGAAGCTGGGTTGCATAATTTTCCAATAGTACTTCATGGTGCATCTGCTGTAGATCAAAGTTTTGTTACTATGATCAATGAATTTGGTGGAGAAATGAAAGGTGCAAAAGGAATACCACTAGAAATGCTTAGAAAAGCAGCATCTATGGCTGTTTGTAAAATAAACATGGATACTGATTTAAGACTTGCTATGACAGGTTCAATAAGAAAAGTTCTTACTGAGAATCTTGGTGAAATTGATCCAAGAAAATACCTTGGAGAAGCAAGAAAGAACATAACTAAATTAGTTGATGGCAAAATCACTAATGTTTTAGGTTCTGCTAATTCATCTAAATAATTTAAATCTAAAAGGCCCACAGTATATTTATACTGTGGGCCTTTTAGTTTAATTTTTTTCAAATGTTTTTATGCGCAAAAAAAGTATATATTACGTATAATGCATCAGAATAAGCTTTAGAACTTCTTATTATATTTTGAATTAAGCTGCGTTAAGAAAAATATATGTTTGAGCGAAGCGAGTTTATATTTTTTAGCAGCTTAATTCAAAATATAATTAGTAGTTCTTAGCGAAATGAAAGCATTACTAGTAATATATACTTTTTTACTTATTTTTGAACATAATTGCTTACATGTTTAATAACCATATTAATTGTTCCATCACCATTTCTTTGTATTTCAAAGCGGCTATTATCATTGTATGTTTCTTCATCCACATATAAATCTATATCTTTATCAATCTTAAGTCTTACTCTTTTTAGTTTTTTGTCTATCCATTCTTTATCAAGATTAATATTTTCTGAAATCCCTCGCTCTGTAATAAACTCAACAAATTTTTCCTTAGTCTCATGATTTTCAGGAAACATTTGCTGCGACAATTCTCTAACATCGATAGTATCTTCTTCTTTAAGTTTTCTTTTTATAGTACTTCTAACAGCCTCTGCTTTTTCTGCGTTTTCTGGGAAGGTATTTTGAGTAAATTTTTCAGCTGCCTTTACAAAGTTTTTAGTGATGTCTCTTTTATTATCAAATGTTGTGCAACCTAAATAATTTTCTATAAAGTAGTTCGAACTGTTTTCTTCATTTTCTTTACTCTTGCTTTTTTTATCAATAACCATTAAGTCAAAATTATTTTCTTTTCTAATGGGCTTTAAAAAAGCACATTTTTGTATTCTTTGAGATGAACCAGGAAGGCCTGTGTACTGTGGTACTATATCAATGCCTAACTTATTATCTACAAACTCTATAGTGTGAACATAATTTTTAATATAATCCATTTTAAAGATACCAAGAATAGGTCCATATTCTGTAGTAAAAGATACTACTATTAAATCACAGGATGGAATGCTACCCTTAGATCTCATTAAAGTAAACATCTGTCTTGCTAGTTCCTTAGATACAACTAGCAAATTATTCTCACCATTTAAGTATTCCTGAGATAAATCTTTTACTATGTTTCTATCTTCATTAAAAACCCCATATTTTAAATCTTCATCTTTTAAACACTTCTGAATATGTTTTAATAAAAAATTATATTTTTCTTCATCTAAATCCAAGGCATATTCATTCAAAATAGGTTCATCTGCATTATTATCTAAAACATGAATAATAGCCTCATTTATATTAACTTCTTTTATGTACTCCAAAAAAACACCACCCTATTATTTATCTAAAGCACATGAAAATTGAAATACTATCATTTTGACTCTTATTTATTCTAATGTGCCTCAATTATTATACTATGTAAATCTATTTATAACAAATTCATATAATGGTATTTCGCAGTTTTAAGGTAAACATAATTACTCCCACTTAGTCAACTACATTGAAATATATTATTTTATTTAAATCTGTAATTTTAATCTATTATTAATGTTACTTTATTTATATTATGATATAATCATAATTAATGTAATAATTGTTATCCACCCCAGAGAAAGGCTAGGAGGCATTATGAAAGAAATAGAAACTAGAATTATAGATATTAATGTAGACGAAATTCGAAAAAAATTATTAAAATTAAATGCCCCAAAAGTAAAACAAGAAAATCAAATAAATAATATTTATGATTTCTCGGATAAAAGGTTAATTAATAGCAAAGGCTATGCAAGAATACGTAGCATCCAAGATGAATTAACAAATTCTACGCTACACTATATAACCACAAAAAAACTTATAAGCCAAGAAAAGTACAAGGTTATGGAGGAGCATGAAACAGAAATTAAAGATGAAATTGCAGCTAAAGGAATATTTGAATCCTTAGGTCTTGAGCTTGTACAATCCATAAAAAAATATAGAGAAAGCTATAAGTATAAAAATACTCTAATAGAAATAGACATAAATGAGAAAGAATTTTGTCCTTTTCCATATATAGAAATTGAAAGTGCTGATGAAGATGAACTTGAAGAAGTTGTAAACTTACTAGGTTACAGCTTAGAGGATACTACCTCTAAAACTATTTATGAAATACTAAAATCAAAAAAAGTAGAAGTAAAGGGGCTATAATGTTTGGATATGTAACTCCATGTAAAATGGAAATGAAAATAAAAGACTATGAAAAATTCAAAGCTTATTATTGTGGTCTATGCAATTCTATAAAAAATAGCTACGGAAACCTACCACGACTTACTTTAAATTATGATATGACTTTTTTAGCAGTACTTCTAGATTCACTAGGTGATAATAAAATCATCTTTACTAAATTTAGTTGTGCAATTCATCCACTCAAAAAGAGGATTATGATTAATAATAATGCTGCTTTAGATTATGCTGCCTTTTGTAATACCACTTTAGCCTATTATAAGTTAATGGATGATGTTCAAGATAATAAAACAATGAAAAGCAAAGTTTTTTCTTTATTTTTAAAGAACTATTTGACAAAATCGAAAGTAGAATATAATGATGTAATGATGTATACTAAAGAAAAGCTTTTATTAATAAATACTCTAGAAGCAAATTATAATGGCGTATCTATAGATGAGCTATCTCATGTTTTTGCTGACCTTACAGGCTTTATAATATCCTTTTATTATAAGGATGCAGCTTTTAAAGAGGATTTATATTGGCTTGGATATAATTTAGGCAAATGGATATATATTATAGATGCTTATGATGATTTAGAAAAAGATATAAAAAGTGATTCTTTTAATGCTATAAATTCATTGTTGAATAGGAATAATTTGGATTTCAAAAGTTTTTCAAAATGTATAAAACCAAGAATTGATTATATATTGACTACCTGTGCTGAGCAATGTTTGAAATATTTAAACTCATTGCCTTTAATAAAAAATGAGGATATATTATATAATATATTAGAGCTAGGACTCATGGAAAAAATGAATGTGGTTTTTAATAAAAATTTAGGTGTTGATTATATAAAAGGAGTGGAATATAAAGATGGCAAATCCCTATGAAATACTTGGTGTACGCGAAGGCTCATCCAAAGAAGATATTAAAAAAGCTTATAGAGAGCAGGCAAAAAAATATCACCCTGATCAGTATGGTGATAATCCACTAAAAGATTTAGCAGAAGAAAAAATGCAGGAACTAAATGAAGCTTATGATTCACTTATGAAAAATACTAGTTCATCTAATAGCTACCAGTCATCAAATACTTATAATTCTTCTAACAATTATAATTCTTCTTCAAATGATGACCATACTAATAGAGACATATATCAATCTATAAGAATGGATTTAAATAGTGGAAACATTCCTTCAGCAGAGCAAAAATTAGGTTCCATGAATACAAAAACTGCTGAGTGGAATTATTTAATGGGAATGGTTCATTTGAAAAAGAGTTGGCATGATAGTGCTTACAATTTTATTAGCAAAGCCTGTTCCATGGAGCCTAATAATATTGAATATAGACGAAGCTTTAATGAACTAAATACGAGAAACTCAAATTATAGAGATAACTACTATGGCAGACGAAACAATGATTCTGGTATGGGTAATATGTGTCTAAATATATGGTGTGCGGATAGTCTGTGTGAATGCTTAGGCGGAGATATTATTTCAGGTTGCTAAGCATATTAAATTAGGAGATGATTTTTATGAAATCTAACCAAATTGCTAAGGGTGGTATATTCGCAGCACTTAGTTTGATGTTACTATATCTTTCTACTGTTTTCCCTACAAATAAATTATTTATATTAGGCATAGCTTCTTGCATTATTCCTCTTTCCATCATGCTTACTGGAGTAAAAAATACTGTTATAGTATATAGTGCTGTATCCTTGCTTAGTTTATTTATTATACCTTCAAAACTTATAAGCATTGCCTATATACTGATTTTTGGTTCCTATGGTTTTGTAAAATACTTTGTAGAAAAATTAAGGAATATCCCTCTAGAGTTTGTACTTAAGTTTCTATATTTTAATATAAGCTCCGCTATAATTATATTTATATATAAATTATTATTATTAAAAATTCCTAATATAAATATATATTTGCTAATACTCTTTATGGAGTTTGGCTTCCTAGTATATGACTATGCACTTACAATTTTCATTGTCTATGCAAATAAAAATCTTCTTAAGAAATTTAGTTAAGTTATAACTATTTAAATGTATCTAAACCATGCTCTTGACATAAAATTCTATTTAAATTATAATGTATAATAATGCTTTAATAAACAAAATATAATAATAAATCGCTTTGATTAGGAGTAGTAGTATTTGTAGCATTTTAAAGAGAGCTGTTGAATTGGTGTGAAACAGTAATGATATAATACGAACTTACCTATGAGCTACTTTAGTAAAAACTTGCTTTTAAGTAAGGGCTTACTTTTAAGTAAAAGCTTACTTGTAAAAACAAGTACGGTTAAAACCGTTATATTTGTAAGTGAGGTGTAATGCCTAATTAGAGTGGTACCGCGGAATATTACTTTCGTCTCTTTGTTGAGATGAAGGTTTTTTTTACTTTAATCTATTTCTAACTTTGGTATAACATTGAAGGCTAAATTTAAAAATCAATAATTGTTTTCTACTTTACATGATACAAGGAGGAATAATAATGACAAAATATAATACAACAATCGATGAAAAATGGCAACAAAAGTGGGAAGAAACTAACCTATACAAATTTGATGAGAATAAAATTGATAAGAAACTATATGTACTTGAAATGTTCTCTTATCCATCTGGAAGCCAATTACATGCTGGGCATTGGTTTAACTATGGACCTGTAGATACCTGGGCTAGAATGAAGAAAATGCAGGGTTATAATGTATTTCAGCCAATGGGCTTTGACGCTTTTGGTCTACCTGCTGAAAACTACGCAATAAAAACAGGTGTTCATCCAAAGGATTCTACAGATCAAAACATTAGCAACATGGAGAAGCAATTAAAAGCAATGGGAGCAATGTTTAATTGGGATCATGAAGTTGTAACTTGTCGTCCAGATTATTATAAATGGACTCAATGGTTATTCTTAAAATTATTTGAAAAAGGTCTTGCTTACAGGAAAAAAGCACCTGTAAATTGGTGCCCTAGCTGTAATACAGTACTTGCAAATGAACAAGTATTAGTAGATGGTTCTTGCGAGAGATGTGGCACTGAGGTTACTAAAAAGAATCTAACCCAATGGTTTTTAAAAATAACTGACTATGCTGAGGAACTACTAGAAAAGCTTGATACCATAGATTGGCCTGAAAAAACTAAAGCAATGCAAAAACATTGGATAGGCAAATCTATTGGTGCTAACGTTGACTTTAAAGTAGTTGATTGTGATGCAGACTTTAGCGTATTCACTACAAGAGTAGACACTCTATACGGCGTTTCGTATGTAGTTATAGCTCCTGAAAATGAACTCGTTGATATCCTCACTAAAGACGAATATAAAAATGCTGTTGAATCATATAAATATGATGCTAGGAAACAAACTGATATAGAAAGGCAATCTATATCAAGAGAGAAGACTGGTGTATTTACTGGTTCCTATGCTATTAATCCTATTAACGGACGAAAAGTTCCGATTTGGGTAGCTGACTATGTTCTAAACACATATGGAACTGGTGTTGTCATGGCTGTTCCTGCTCATGATGATAGGGATTTTGCCTTCGCAACTAAATACAATTTACCTATTGAAAGAGTAATTATTGGTTTTAAAAGTGTACTAGAAAATCCAGAAAACCTTCCTTATACGGAACATGGTAAAATGGTAAACAGTGGTGAGTTTGATGGTTTATCTACGAATGAGGGAAAAGAAGCAATCGTTAAAAAATTAGAAAGCATGAACTTAGGTACCGGCAAAGTGAACTTTCGACTTCGCGATTGGTTAGTTTCAAGACAAAGATATTGGGGAGCTCCTATTCCAATAATTCACTGCGATAAATGCGGAACTGTTCCTGTTCCTGAGGATCAGCTTCCTGTAGAGTTACCTTATAACGTAGAATTTGCACCAGACGGAGACTCACCACTGGCTAAATGTGAGGAATTTATGAATGTCACTTGCCCGGTTTGTGGAGCTGATGCTCATAGAGAGGCAGATACTCTAGATACCTTCGTTTGTTCTTCTTTCTACCAATTTAGATATGTAGATAACAAAAATAGTGAAAAAGCTTTTGATAAAGACTTAGTTAACAAAATGCTTCCTGTAGACAAATATGTAGGCGGGCCTGAACATGCATGTGGACACTTACTATATTCAAGATTTATCACCAAGGCTCTTCGCGATATGGGCTATTTAAACTTTGATGAACCTTTCCTATCTCTTACACACCAAGGTTTAATTTTAGGGGAAGATGGATTAAAAATGAGTAAATCCAAAGGAAACACTATTTCACCAGACAAGTATATAAAAGAGTTTGGCTCAGATGTGTTTAGAATGTACCTAATGTTTGGCTTTGGTTATACTGATGGTGGTGCTTGGAGTGATGATGGTATCAAAGCTATTGGAAGATTCGTTGATAGAATTGAACGTGCTGTAGACACGGGAATTTTCGAAATGTTAAAAGAAAGTAATAACCATTCCTCACTTAGTAATGCAGAAAAAGAATTAAACTACTGGAGACATTTTGCAATAAAAGGAGTTACTGAAGACACAGAAAAACTTCAATTTAATACTGCTATTGCAAGACTTATGGAACTTACAAATGCCTTATCAAAATATGTTAATGAAGAATCCGTAAATAGCGATTTCTTAAAAGAAGTGCTTGTGGATTATCTTTTACTTATAGCTCCCTTTGCTCCTCACTTCGCAGAAGAAAAGTGGGAAACCTTAGGTATGGATTACTCTATATTTAATCAAAGTTGGCCTAAATTTGATGAAGTAGCTCTAATCAAAGATGAAATAGAGATAGCTATTCAAGTAAATGGTAAAATTAAATCCAGAATTATTATTGCACAAGGTTTAGATGAAGAAGCTATAAAAAAGGCCGCTCTTGCGGATGAAACACTAATTGCTTCACTAGAAGGCAAAACTGTGAGAAAGGTTATTGTAATAAAAGGACGACTAGTTAATATAGTAGCTTCTTAGCAAAAATTGCATATAGTTTTTAGCTGAAGATAATTGTTATATTAGAAAAGGAGAGTAGAGTGTCTTAGTTTAGACTCCCTACTCTCCTTCTTTTTCTTTAGACTATTAACATATTATGAAACTCCATACAAATCTAAGGTTTTTTGAGTTGATTTAAGAAGACTGCTAAGTTCAAAAACTTCTCCTTCTTCTAGTAGCTTATTTAATTGTTCTCTATACCTAGTTGATTCCATTAATTTTCCCAGGGAAGAAATCATAAGAATATTATTCATTATATCAGATACCAAATTAGATTTAACCTCAAAGAGTTTTTGTGCATCTTTAATCTCGTCTTTAATTTCTAGCATCTGCTGGTCTAACTGAAAAGCAGCATCTGCGGCATTTTTAAGTTTTTCTCTTATATACTCTGGTATATCATGTTTATATTTATAATTTAAAGAATGCTCGACTGTAGCCCAAAAATTCATTGCCAAGGTTCTAATTTGAAATTCTGCTAGTATTTCCGTTTGACCATCCACTAAATTCACAGGATACTTTATAATCATGTGATAGCTTCTATACCCACTATCTTTTACATTGGCAACATAATCTTTTTCATAAACTATATTCATATCACGTCTTTCACGAATTAAATTTACCACCTTATCGATGTCGTCTACAAATTGGCACATTACTCTTATTCCTGCAATATCTTCCATTTCAAATTCAATCCGATCTAGAGGAATACTAAATTTATTAGCCTTCTCAAGAATGCTAGATATTTCTTTAACCCTACCTGTAACAAACTCTACAGGTGAATAATCATTTTTGCGTCTATATTCACGCCTAATGCTTTTGAATTTTAATTTTAACTCTTCTACCGCCTGTTCATAAGGTATTAAGAATTTTTTCCACTCTCTTATTGCCATATACTCAGTCCTTTACATAAAATTTCATAATTACATTAATATTTCCAAACTTTTAGGTTTTTTACTTATATTAATATTTAATTTTATTGATTTTCTGTTATAATTAATTTACTACTAAATTAGCATAAAAGCAATTGTTTTAGGAAAATATGACAAATTGCATAACTAATTATAACACATTAAATCTTATTTTGGGGTGATCAAATGGATAAAAAGATGTTTTCTGGTTTAGAAAATATGGGCTTTGATAATATTGAAGATATTAAAATTTATAATAAAGAAATTGAAACTGTGAAAGAGAAAAAAGAAGAAAAACAAGAAAAATCTCCTGTGTATAGTAAGGAAGTTACCTGTCCAGTATGTAACCATGTGTTCAAAGCTACCGCGGTAAAATCTTCGGCTTACAGAATGATAAAAAAAGACAGTGATTTTTTTATTAGGTACTCACAAATTAATCCTTATTTCTATGATGTTTGGGTTTGTAATTCTTGCGGGTATTCAGCTATGAAATCAGATTTTCATACCCTAAGAAGTATAGAAATAGAACAAGTACAAAAATCTATATCACCTAAGTGGCACGGAAGAACGTATCCAGATACTTATGATGTGCATGTTGCTATCGAAAGGTACAAACTATCCCTTTTAAATTATGTCATAACCAATGCAAAATCAAGTAAGAAGGCCATCAATTGTATGAAGCTTGCCTGGATGTACAGACTTTTAGAAACTGAGGAAGCAGAACAAATGGAGCTAATGTTTTTAAAACAGGCCTTAGAGGGACTTAGTGATGCATATTACTGTGAAGCATTTCCCATATATGGAATGGATAAATACAACGTTATGTATCTTATTGGAGAGTTAAATAGACGTATAGGCAATACAGAAAATTCACTAGTTTGGTTTAGTAATGTAATAACAACCCCTAATGTAAAGCAAAGTTTGAAAGAACTTGCGCGTGATATGAAAGACCTGATAAAAGCAGAAGAAGCCGCATTATTGGTAGCTACTGAAAATCTAAATAAAGCTTCTACAGAGAATTTTGAGCCGATAGAAAACACTAAAAAATCCGGTTTTTTTTCTAAAATGTTTAAATAATAATTTAAATACATAAAAACCAATGACAGGTCAATATGCAAGCATCATTGACTTGTCATTGGTTTTAATATAACCATGGCTATTGAATTTTTATCCACATAAATAAATTTAGTAGTTACACTTATCCACAAAGCCTTAACTTTTTGTGCTATTCTAATATTTTTAAAGGATCAAAGTCCAAATAATCACAAGAAGTTACTATATACTCTACCCCTTCTATATTTCCTTCATATAACCTATTTAAAGATGGTCCATGTAAATGGCCATATATCACCTTTGCCACATTATATTCTTTTAATATACTAATAAGTTTAGTTTCTTCGAACTTATCATTAGTAGGGGGATAATGAAGCATTACAATAAATTTACTATATCCATTTTTCACTGCCTCATCTAATGATATTCGAAGCCTTATTAACTCTCTATTATATATTTTTTCATCATGCTCTGTAAATCTTGCAGATCCTGGGCAATTCCATCCGCGAGTACCGCATATTGCGAAATCTTTATAGTTAAAAAAATTATTTTGGATGAAGTTCATATCATCGTAAAGAGAATTAAGCTTCGTGATGCTACTCCACCAATAATCATGATTTCCTTTAATAAGTATTTTTTTACCAGGTAGCTTATGAATCCACTCCAAATCCGACCTGCCCTCTGAAATATTCATAGACCATGAAATATCCCCTGCAATTAATACAGTATCCTCAATGGAAACTTTACTAAGCCAATTCTCTTTTATTTTCTCATCATGTTTTTCCCATTTATCTCCAAATATATCCATGGGTTTATCTGAATTTATAGCTAAATGAAGGTCAGATATTGCCCACAACGCCATAATATACCTCCTTTAATAATTTTTTTTAATTACTTTTAGTCTTTTTTCATCAATCCATCTATATCCATTACATAAGCAATAACCTTTGCTATTGCATCATACAATTCAAAGGGTATTTCTGATCCCACATCAACATTTAAAAGTAAATTAGCCAATTCCTCGTTTTGCACTATAGCCACCTTACTCTCTTCAGCCTTTAGCAAAATTTTATCTGCAATATATCCCATTCCTGCTGCAGTTACTATAGGCACATCATATCCTTGTTCATATTTTATGGCAGCAGCTTTTTTTACCTTCTTCATTTTAACACACCTCATTAGTGTTCAAAGTTATAATCTTAGTTATATTAAATATACTTTAGTTTATTCGCTAACGATTATTTTTATATGCTTTATTTTATTATACCTTTCTATTGATGGTATTAAAACTTCTATCATTAAAAAATTCTCCACAATTGGCTAGTGTAAATTCTTTAGCTTTGTTATTAACCTCGATACTAACTCTATAATTCAGATTAGATAAATCTTTTATCAACTTTTCTTTGCCCAATTTTAAAACTTTAACCCAAAATTTTTCACAATTAATATCAATATTCATATTATTATTGTTAATTTTAATATATGCATCCACAGTTCCCATATTTATAGTTTTGACACTAGTTGCAATTTTAACATTCTTACTGTCGATTTTTTTTCCATTTTTTCTATCATCTTTAATAATTAACTTAAATTGGTATTCATCATCTTTAACATTTATAGGTAAATCCAAATAATAATATTGTTCAGATAAAGAATTAAACATTTTTAAATCATTAAGCTTTTCATGAAATAAACTCATAACTTTTTCATAGTTTTCAGGTTTTATATTTAGCTTATTTTCAATAATGTCTTTAACTATATTTTTGATTTCTTCAGTCTTTAATTTTATTTGTTCTTTAATCAGAAAATCCGTAGTTATCTTTTCTATATTCTTTTCAACATTATTTATATTTCCCTTTTCAACCTCTGAAATATTCAATTCATTTTTTATCATATTTATAATTTCATTAAGTGAATTGTTTTTTCCATATCCGTGAGTTTTAGTATTAATAGAACTTTTAGTATCTAGTTCCGCTTCCTTAACCTTATCCTTTTGATTTATATTTAAAGGTAATTCTTCATTTTCCACTATATTTTCTAAGTTCACACTGCTGGGTTCAAACTGTTTTATGTTTAATTTCTCCTCTAAATTACTTATTAATTGAATATGACTATCTGGACTTAAAAATATTTGCTCCGACTTAAAAATTTTATCCACTAAAGCTTTTATTGTACCACTATTTAAACTAATATTTTCTGGTTTTAAATTTTTGTCTATTCCAAAATCTATATTTACTTTTAAATTTTTATCTGGTTGTAAGGTTTTATCTAGTCCAAAGGTTTTATCTAATTCTAAGATTTTATCTAGTTCTAAATTTTTAATAGTAGAATTTGAAACTCTATAATTAACATTTAAATCCTTTAACTCTTTATTTATTAAATTAATTACTTCTTTTAAATTGCTATCACGGATAGAACTATCTAAACTTTGAGTTTTATCCACTGTTTGTCCATTATTATTTAATAGCGCTGTCTTTGCTTCTTTACTGCTATTGTTAAATTCCACTTTTGTAAATACATCATTACTTTCATCTGAATCAATAAAGCTAATTTGACTCGCGCCTACTTCGGAATCCTGGAGGTTCGTTAGCATATTTTTAGTTGTATCACTATTTAAAAGGTAGTTATTAATAGCTTTTAAATTGTTATAAACCGCCGAATCTCCCTTAAATAGCTTTATAAAGCTATCTAAATTTCCTTTAGTAAGTTCTATATTATTTTCTTTAAATAATAATATCTCATCAATATCTAAATTCTTCAGTGCCTCAAAAAAGTTTTTTAAAACTTTTGTTATTTCATTTGCCTTTTCACTATTGTGATCAATATTTCTACTATCAAGGTATCTAGTAATAAAAATCTCTTCTTTATTTGAATTTAAAGATATCTTTTCTCTAAAATCAACTAAATTTTTTATATCGATTATATTCTCTTTAGTTAATGGCATATCATGTTTTATCATTTTAGAAAAAAGCAAGGAGTCTGCTTTTCCATTGCTTAGTGATTTCCCCTGAGTACTTTCTTCAAAAACTTCATTAAGATCTATTTTACCCTCTTTATCTTCATATACTAATTTTATTTTAAGCTTATCATTTTCAAAACCTTCAACTTGAAATTTAAGCACACTGCCATTCGGAGCTTGTTCCAGTGGCTTATCAAGCTTTGCAGAAAATTGCCATCCATCTAATAATTTTAAATTAACTTCTCCCTTTTGCTTATCTGTACTCACTATTCTTGCATTGAAGGTTTCCCCTGCTTCAAAAGATATTTTACTAAAAGCTTTTTTAGCTTCTGGATTCTGTAGTATTGCAATATTACTAATTATAGACATAAGCCACCTCCATATTTTGTCATAATAACTTTTTCAAAAGTTATCAATACTTAATTATCGTACCAAATATATTTTTTTAAAGGGACAGTTAATAAATATCTATTTTAAATTTTAAACATCAAATAGTTGTTAACCGTCCCCAGTGGTTATGTGGTTAAAAAAAATAACAAAGCTAAAATATTAACTTCAGCTTTGTTACTTTTAACATTACTATTCTATAATTAAAGAATAGTATTTTTTCTTTCCTTTTTTTATAAGTACACTACCATTTATAAAATCTGAATCCATTAGAGTTGCATTTTTATCTTCAATTTTTTTGTCGTTAATAGTTAAGCCACCCTGCTCAATAAGCCTTCTGGCTTCGGCTTTTGATGGTACCACTTTAGTGTAGACTAATATATCCATTAATCCCGCTGTCTTCATATCTAAGGGTATAGATACTGTAGGAACGTTACTCATATCAACTCCGCCACCAAATAGAGCTTCTGCTGCAGTCTGAGCCTTTATAGCTTCTTCTTCCCCATGAATAAGTTTTGTAACCTCAAAAGCTAAAACCTTTTTTGCTTCATTGATTTGTTCATCTTTTAAAGCACTTAGACGCCTTATTTCATCCATTGGTACAAAAGTAAGTAAACACAAACATTTTTCCACATCTGAGTCTGCAATATTTCTCCAGTACTGGTAGAAATCATAAGGAGATGTTTTATCTGGATCAAGCCATAGTGCGCCATTTTCCGTTTTACCCATCTTATTGCCTTCACTGTTAGTAAGTAAGGTGCAGGTCATACCATAGGAAGCTTTACTTTCTTTTTTTCTTATTAGCTCCATACCAGCAATTATATTAGACCATTGATCATCTCCGCCTAATTGCATAGTACATCCATATTTTTGGTTTAATACTAAAAAATCATATCCTTGCATAAGCATATAATTAAATTCAAGGAAGGATAACCCTTTTTCTAACCTCTGCTTAAAGCAGTCAGCAGTTAACATTTTATTTACTGAAAAATGAGCTCCTATATCTCTTATAAAATCTACATAATTTAAGTTTAAAAGCCAGTTTGCATTATTATCTAATATAGCTTTACCATCAGTAAAATCTATAAGTTTTGAAAGCTGCGATTTTATGCAAGATATATTATAATCAATTTCTTCTTTTGAAAGCATTTTTCTCATATCTGTTTTTCCAGATGGATCACCTATCATTGCAGTTCCGCCACCAACTAAAGCTATAGGTCTATGCCCCGCTCTTTGCATATGCGCCATAAACATCATAGCAATAAAATGACCAATGTGTAAGCTATCCGCTGTTGGGTCAAAACCTATATAAAATGTTACCTTTGACCTATCAAATATTTTCTTCATTTCCTCCTCATGAGTAAGTTGCTTGATGTATCCTCTCTCTAAAAGTGTATCATATACATTTGACATAAATTATTCCTCCTAATTTTAATCCTATATTATTTTTGGGAAATAAAAAAACGCCCCTGTGAAAGGGACGAAATAATTCCGTGGTACCACCCAAATTGATTTAACAATCCGCTCATTCCTTATAACGTAAGGTCAACCCGTCTCAGCCTACTTTAACAATAACTTTATTTCAGCTTAAAGCTCCAGAATGTATTTCACTATATTCATTAACTAGTTCACACCTACCACTAGCTCTCTTAATAATTCCTATAGATACTTTTTTCCTTCACAGCATTTTAAATATAAACTTTTATTCTATTAATTGTATAGGTGTATTTAAAGTATATCAAGTTTACTAATTGCTCGTATTCTCTATTCACACCTGTTTATCGTCTTTATACTCTCATTCTCGACCATTTACTCTATTTACGATAAATGCAGGGTTTCTAAAAACCCTGCATTACTCTAAAAATCAATTAACTGTTTATGCGATATACTCCTTTAAAAATTCTGGTGGGGTTGTACATTCGCAACTAACATTTACATAAAATTCCACATTATACTTTTTAGCTAAAGAATCCATTTTAGAAAACAATTGTGCCGTATGCTCAAGTTTATCCTCAACAATATTAAATACACCATCAACAAAAATGGTATCAATATCGTAATCTTTTGAAAGCATACCGCACAAAAAACCATAAAAATCATTATTACTTTTTAAATTAAACTCATTTGTAGCTACAAATCTCATTTTTCTGTTTAATTGCAAAACAGCTTTAGTGTCATCATCAATATACACTATGTTTCCCTTAACTTCATCAACCTTTTCGTTGGCTAATTTAATCAAAGCTTTAGTTTTTCCTGAACCTTTTCTACCGCAAAATACATGAATCATGTTAACCGCCTCCTATTTTATCTAACATAACCAGATAATTATTAAACAGGTCTACACCGTACGCAATATAGTTACACTCATTATATATTATTCAGAATATTTTTGCAATATTATACTTATTAAATAAAATTTTTAATTCCAGGGAAAATCACCTTAAAACTATTATCATCTTTTGAATCCACAAATATTACTTTACCATATTTTATAAAAGCTTTTTTCATTCGTGCAAAGCCTTTACCAGATTTTATAAACCTTTTTCTATCATCTAAGGCTATTAACTTATCATAGATCCACATATTTCTTTTTGAATAATTATGAGTATTAATTTTAGTTGAAAATAATAAATTTCCAGGACTAATTACGCTAACACTATTGTAGTTTATTGAAATTTCTATTTCCTTATAAAACATAGTATAATCCCTATAAAGTATTGCATTTTTTACAGCTTCATGCACGGAAGCTATAGGATAATTTAAAGGGAATATCTTCTTGAACAATTCTTCTACCCTATCTAGCATATCGAGTAAACTTCCTTGCACAATAATAACCTCATCAAGGTTATTATTTACTTTATTTACTATCTTAATCATATTATGAGGTATATAAATACTATTAACCTCAGAAAATACCAATAGACCACCGAGTGTCACTACTCTCTTGTTATAATCCCTTTCAACAAAGGTTATTCCTGTATTATCCATAAATTCTAATCTATTGTCATCATTTACTACAATCCCCTTGTTTAAAAAGTATTTATTGATTATATTAAAATCCAAACTATTGATATCACTATTTATAATAGGCATAGTTTCGATATTTAGACTCAGATTTTCTTGTAAACAGGAAATAAGTTCATCTTTTCTCATGGTATCTGTAGTAGAACCACGCCTAATGTAAAATGCACCATTCTCCCTTAATTGATAAGGCTTCTGACCACCATCATATATAGTGATAATTGCTAAATTCTTACTTTGATATATCACAAAATCTATGGAAATGGGAATAGGTGGTTCACATCTCGAACTAATAATTTGCTGAAACTGTTCTTCTTTAAAGTCATCAAGATTAATACCTACAACTCTTTTTGTCTTATCCTCAACTCCAACAACAATGTACCCTCTACCCCCACGGGAATTTGCTATAGCACATATATCTTTAGCTAATTCTTTTTTACCACTTTCTATTAATATATCCATTTTCAACTTGTAATCTAATTTTGTACCTTCCTCCCTCTTTAACAATATCTTAATTTTTCTATTATCCATATATCTCACTCCAACCGCGCTATAATAATATATTATGTTTATTGATATACAATGTTTCTAAGATATTTTCCTAATGAAAGCCTAGATACCTTCGACAAAAGACGATGGAATACCACCGCCCTTCTATTCGCTTACAACTCTGTTTTTACCACTTGATTTAGCTTCATAAAGCATTATATCTGCTGTTTCTAGTACTTTATCCACACTTTTATTTCCCTTGTAATAGCTTATACCAAAGCTAGTTGTAATAGGATTCACTATATTTTTATTCTCACTTATAGTATTAGTTATTTTTTTTCTGATACTGTCAATTCTATTATAAACTATGTTATAATTTTGAACTTCATGGATATATATAACAATCTCTTCCCCACCATATCTAGCCATTATATCTCCCTCATGCAAGTTCTCATTTATAGTGTTTGTAATACTGATCAAAATTTCATCGCCAGTTTGATGACCATATACATCATTAACTTTTTTAAAATCATCGATATCCATCATAACTATTGCAAATTTAATAGATGTATCCCTAATCAGTTTATTTTCTATGGTATCAAAAAAATATTTTCTATTATATATTCCCAGTAGTGGATCCCTTATTGAACTTTCTTTAACCTTAGAATACAATAAGCTGTTTTCAATAGCTATAGCAATTTGATTTGCAATAGACGAAATAAAATTTATATGTTCTTGGCTAAAAAAGTTATATAGTGTATGTTCAACTATAATATACCCTGTAAATTCATCTCTTAAATTAATTGGTATACCTATTATTGAGTGTATTTTATCTTTTATTAAATCCTCTTCCGCAAACCCCTTAAAATTAATAGTAAATAATTTTCCTTCATTTAGTTGCACAAAATGATCTTTAAACTTTAAATTCAAATTAACCTCAGGGCTATTGCTTGCCTTGACTACCAATTTATCTAATTCAAATAAATATATGGAGGAATAGGTTACACCTGAAATACCTATAATCATGTCATTTATCATAGATATTAAGTTAGAATCACTAATGTTAGAATTAATGTATCTGCTAATTTCAACAATATTGGTTAGATTATCTAATTTTTTTTCCAATTTAGTATTTTTTTCACTCATAATTTGTATTGTACTTTCAGCGAAGTTTTGATAAGTTTCAAACTCTTCCTTAAGCCTTTCAAACTTTTCTAATAATTCTAATTTTTTTTCCATTCAGTTTAACATCCCTTTTAACTAGAGTATTATAACCCATTATCCTATAAATATTATACAACTAAATCCTTTATTTTTCTATAATTGTTTTAATGAAAGTTATTAACATCTCCTGTATTCATTATATCTACTTCTACTTCTACTTTTAACTCAGTTTTGTCAATAATATTATCAATTTTTACCTTTGGGTATTTAGCATAAAATTGTTGCGTTATATCAAAAATATCTATGCCCTTATCCTTGTATTCTTGAAATAAATCATTGCAGGCTTTCACAATATTTTCTTCTGATTTTTCTTGGATTTTATTGATATTTTCTTTTGTAAGAATAATTTCCTTTTGAGCCTCTCCAAAATCCACCTTAACTTTAATTTTCTTTTTTAAATGAACAATATTATCATCATAACTGATTTCTGTCTTAGTTTTACTTTTTAAAATTTCTAAAGTTATAAATTTATTAATATCACATGGATTAGTTATTTCTAAAGTACCGCTTGATACATTGTTCATTAAAAAGTTAAAGCCCTGCCCTTCCTCTGTTTTTATTATACTAACCATTTTATCGTTTTTAATCACCGCTCCACCATTTATTTGTAATCTTTGCTCTAAGTTATCTTTTGGGATATCTATTATGGTAACTACATTGGTTTTATCTCCCATATTTCTTTGATTGTAAAAATCATTAAGACTTAGTTTTAAAGATCTTGAAGACGGACCAACATTTTCTACAAGATGCATTATAAAGAATCCAATGTACTTTTCTTGAAGAATATTTATCTTTATAAGTTTCTCTGGATCCCCTAGATATATCGCAATATAAGGCCTTATAAGCAAATTTTGATCACGATCTAAAAAATCTATGAAATTATCAAGACCCAGTTCTGCGGCCTTTTGAGTAAATATTATGGCCTTATTCTGTGTAAAGTTTAATTTATAACTAGAAGTAGCATTCATATTTCTAATTGCTTCAAACATTGTTTTTCCTTTTCCTTGAAATAAGATTCGCTCATCCGTACCTCCAGGTGTTGCTCCTCTTATCCCCTTATACGCCTCTGCATTTATTATTGGGCTACCATTACTATCTATATCTATTATTATGGCAGTAACAAATAAAAGCCTATTAATATCCCTATAACTAAAGCATGCTGACATAGTAAAACAACTCATTATTATGCATATTATAACTAATATCTTTTTATACTTATTCATTATAATCATCCTTATCAAAAATACTATTAGATATCTTTTTAAGATCTTTTCTATATAGTACATCCTTAAATTTAAAGCTTTCTAATGTGCCTAACGGAAATAAATATGGATATCCACAGCTTTCAAGGCCTGCCATATGTGCTATAAAAATAAAGAAGCCAATATAAAATCCTGGAAGTCCCAGCACTGAGGAAAACAAAATAATAATTATATTCCATATGGATAGTGGCCCATAAAGCTTAGGCACTAAAAAAGAAAAAATAGACGAAAGTGCTACGATCACTACCGTACTTTGGGAGGCGAGTCCCACTCCAACCACTGCATCTCCTAAAATTAACGCTCCAACAATGCTCATTGCCTGACCTATTGACTGTGGCAATCTTATTCCTGCCTCACGTAGTAATTGAAAGAAAAAAGTCATTAATAATAGCTCTATTATCGTAGGCAGAGGTACATCTGCTCTAGACATTGTGAACTTTATAGCCAGTACCGATGGAATAATCGAAAAATGGTACGTCGCAATAGCCAAATATAACCCTGACAATAATATAGCTGAGAAGAATCCTACCACCCTCATAATTCTTGATAAACTACCGAAATACTTATTAGAATAATAATCATCCGGTGCTTGAAAATTATCCATAAAAAAATAAGGTGCAGTAATTACAAATGGTGTTCCATCTACTATTATCGCTATTTTTCCTTCTAAAAGTTTTGATGCCACCACATCTGGCTTTTCTGTACTACCCATTGTGTCAAAAGCTGTGTTCTTATTTTTTAATTCTTCCTCTATATAACTTGTGTCTAATATAAACTCCAATTTTATGTTAGTAACTTTTTCTCTAATATATTCCACAAGTTTCTTTGGAGCCACTCCTTCTATGTAGCATATTACGGTTACCGTATTAGATTTACTTCCTAAAATTATGGGTTCAAATTTCAAATCCGGATTTTTTATTTTTCGTCGTATCAGTGAAACATTATCTACAAAAGCTTCAGTAAACCCTTCTCTTGGCCCTTTAATTACATTTTCTGTAACGGGAATCCCAACACTCCTCCTTACATACCCTTTTGCTTCACAATAAATTGATTTATTTGCAAAAGAAAATATAAGTACCAAGTCTCCAGATAAAATGTGTGATATGGCCTCATCGTTACTATTAATATCACCAATGCTATTAGCCGGTAATACTTCTTTTTTTATATACTCTAAATCTACAGTTGCAATCTTGTGTTGTATTAAAGGATTAAATATATATTCACTAATAAATTTAGAATCACATAAATCATCAATAAATACGCCATATATTATTCCTATCTCGCATTCTATTTCTCTATATTTTACATCGTAGCTATTTTTTAATTTTTCTTTAATATAAGCTATCTTAACTTTTTCCATTTTAATCACCTAGTTTATTATTTGTAATATTTAACTCTAATATTCTTAAATTTTCTAATATTCAAGTCTAATATTCTTGCAATGGGAAATAATACTATATATATATGCATATTTTTATTACACACAACAATGAAAAAGGTGGCAAGAAGACAAAATGGATAAGCTAAATACAAAGCATTTAATGTTCATAATTTGGGGAACTTCCATTGTAGCAATGAAAACTTACCCCAATATATTCATTATAAATGGAGGAAGGGATTCGTGGATTTCCGTTATTATTGCCTCTATTCTTTTATTTTTATATTTTAGTTACTTACTTTTCGTTTGTAAGAAAACAAAATGCTATAATATGGATGAAATATATCATAAAGCTTTAGGCAAAACTATGGGGAACATATTTTTAATTTTATTTATAATAACTTTAGTTGTCAGCTTAATAGAAAGTTCTTCAGTAGAAGCAAACGCCTTGCATGTGAATATGCTTTCAGATACTCCTGCTTGGTTTTTTCTTTTGTTTATAGTAATACCCGCAATTTATATTACAAAGAAAGGTACTAGGGCTATAGTTATAGTTACTATTATCGCTATAAGTCTTATTATGCTGGCAGGCATAAACCTAGCAATCCTCACGGCTAAATACAAAAAGCTTAGTTATCTACTTCCTATAATGGCTGATGGTGTAACCAAATCTTTTATTTTATCAATAATAAAATCACTGGGATGTTATGGTAGTATAGCTATTTGTATACCATTTTTTTCTAAAATCACTAATAAGTCAAAACTCACAAAGCATTGCATTATTGCTATATTAATTGTAATACAAATGGAAATCTTCGCAAACATTGGTCTTTTAAGCACCTTTGAAGTATCTAGAGTCATAAACATTAACTATCCCAAGCTTATTCAAACTCAGTTGGTAAGTTATTTCGATTTTTTAGAGGTTGGGGAGTTTTTTGTAATGCTTCAAATGGTAGGCGGGTGGTTTATAAAATATCTATTAGCTCTAAACGCAATATTAATTCTTATAAAAAAACTTTCATTCTTTAATAAATACTGGATTTACATTATTACTTTATTTGTATTCATAATTTCCTATTTCATTTCCGCTAAAGTATTATTAGTATATAAGTTTTTAAATTTTTACGTTTATTTCTCTGTAGTAAGTTTCATATTAATACCGGTAATAATTTTCAGTGTATTTTATCTTAAAAATAGAAAAAATAATAAAAATTCAATTCCAAATAAACAATAAAAAAAGAGCGAATATTATCAATACTAATTTTAGAAAAGTATTGATAATATTCGCTCTCTTTATATAGTTTACTATCTTATCTATTGATTTTTGTTTTTAAAGCTGTTATTAGTGGTAGTGCTAAAGCAATACCTCCTACCACTTGAAGAATATTAGTTGGTATATCCTTTAAAGCAAGAATTAATGCCTTTTGAAGCGCAAATTCTTTAGAAATAAATGTCATTATAATTGCTCCACCTAAATAATATGCAGCAATCATCCAAATCCCTGCCACAACAAAAGCAAATAGATTATTGGAAAAATTATTGCCTTCATAATTTTTTCTATAAGCAATGGTTCCTGCGATATAACCCATCACACCTTTAATAACCAAAGTAAATGGTGCCCACATGGTGTATCCAGTCATTAAGTCAAATAAACACATACCAACAGCAGATGAAATGGCTGATTTTTTTCTTCCAAATAATATAGCTGATAAAAAAATCATACTATCTCCCAAATGAAGTACACCCATAAAAGTGGGTATATGTATAACGGAAGTAGCTATAAATGTAATAGCCGCCATTAGACTAATTTGTACAATATCAATGGTTTTAATTGATGATATTCTATGTTCCATATTTACCCCCTATGATTTAATCTTTAAGCAATTTATATTATTATATACAATAAAAATTAGTTTTTCAAATGCATGCATACACTTTTGATGGTGTTTCCAATATTTAATTTGCATATACATTGCTAAAGTAATACATACTATAATTGTTATTTGTATATATAATTCGCTATGGTGGATAAAAACATTCTAGTTAATTAATCTACACTAGTATATTAAAAAATTTCTATTGCACTAAATGGAGGTTCAAAAATGCCTTTTTTACGTTGGTTAGGTGGCTTTGTAGTATTAGTTGGTTTAATGGGAGTACTTTTCAGCATAGGTGGTAATTTAATTAATATCCTACTAATAGTCGCTACAATTGTATTTATAATTGATGCTCTATCTAGCAGAAAAAAAAGCATGTAAAAAAATAAAATAAAAGAAAAAATTCTTGAAATAATTTCAAGAATTTTTTCCTTTATTTTCATATTGGGTTAGTCGTCGTTTTTACTAACGTCTGATAAAATTAGACCTTTATTATGCTCTATTGCCCAACTAATGGACCAATCACTTTGAAACAGTAATAGGTCTCTATCCTTAAGGTCTTTAACTATTCTAGTATCACTAGTCAAGTTAAGTTCTTCTTTATCCATATTACTATTTTCTATCCATCTTATATATTTAAATGCTAATCTATCCATCTTAATATCTACATTATATTCATTTTTAAGTCTGAATTCTAATACTTCAAACTGAAGCACTCCTACAACTCCAACTATAATTTGTTCAATCCCTATATGAAGTTGCTTAAATACCTGGATTGCACCTTCTTCAGCTATTTGTGTTACGCCCTTTATAAATTGCTTTCTCTTCATGGTATCAACAGTTCTCACACTTGCGAAATGTTCTGGTGCAAAAGTTGGTATTCCTTCGAACTTAAATTTATTTGATGAAGCACATATAGTATCCCCTATGCTAAATATACCTGGATCAAAAACTCCAATAATATCTCCTGCATAAGCCTCCTCCACTATTTCTCTCTCTTGTGCTAAAAATTGTTGAGGTTGCGCTAATTTTATTTTATTGCCACCTTGTACATGATAAACATCCATGCCTTTTTCAAACTGTCCTGAACAAATTCTCATAAATGCCATTCTATCTCTGTGAGCTTTATTCATATTAGCTTGAATTTTAAACACAAAGGCAGAAAAATCTTTGCTGAAAACGTCAATTTTCCCGATGCTTGAATTTCTTGGTAATGGCGGTGAAGTCAATCTTAAAAAGTTATCAAGAAATGGTTCAACTCCAAAATTAGTTGAGGCACTTCCAAAAAATACTGGGGTAAGCTCTCCATTAGCTACTTTTGCTAAATCAAAATCATCACCTGCTACATCTAAAAGCTCCATATCTTCCATAAGCTTTTCATATAGTGACTCTCCAATAAGTTCAATTGCCTTTTCATCCTTGACATTAATTTTAGTCTCTTTAGCTTCTATTTGACCATGCTTTCCATCATCAAAAACAATGATTTCCTTTGTGCGCCTATCGTAAACACCTTTAAAATCTACCCCACAACCTATAGGCCAATTCATTGGGTATGATTTGATTCCAAATTCATTTTCTATCTCATCCATAAGTTCAAAAATATCTCTAGTTTCTCTATCCATCTTGTTAATAAAGGTAAAAATAGGTATTTCTCTAATACTACATACATGGAATAGCTTTCTTGTTTGTTCCTCTACTCCTTTTGCACCATCAATAATCATTACCGCACTATCTGCAGCCATAAGAGTTCTATAAGTATCTTCACTAAAATCTTGATGACCTGGTGTATCAAGTATATTTATACAAAAATCATTATAATTAAATTGCATAACTGATGATGTAACAGAAATACCTCTTTGTTTTTCTATTTCCATCCAGTCAGAAACCGCATGTTTAGAGGCCTTTCTAGCTTTAACTGAACCTGCAAGTCTTATTGCGCCTCCATATAATAATAACTTTTCCGTTAATGTAGTTTTACCAGCATCCGGATGGGAAATTATAGCAAATGTTCTTCTCTTTTGAATCTCTTTTATGTAATCCGCCAAGGTTATCGTACTCCTTTTTTAAGTATTTTAATATGTACTATAAATATATATTCCTACAACCACTCTCTGTGCTTCTAGTGATTCTAAAATTTTTCATTTCTAAATTCTCTACCTATTGATTTTAGCTTTTATGAGCATTTCTGTCAACTAAGCTTGTACTGTATACCGTATAAATAGTATATGTAAGTATAAAAGTTCTCCTGTGTGTCTTGCAAACGAGCTTGAAACCGGAAATTCCATTAACAAATTCTAATCTTTTGCTCATATAAAATTCTCTGACGCTCACATTCGGCGTCCTGCCTCGGGTTCGCTAGCCTCACTTCCTGTGAGGCTCACGAGAATTTTATATTCGCAAAAGAAGAATTAGTAAATGGAATTTCAATGTTTCTGCGCTTCTTATTGCAAGTCACTTCGGAGAAAGTTGATATAGTTATGCATATTTATTTAAATGCAACGATAGATGAAATTTATTCTATACGGTAATAATCTGTTTTACGAATCATAAGAGATTTAAAAGGGCACTATAAACAGTGTTATTATATCAAAGCTATTCTTAAAGTGAATCTAATAGTAGTCTAAAAGGAGGTATATTTTTGAAAAAAATAATCTATTTAATAATTTCAGCCATTTTATTAATTTCATCGTTTACATCTTGTTCTACTATAAAAGAAAACATTGGTGCTCTTTTGATTAACCCCTCTGTTAAAGCCAAAGAACAAAGTAAAAATGAAACAGTAACATATCCGTTGCATTTTATATCCCGTGAAAGTGATGATACGAATACTATTATACAAAATATCAATTTAATCGTAATTGATTCTAATGGTAAAATTGTTGGAACAACGAAAACGGGAAAAGATGGTGTTGCTGATATTACTGTGACCGTACCAATTGATAAGAGGTATGACAGTCAAATAGGCACAGCAACGGTAATTGCTTATAATAATGATAAATATAGAAGAACTGTGATGTATGAAGTTCCCGTTTTCGGTGGTATGCCAGCAAATCAAAACATTATTATGCATACTAAAGATGGGGGGCGTGATACTGAAGTCAATGTTATGTATGGCAATATATTTCACATGATTCCAATGACCCTGGCAGAGAAATATGTTCCCTGGAATATACAGTAATTTTTCAATTTGGCAAACTTTTAGAAAAAGGATGTAGGAGTATGATTGATATTATATAATGAGTTTTACAAACCCTTAATTTATGTAATGAAAAATTCCTGTAAGTAGCTTAGGGCACATACAATTATTAATTGTTATGTATCCTAATGAATGCCCGGAGGGCTATTACATCGCATTAGCTAGTTTTATATTTCTAATTTCAACATCTTCCGCACTGCCCCGTAGGGGCCTATGTATCACAGTATAAATTTTCCGGAGTGACTTGCAATAAGAAGCGAAAGGGCTATTGAAATTCAATTTAGAAATTCTTGTTTGGCAAATATAAAATCCTTATGCGCCCCTAATGAATGCCCGGAGGGCTATTACATCGCATTAGCTAGTTTTATATTTCTAGTTTCAACATCTTCCGTACTGCCCCGTAGGGGCCTATGTATCACAGTATAAATTTTTCCGGAGTGACTTGCAATAAGAAGCGAAATGGCTATTGAAATTCCATTTAGAAATTCTTCTTTTGCGAATATAAAATACTCGTAAGCCTGCCAGGACGGCAGGCTAGCGAACCCGAAGCAGGACGCTGAGTGTGAGCGCTAGAGGATTTTATATAAGCAAAAGATTAGAATTTCTTAATGGAATTTCTAGCCCCGAGCTCGTTTGCAAGGCACGCCGGAATTTTTATACTTACCTAGGTATAAATCCTATTTTCTTTTGCATTTTCCTTAGTGTCTTATTAGCAACATAATTAGCCTTTTCAGAACCTTTTTTATAAATCTCTTCTAAATAAGCTTTATTACCTATATATTCCTTAATCTTAATCTGTATAGGTTCAAGTTCTGCAACTATTGCCTCTGCTACATCTTTTTTAAATTGAGCATAGCCTAAGCCTTCATACTTATCTTCAATTTCTTTTATAGACATGCCGGTTATAGTCATTAGTATAGTCATTAAGTTCTTAACACCTAACTGCTCATCATTATACTTAACTATTCCTAAGCTATCTGTAACTGCCCTATTTACTTTCTTTCTTATAACTTCTGGTGGATCCATTATTAAAATGCCACCATTAACATTTTCTTCTGATTTAGACATTTTCTTAGTTGGATCTTGTAAATCCATTATCTTAGCTCCTAATTTGGCTATATAAGGTTCAGGAATTACAAAGGTATCGCTATACATTCTATTAAATCTTTCCCCTATATCCCTAGAAAGTTCAAGATGTTGAAGTTGATCTTTTCCTACAGGCACTAAATCAGTTTGATATAATAAAATATCTGCTGCCATCAGCACAGGATAGTTAAATAAACCTGCTCCTATGCTTTCTCCATTTTTTTTAGATTTTTCTTTATATTGAGTCATTCTGCTTAATTCTCCCATATATGTGGAGCAATTTAAAAGCCAAGCAGCTTCACTATGTGCGGGAACATGTGATTGAATAAACATTGTGTTTTTCTCAGGATCTATTCCTGAAGCTATATAAATAGCTAACACTTCTAAAGTTTTTTTTCTCAAATCCTTTGGTTCTTGCCTTACTGTAATGGCATGCAAATCTACCACACAAAAATAGCATTCATATTCTTCTTGTAATTTAACCCAGTTTTTTATAGCTCCTAAATAATTTCCCAGAGTTAAATCACCCGAAGGTTGAATTCCACTAAATATTACTTTTTTATTGTCTTCCAAAAAAATCATCTCCTATAAATATAATGATTGAATGGAAATCATATATTGCTCCAAATGCTAATTCACATCGTTAAGTAATTCTACAATTCATTATATTTACATCTGCTAAAAAACACAAACTCGCTATCGCTCAAACATGTGTTTTTCTTTACGCATATATAAATATAATGAATTGTGAATTACTAAAACTTGTTCATATGCCTTTTACTCAATATATAATTTATTCAATGTGCTAAACGTCCTAAAGGTATAAAATTTCCTTTAATTTAAAAAAGCCCTATGGATAAATCCATAGGGCGCATATACACGGTACCACCTAATACTTAGAAGCTATATTAAAGCTTCGACTCAAACAGATACACTACGATATCCTACCTTTATAACGTAAGGCATACGTCAAGGACTACTGTATTTCATCCCGAGTCTTAGAGACCCATTCAATTTAAACATAATTATCGCAATTCCAACATCTACGACTCTCTGAAAATCTGTTTTTAAATTTACTTGCTTCTCATCAAAGACTATAACATAATAAAATTTTAAAATGTCCTTAAACTATACTATTCCTATTTACTTAAATTGTCAACAGAAATTAAAATTTTATGCTTTCCAAAGTCCGTGTAAATTGCAGTATTCGCGTGCAAATAACACTTCTTCATCTAATTTAAATTCTGCTACTGGTTTTTCACCTGGTTTTAAGTATTTTCTGTATATCTTATTTTCTGTGTGAACTTCAATAAATTCAATATGATGTTCTTCTGTCATTGGATGCTCAACTGCTCCAACTGAAACCTTAATTCCACCTTCTATTTTTTCAACTACGGGAACATGTTTTTCAACTGCTGCATCTTGAGTATTTTCAGTTTTTAGTGTCATTGGTTTTCCACAACAAACTAGAGTTCCACCAGAAGCATGAACCACTTCAACTATATTACCACATATATCACATTTGTAAATTTGTCTTGCTTGAGTCATTATTAATTCCTCCTTTAAATTTAGAACTTTATAATATATTTATAATCTGTTTAATTTGTAATAGTTATTTATTGATAACAACTATAACTATATATATTCTACATTCTTTTAGATTTTCCTCTTTTAAATTATGAATATTTAGTTACTTATATATTCTAAGCTGTGGAAATTATTATATGCATTCAAATTATTTAACTAATATTACCTTCATTTTTTCTCCCTTCTGTGGAACACTATATATAAATGTAAAGGAGGTTACGAAAATGAGCAAAAGAGAAACGAAAATGTATGCGCCTCACCAAAGAGATTTTTATGAACGAGAACCGTCAGACATAAGATCTTATTCTGAAAAGGACTCTACTATGCTACCAGATCCTGTAACTGACCCTATCGTTGCTATGAATATATCTAATGTGGAATTTGATTATACCTATTACGGTGGCGAAGAAATGTTAGATATAGAAGAAGATTAACTTTTCATTAGTAAAAACGGATAACTTCTTTTTATTAGAAGTTATCCGTTTTTTTTAAATTATAACCTCCACTTTATGCACTCCATCAATAAATGGAACTAATCCATCTGTGCATAAATTTCCATCAAGCCAAATACCTTTGTCTCCTTGACGTTTAACCTGGATATCATACTCAAATTTATCTTTTTTATAAATAATCTCATAATTTGACCATTCCTCTGGTACACAGGGTTCAATGGTAAATCCTTTTCCCTCCTTTAGTTTAAACCCTAAAATAGCTTCTATTCCCGTTGTATACATCCATCCTGAGGTTCCAGTATACCAACTCCAACCTCCTCTTCCTATATGAGGTTCTTTTCCATAAACATCCGCAGTCATTACGTAAGGCTCGGTTTTATATCTCTCACATTGAGACAAGGTTTTTGTATGATTAATAGGATTTATCATATTATACAACTTAGTTGCCTTATTGCCATTTCCAAGTTTAGCAAAGGCAAGTATTACCCAAGTTGCAGCATGTGTATATTGACCGCCATTTTCTCTAACTCCAGGTACATAGCCTTTTATATAACCTGGTTCCAAATTAGATTTATTAAAAGGTGGAGTTAACAGTAAGATCATTTCTTTATCTTCTTTTATTAAATATTGTTCTAGGGACTTCATAGCCTCTGCTGCTCTTTCACTATTTGCAGCTCCAGATATAACTGACCAGGATTGAGATAGTGAATCTATCTTGCACTCTTCATTTTCAGATGAGCCGAGTGGTGTGCCATCATCAAAATATGCTCTTCTGTACCAATTACCATCCCATGCATTATCCTCTAGATTTATCCTTATATACTCCTGCATCTCCTTATATCTCTTAAGTCTAGCCTCATCCTTTTTATAGGTGCAAGCCTCAGAAAAATTCTCTAATATATTATATAAAAACCAACCTAGCCATACGCTTTCACCCATTCCTTTGTTCCCTACTGTACTCATTCCATCATTCCAATCTCCACTGCCCATTAATGGAATGTTATGAGGACCAAATTTAAGAGCTTTATCTATAGCTTTAGTGCAGTGCTCATATACACTACCAGTAAAATCTGCCTTTCCTGAAATGTTATATCTTTCGTCTTCACCTTCAGAAAGTGGAGTATCCATTAAATACTGTGCGCTTTCCTCAAGAATATCAAAATCCCCTGTGTTTTTTATATAATTCATAGTGACAAAAGGTAACCATAATAAGTCATCTGAGAACCTTGTTCTTATTCCACTATCTACAATTGGATGCCACCAATGTTGCACATCACCTTCAACAAATTGTCTTGAAGTACTAAGTAGAATTTGTTTTTTTGTCATACTAGGTTCTAAGAAACTCACAGGTATAACATCCTGAAGCTGATCTCTAAATCCATAGGCTCCACCGGATTGGTAAAAGGCTGTTCTTGCCCATAATCTACATACTATAGTTTGATACATTAACCATCCATTAAGCATTAAATCCATACTCTTATCTGGTGTCTTAACCTGCAATGTATGGAGTAATTTATCCCAATAATCCTTCACCTTTTGTAATTCAGTATCTACCCTTTGAAAATCTTCAAATTCTACAATAATATTAGAAATACTATCTAAATCCTCATTTTCGCCGAGGATTGCTACTAGTTCAATCTCCATATTAGGATCAATTTGAATTTTTGAAGTAACTGCTAAACACGGATCCGTTCCAGCTCCTACATTGTTTGAAAGTCTTACTCTCTTTAGTGCAAAGGGATCCTCTACGCATCCTCCTCTGCCTAAAAACTCACCTCTGTCGCCAGTAAAGCTTTGGTTTTCGCCTCCACATAATTTTAAGAAAGCATTTAATTTACCAAAGTTCTGACTATAAGTATTTGTAGCATATATATATTTCTTTTCTTCATTAAGATAAGTAACAATATGCTGAGCAGTATTCTCTCGTACAACGCCCATTACAAGCTCTGCATAGTAGGTAATACTAAGTTCTCTGGGTTTATCACTATTATTCACAAGTTTTATTTTGCATAGCTTAAGGTTATGTCCCATAGGAACAAACATAGTCACTTCACCCATAATTCCATAAGCCTCATGTTTAAAATTTGAATATCCAAAGCCATGTTGAATTAAGTATTCTCCACCATCCCTTATAGGTTTAGGTGTAATTGACCACACATTCCCCTGAATATCGTCTCGCAAATATATAACTTCTGAAGGTTCATCACTTACCCAATCATTGGACCAAGTAGTAATTTTATTCTCGCGACTATTACCATACCAAGTATAAGCTGCTCCACATTCTGACACATGGAATCCAAAATCACCATTTGAAATTACATTTATCCAAGGTGCTGGTGTATTAATAAAATCTTTAAGTAGGATAGTATAGTTTTCATTTTCTACATCAAAACCTCCTAAGTCATTAAAGTATTCTAATAGTTTCATATCAAACTTGTGAGGTTCAAAAGTAAATTTATTTTCTGTCTTTTTCAAAAAAGGTTGTTTTTCCATTTTGATAGAATTATTCCTAATTTGAGATACTAGCATTCCCTTGCAGGAATCTATAACTATTCTTGATATAGCTATAATAAGCTCTATATCTTCTTCCATGATAGTTGCCTTGTTAAGTATAAAAATTCCACCTGGTTTATTTTCTTTATCTCTTAAATGACTACTACCTATTAAATTTTTAATATCAGTTTGTAGTGGTTGATCATATGATGTTTTTTGAAGATTTATTATTACCAAATCAACCCTTAGTCCTTTAAGGCTTAAGTATTCATGTGCATTTACAAGTTGCCTAGCTAAGTCTCTATCTTTGCTCTCCCTTGCAATGAGTAGCATTATAGGCAAATCTCCTGAAATACCATATCCCCAAAGGGTAGATTGACCCTTCTTTACCTTCTTTATATAATCTCCTCTTTCTTTAAAAGTAGAATTTAAAAACAAAATCTTAGAAGCCATCACTTGGTATAGATTTGCTTGGGTAGATTTTATACCTAAATATTTCATGTCTACCTGTGTTTGACTCCAAGCTAGGTCAAACACTCTATTTATATTATGAAACTCACTATATTTTTTTGCTAAACCAATTACTTCTGCTTTACTATTAGCTATTGACGTAGTGAAGGCTATAACGCAGGTTTCACCAGCTTTTATCTTAACTCTCCTTCTTAAACACACTATAGGATCTAACACCGCACCCACAGTATTAGTTAAAAGTGAGTCTCGTTTCATGGATCTAGGATGTATTAAATTTTCACCACGGCCTATGAAATTTGCCCTGCTAGTTTCATATTGAACAGTTCCTATAGTAGTTCCATAAGTTGCAACAGTTTGCATAAGCCAAGGTTGCACTGCACCCTTAGCTCTAGGCCTTCTAGTTGCCAGGATACAGCTAGGATTATCTACATATTCTGTTTTTATAAATAGATTACCGAAAGCTGGATGAACTATATCTGCTTCATATTGAGCAAGAGTTACTTCTAAATAACTGGTTATTTCTAGATTTTTACTAGTGGTACCATGATTTGTAATGGATAATCTTCTTACCTCTGAGTCATCCTCTGTAGACACTGTAATTTCCATGCGAGTAGTAATATTATTATCGCCCCTTGTAAATTCAGCTTTGTCTAAGGCAAAGGTAACTTCATAGCTATCCCCTTCACTTTTACATGGTTCATAAGCCGCACTCCAATATTCATTTTCATCCACATTTTTGATATACACAAACATGCCTGTATTATCTTTAGTCACATCTTCCTTCCATCTATAAATCATAGTTGCATTTCTTGAAGCATACCCAGCTCCACTATTAGAAATCATTAGGGAATAATCTCCATTAGAAATTAAATGAGTTTCTGGTGACTCTGTATTTGCTGTAGTATATTTTCTAACTATAATCTTTTGTTTTCCCATAGTAGTCTCTGATACATTAAATTTATGTTCTCTATCATATACTACCCTCTTAGATATTTTTTCTTGAAGCAATAACTCCGTAGCTTTAACCCTTGGCAAGCTATGAAATCTTTTTTGGAGAATATTGTTTAATAATATATTATCTAAAGCCATTAAGCTCATTCCTTCATGGTGAATCATAAAACACTTAATAATAGCTTTAGATTCCTCACTAGGTATTCTATTTTTAGTATAATCTGCCGCTTCATAAAAACCATAAATCCCTTCTAAGCCTTCACCCGTAAGTTTTATAAGATTATCATAGGCCCCTCTAAAATCAGTTTGAAGCGCCATCACCGTAGAATACGGTGAAATAACCAATTCATTTGCTAGCCCTCTCTTTAAGCCTACTCCAGCTATTCCGAATGCCTTATATTGATAATTTAAATTTACATCAAAATTATAAAAAGCAGATTCAGAGATTCCAAAAGGCACCCCTTTTTCATTACAATATTTCTCTTGTGCATGAGTTACGGCTTTGTAAGTTTCGTCCAGCATTGTGCCCTTATAATTTTTCATTATAAGTAGGGGCATCAGGTATTCAAACATTGTTCCACTCCAAGAAACTAATCCCTTACTTTTTCCCATAAGGGTCATAGATCTACCAAGCACAAACCAATGCTTTTTAGGAACATCTCCTTTTGCTATGGCAACAAAACTAGCCTGCCTTGATTCAGATGCTAATAAATCGTAAAAGCTCTTACCTAGATTATCATTCTCCACGTCATATCCAATACTAAACAAATTCCTATCCTTGTCATAGACCATTTTAAAATCTGTAGCCTCTGCCATAAAGTTTAATCTTTCTTTCAAGTTCTCAGTGTTTCTAATAATCATTTGAGATTTTTCTTTTGTATTTTGTAAGGATATTTTCAATTTTTTTAAATACTCATCACTATTGGACTTACTATTTAACATACTTAATATTTTAGTGGTTTTTTCTGGAATAGCGTTTAAAGCTGTATTTTCTAGAAGGTTTTTTAAACAATTCCTAATGTCTAAATCAACTTTTTCTTCAAAAGCAATATGAAACCAAGGAAAAAATTCATTTATTTCCTCTAAAAATCCTTCCACATCCTCTTTGAGCTTTTTATTCCAATATAATTTTTTATCTTTTTCAATTTCTTCTACTTCTATAATCTTAATAGCTATATCTACAAGCATAGTTTCCCAGGATTTAAAATCCATTTTATCATTGTTTATGTCACCTATGGCGACCTGATATAACTCCTTCACTCCTGTGACTTTCTCTATTTCCTCGTTAGCCAGCCTCATGGTGTCTTGTAGCCCTCTAGCTTGCATAAGATTAAATATTGGAACACTCAAATAATCCTCTAGTGCTTGTGAAACTACCCACAAGTAACCAACTAAATTTCCACTATCCACAGTGGACACATATCTTGGATAAAGTGGTGTTTTAGTTTTAGTATCATACCAATTATAAAAATGGCCTTTGTAAGTAGCCAGATCTTCCATCGATGTCATAATTTTCCCTATTCTACTTACAGTGTCTATGATTCCTATATATCCTAAATCATAAGCAACTATATTCGAGGTCAAACCCATGCCCAAATCCGTTGGTGAAGTTCTATGTGCTACTCCATTGGGAGGATCTTCTTGATAATTATCAGGTCCAAGCCAATTATTTTCATCATCAATAAAATCTTGAAAATAAGCCCAAGTTTTTCTACCTATTTTCCTTAAAAAAATCGCTTCTTCGGCCTTGATCTCAATGGTTTCTGAACCTCTATCTTTACTTATAAAATAGGCAATTAAAGGGCTTAAAACCCATATGGTACAGGAAGGTATACTAAGGATACCAATACTTACACCACTATTAAATGCTAAAAATAAAATCAAAAGTGAAACTGCACTACCCATCCACATAAAAGCTATAAAATTTCTAAATCTTTTCCCTAGTTTAGCCTCCACGTCTGCTGCTGTCTGCCACTCTAATAAATTTTTCTTGCTTACCATTAACCTATATAATGTTCTAATTATGGCATCTAGCATCAAATATGCTTGAAAAGGTATAAAACAAAAAATCAAAAATACCTGTTCTATAGCCATCTTACTATTTTGAATTTTACCCGATAGACTTATACCTATAGTAGGAGATACTACAGCTTCTGTTACATCAAAAAGTATAGGTGCTAAAATCGCAACAAAGGCTGTAATAAACCATTTATCCGTTCCATCAGGCAATATCCCACCTAAAGTGAGTATAAACAGAATTGTAATTGTTGGAGCTAGTAAACTTCTCCTCAAATTATCTAATATTTTCCATTTAGACATTTTATTTAAATGGGAAGTACTTTTAAGCCAAGGTATTAATTGCCAATCTCCTCTTGTCCAGCGGTGTAGTCTCAGACAACTAGAATTGTAATACGCTGGGTATCCATCTACAAACTCCACATCTGTAACTAATGCAGTCCTAACATATGACCCTTCTAACAAGTCATGGCTTAAAACGGTGTTTTCAGGTATCTCATCTTTTAGCATATAATTAAAAACATCTACATTGTAAATTCCTTTTCCAGTAAAAATTCCTTCTCCAAATAAATCCTGATATACATCAGACACAGCAGTAGTATACATATCTATGCCTGTTTCACCAGAAAATATCTTTGAAAACAGAGTTTTATTTGCGCTAAGAATTGCTACTGATACTCTTGGTTGCATTAACCCATAGCCTCTAGCAACAGTTTTTTTACTATAATTTATAACAGCATCATTTAGGGGATGAGCCATAGCACCTATTAATTTCTTGGCAGAGTCCCTTGGAAGTTTTGTGTCTGCATCTAATGTAATAACATATTTAACCTTTCGTAGGATCTCTGCATTGCTACTTATTACGTTGTAACTGGTAGTTTCTTTACCTCGAAGAAACTCATTAAACTCCATAAGCTTTCCACGTTTTCTTTCCCAACCTATCCACTTATTATCTTTTTTATTGTACTGCCTTACTCTGTTTAAGAAGAAAAATATTTCTTTCCCCTTCTTACAATACTTTTTATTTAGTGATTCTATGGCTAAAAGTCCTTGACTCACTACTGCCTTATCTCCTTCTTCATCTTGCGTAGCACTGTCTTTAAAATCACCAAGTAATGCAAAATACAAATTATTTTGGGCATTGGCTAAATAGTATATTTCTAAGTCACCTATTAACTCTTCTACCCGGTCAGGATTATTTAATAAGGTTGGAATTACTACCACCGTACTATATATCTCTGGTATTACTTCTTTAAAATCCATTTTAGAAATAAATGAGGGCGAAATTAAAACACTTACGCTCCAGTTGAAAATTGATATTGCTATTTCGCTACAGGGCACTAATATCACAATTATAGCTACAACATATCTCCATAATGCTATATCATTATCATATAATAAGCTAAACACAATAAATAGACATATTATTAACATTGTAAATGCAATAATAGTACCTATATATAAATTTTCTCTATTCTTTTTTGTGATATTTTTAAACCAGCTTAAACCTATATTCTTATATCCTATTTTCTGCTTCAATTCATGGATTCCTTCATCTACCAAATAATACCCAACATGCCTTTTATAGTTATTGCTTTCTGATGCTTGACTTTCATTGCAACATTCAATAAGTTTTTTTGCTATATAAGATTCTGGTAACTTTGTATGTTTATATATCTTTTCTATTTCATGCCTATAATTATCTCTTGACTTAAAATCCATTTCGCCGTAAATGCAAGCTGGGTCTTCCCTCAAGATGCGCTCTACTGAACTTAGTTTTTCAAAGTAATTTCTCCAATTTAATCCTTCGATGACTCTTATACTATTTATAGAATTACCCATAGATATTTCAAAATTAGCTTCTATTTGATGCTCTAAGGATATAATTTTTTCTGAACTTGTTTCAAGCGCTCCAAGCCTTTCATCTATAAAATCATAAACTTCTTTAGAATCAATGCCATTATCCCTGAGTAGTTTCAATAATCTTTCTGTAAAATGAGAATTAAATGTAAGCTTTTCATTATTTAATAGTGATAACCCAGTGACGATTTTACCTTCATTGAAACTATTAATTAATCTCTCTGCAACGTGTTCTGCTTCCTTTTTATCCTGCTCTGCTTTAACAATTTTCTCAGTTATCTTACTAATATTTTGGATTAAGGCTATCCGCAGCATTATAGGAACAGCCCATAGTTCACCTGTGGTAAGTAAAGTGTTCTTTTGATAAGCCCTAATAAAGGTTGTAATAACACCTTCATCAATTCTACCATCCGTGTGGGATACTATTTCAATAGCTATATGATAAACCCTTGGATACCCCTTCATGACACCTTTATATATAACTGGTAGGTCATTATAATATGTTTTTGGCATATTATGTTTTATACTCTTATACTCCTTTTCTACCAAGTAAAGATTATCCAAAAGCCATTCTGCTGCAGGTACTACCTCTCTTTTATTTTTACCTTCCTTATATACGTTCTCATAGCCTTTTAAAATCTTTTCATAGCTTCTGTCTAAATTACTAATAAGCTTTTTTTTGCAATTAGTATTCCTGATATCAGAGTAATGGCGTGCTATTTCAGAGGCATGTTTCTCTAAATCCTCTCTATTCACATTTATAGTTGGAATATCTTTAAGTAGATTTTCTTCCTGGTAATAATTTAAATTTTTCCTTACTACTATGTAAATTAAGATACTTATTACCACTATTGCCCCTAATGTAATTTGCAGCACTATAACCACCCTTTCAACACTTTTTGTTAATAATATTTATAAAGATTTAGGACTAACTCAAATTATTATCTCCAATTAAACTCTTAATTATTAATAAAAATAAGAAAAAGAACTCACAATGAGACATTGTGAATTCTTTTTCTTATTTTTATATTAAATTTTATAAAATTCTTCAAAGGATTTTGTAACATAAGTATGGTCTCTTACTCCACCTAGTTCCCTTATAGAATGCATTGCTAGTGTGGGACTTCCCATATCTACTGAGCGTATATTTAAATGAGTTGAAGATATTGGTCCTATAGTTGAACCGCCCTTTGCATCAGAACGATTAACAAATTTTTGAACAGGTACCCCTGCTTTCTCGCAAATTAATTCATAAACAGCATCGGAGTTACTATCAGTGGTGTAGCTTTGGCTCGCACTGATTTTTATAACAGGCCCTTTATTGATATATGGTTTATTTGTGGGGTCATGCTTTTCTGGACTATTTGGATGAACAGCATGTGCATTATCTGCAGATATTATAAAAGATCTAGAAATAGCTCTTAAAAAATCCTCTCTATTTTTACCTTGCGATATCGTAATTCGTTCCAAGATATCAATTAACATATTTGAGTCAGCGCCCTGCTTAGTTGAACTTCCCACCTCTTCGTTATCAAAGCAAATCATTACATTTGTTGCCTCTACTAGGTCGGTTCTAGTTAGTGCTATTATTCCTGCATGTACCATAGCTAAATCATCTAATCTTGAACTAGAAATAAATTCATTATTTAAACCTATAATTGATCCCTTTTCATATTCATAAAGAAATAAATCAAAATCTATAATTCCTTTAAGTTCTACAGTTAACTCTTTTGCAATGGCACTCATAAGATAACTATTTTTTTCTAATTCCTCATTAACCAATGAAAGTAATGGTAAGGTATCTTTTTGCTTATTTAGTTCGATTCCAGTATTTATATCTCTATTCATATGAATAGCTACATTTGGAATTATCATTATAGGCTTATTAATATTTACAAGCCTAGTCTCTGGATATAAAATATTATCACTTCTTAATGTTACCCTTCCGGCTATAGCCAGTGGTCTATCCATCCAAGTATTTATTATAGGTCCACCATAAACCTCTGTGTTTAATTTTACATACGTATTATCTACTACCATTTCTGGAGCTGGCTTAATTCTAAAGCTAGGCGAATCTGTATGAGCTCCAATAATTTTAAATCCATTTTCTTCGATTTTTCCCCTTCCAACTACAAAAACAGTTAGTGCAGAGTCATTTTTTGTGACAAAATATTTCCCACCTTTTTTAAGATTCCACTTTTCCTCTTCTTTAATTTCTACAAAGCCTTCTTTTAATAAATCTTCTTTAACCTTTGCTACAGCATGAAAAGCTGTGGGACTATCATAAATAAAATCAATAAGATTTTGGGCAAATTCTAATTCACTACTCAAGTATATTCCTCCAATGCATTTTAATTTAAGTAAGCAATTTACTTATATCTTCATTAGTATAACAATATTTTTGATAATATTTCTATAAATTCTAAATTAATGATATAATTGATAGTTAAGGCACCTAAAAATAAATACCAAGTCAAAGATGCAACTGATATTTTTTTATATGTTCCTACGTTTTTGTTTAAAATTAATTGTTTTAATTATAATATAAATTAGAGGTGAAAATATGTTATCAAAATTTTTAATTTCAAGGTTCATAAAAAATCCTGAAGATACTAATAATAAAAAAGTAAGAGTGGCCTATGGTTACTTAGGCGGTATAGTTGGAATTATAGTTAACTTGATTCTTTTTACTGCAAAACTAATTATAGGAATACTATTAAATAGTATTGCCGTTACTGCAGATGCCTTTAATAATCTTTCAGATGTAGCTTCTTCAGTTATTACAATATTAGGTTTTAAACTAGCTAGTAAACCTGCAGATAAGGAGCATCCTTTTGGTCATGGAAGGCTTGAATATATTTCTGGCCTTATAGTTTCTTTCTTAGTAATGCTAGTAGGTTTTGAGTTTGTTAAAACCTCCTATGGTAGAATAGTTCACCCCTCAAAGGTAATTTTCAACCTTATACCATTTATATTAATATTAATATCTATAGGCTTTAAAATTTGGATTAGTAGATTTAATAAGACCTTAGGCAAGGCTATAAAATCTACCGCTCTAGAAGCTTCTTCCTTTGATGCTTTAAGTGACGTAGTTAGCTCTAGCTGTGTTGCGCTATCACTGCTTCTTTCTTTATGGATAGACTTTCCTATAGATGGTTACATAGGAATGCTGGTATCTTTTTTCATAATATATGCTGGGTATTCGCTTATAAAAGAGACAATGAATCCCTTACTTGGTGAGGCTCCTGATTTGGACCTGGTCAAAGGACTTCAAGCAAAATTATTATCTTATGACCATATTACTGGTGGCCATGATTTAGTTATCCATAACTATGGACCCGGTAGATGTATGGGTTCTGTACACGCCGAGGTTCCCTGTGATATATCTATAGTTGAAATTCATGAAATTATAGATAAAGCTGAAAAAGAAATTTCTGAGGAATTTGACATACATCTAGTTATTCACATGGACCCTATAAATACAGATGATGAAGAAGTTAATGTCTGTCATTTAGAACTTTTAAATGTATTAAAATGTTTTCCTATAATAAAGTCTATTCATGATTTTAGAATTGTGGGGGAGGGTGAATACAAAAATCTAATTTTTGATGCAGTAATTGATTTTAACCCAAACTTTACAGCCGTTGATGAATCTAAACTAGGAGTTGAAATTAACAAAGAGCTAAAAAAATGTTACCCTCAATACAATGCCTTGGTGACATTAGATAGAGACTATTTAGGAGTAGTTTAAAAGGAAAAAAATTAGAATTTTTATTGGAAGCATAAATAATTGCCTTGGTAGAAGGATTTTGTGATATTATTATAGAAATATAAATCAACCTAAGGGTATTATAAAGAATAGATTGGAGTTAGTGAAATGGAGAATAATTTAATTAAAGAAGAATGGATTAATGGAAATATAATGATGTCCCCAAGACCCCAATATAATCACATGGAAATTGAAAAAATGATAGGTTTTAGGTTAGAAAGTTTTTTTAATGGAAAATGTAAAGTGGCTCTAGAAAACGCCTTATTTCTAACAAAAGAAAATCCAAGCCAAATCAAAAATGATATAGTAAAACTAAAAAATTTAGTAACTGGTAAAGGGGCAGAATTAGTTCCAGACGTGGCAGTTTATTGTGATAAGCAGCAGATATTTAAAAGAGGATTTTTAGGAATACCACAATTAGTAGTTGAGGTGTTAAGTCCTAGTAATACTGAGGATGATACAATAAAGAAAAAAGAAATTTATGAACAATTCGGCGTTCCTGAATATTGGATAGCATCTCCAATGTCTAAGAAAATATATGTATACTGTTTAGAAAGTAATAGATATGAGCTAACCGGAGAATATAACTTTCTGGAAGAAGAAATACAGTCGCAAAGATTTAAGGATTTAGTTTTAGATATAAGAAATATAGAACTATATGAAAATGGAGAAGATGATGATATTTAGAAAATTCAAAATATATTTTAAAATTTTTAGCAGTGGATATTCCACTGCTCTTTTTTTCGCAAAATAAACTTTGCTTTTTCTGCAAAGTACGCTTGACATTTATTGCAAAGCATACTATACTTAAAATGCAAAGCAAACGTTGCAAAGGAGAGATTAAATCAAATGAAAACATCTATTCAGGAACTGCGAAAAAAACATAAGTTATCCCAAGAAGAACTGGCATTAGCAGTTGGTGTTACGAGGCAGACAATCACCTCCCTTGAGTGTGAAAAGTATACAGCATCACTTGTTCTTGCATACAAAATAGCAAAATATTTTAATTTGAAAATCGAAGAAGTCTTTGATTTTTCAGAAGTGGAGGAGTTATAAAATGGAGCAATATAGAAAGATATTAAATAGAAAATTAACACTTATGACAGTATTTACCGCACTTGTCGCTACCTTTATTGTCTTAACCGGAGTTTTTGTAAATATTACAGTAGGGATTAATGAACATATTTCTGATATGATACATGGGTTTCAAGTTGGAGTCTTCATAGGTCTTCAGCTTACCATGCTAGTATATATTGCAAACTATAGAAAGGCATTAAAAAACGAAGATGAATTAAAGAAACTCTATATAAAAGAACATGATGAGAGAACAAAACTTATCAATGATAAAATCAGTGGCGTAGGTTTTAATTTTTGCTTAGTTGCAATTACAACTGCTACTATTATGGCTGGATTTTTTAATGAAATAATTTTTTTCACTTTACTAGGTGTTCTATCTTTTATGTCTCTAGCAAAAGGATCTTTAAAAATATATTTCAAAAATAAATTTTAGGAGTTGTATTCTTTAATGGATTAATTTTATAACTGGTTTTTCATTTACATTAATTTGTATGTATTCTATGAATCACGATATTTCTAAATTAAAAAATCATAAAATAACTCTTATTAAAAAATGTTTTAATAAATAATAATTATTATGTCCCCCCAATGTTACCTAGATGGCTGCTTAGTCTAAATAAGTATGAAATTTCGACCAAGTGACTTGCAATAAGAAATGAAAAAACATTGAAATTCCATTTAGAAATTCTTGTTTAGCAAATATAAAATCCTCGTAATCCTACCTAGAGAACCAAGATTACTGCATAAAATAAAATAAGTATGAACTTTCTACTTAGTGACTTGCAATACGAAACGCAGAAACTATTGAAATTTGATTTAGAAATTCTTGTTTTGCTAATATAAAATCCTCGTAATGCCGCCAGGACGGTGGCATAGCGAACCCGAGGCAGGACGCCGAGTGTGAGCGCTAGAGGATTTTATATTTGCAAAAGATTAGAATTTCTTAATCAAATTTCAAGTTTCAAGTCCGTATTGCAAGGCACGCAGTAGATAGTTCATACTTCTTTATCTATAGGCACACTTCATTACTAATCATTTCTTTGTAAGTTTGTCTTTTACATATAATCCTATGCTTACCTTCACTTACTAAAACTACAGGAGCCTTAGGTATCTTATTATAATTGCTACTCATTGAATATCCATAAGCACCCGTTGAAAGGATAGCCATAAGGTCTCCACTGTTAACCTTTGGTAGTTCCACGTCATTTAGTAATATATCTCCACTTTCACAACACTTTCCTGCTATTGTAACTACTTCCGTACAAGCTTCATTTATTCTATTAGCTAGTACGCATTGATACTCTGCATTGTATAAGGCTGGCCTTATATTATCTGTCATTCCACCATCTACTGCCACATATTTTTTAACTTCTGGTATATCCTTTATAGCTCCTACAGTGTATAAGGTTATTCCTGCATTAGCTACAATTGACCTCCCCGGCTCTATTACAAGAGTAGGAGCGTTTATTCCATATTCTCTGCACTTAACTTTAGCTTCTTCAATTATTACCCTGCAGAACTCCTCTATTTCCTTTGGCTCATCACCTTTGTTATAATAAACACCAAAGCCACCGCCCAAATCTAATTCTTCTATATCATAACTAAATTTTTCTTTAATATTTTTTATTAAATTCATCATTATACCCACAGCATCTCTATAAGGCTCTAACTCAAAAATTTGAGAACCTATATGACAATGTAGTCCTGCTAATTTTATATTTGAAAGGCTTAAAGCAGTTTTTATAACTCCCTCTAATTCATTGTTTAGTGTAGTAAATCCAAACTTCGAATCAATTTGTCCAGTTTTTATATAATCATGGGTATGAGCCTCTATTCCTGGTGTTACTCTAAGAAGAACTCGTTGCATATTGCCTTTTTCCTTTGCCTTTTCATTAATAATTTCCATTTCATGAAGATTATCTACCACAAAAGTTCCCACGCAGAGTTCTATTGCCATTTCAATTTCATCAATAGTTTTATTATTACCATGAAAATATACCTTTTTTAATGGAAAATCAGCCTTATAGGCAGTATACAATTCCCCACCAGAAACTACATCTAAATATAACCCTTCGCTTTTTATAATTTCACACATAGCGATAGTTAAAAATGCTTTCCCCGCATAAGCTACTTTATTTATATCTTGCTCATCTTTAAAAGCTTTACGAAACCTTTTACAATTATCTCTTATAAACTGTTCATCCATTACATAAAGAGGAGTGCCGTATTCTTTAGCTAGAACCTGCACACTAACTCCTGCAATATTTAATGTATTATTCTCCGCCTTTATATTCCCAAGAAATCTCATGTAAATACCTCCTTCCTATCTTAATTATTTACAGATTAAATTCTATTGCGATAACCTGTATAGCCTTTAATTTATCTTGTGTTTTAATAGCACAAGTAATTCTTATTTCTGAAGTAGTGATCATTTTAATTTCAATATTATTTTTACCGAAAACCTTAAACATTCTAGCTGCTACTCCAGAAGTTGTCTTCATTCCAAGCCCTACCATTGAAAATTTAGTTATGTCCTCATCAACTATAACTTTATAACCAGCTATTGTATTATCTATAATTTCTAAACTATCCTTTAAGCTTTCTTTTGGAATTGTAAAAGATACATTTACCGTTCCGTCTATAGGCGATGTTTGACTTATCATATCTATATTAATTCTTTTACTTCCTATAGCTTCAAATATAGTAGACAATATATTCACATCTTTAGGTATACTCCGAAGAGTTACTGCCACATCATCATCATTAGTTGCTATTCCCGTTACTGGTTTACTTTCCAAATTCACGTTTTTTACCTCCTTAATTATAGTTCCAACAATGTCACTATTACTGAGTCCTACATATATGGGTATGCCATATTTTTGAGCAAGCTCTATAGATCTTGAATGCATTATTTGAGCTCCTAAACTTGCTAGTTCTAACATCTCTTCATATTCTATCTCATCTAATTTCTTAGCCTCTGCATATGCTCTAGGGTCTACACTATATATCCCATCCACATCTGTATATATTTCACAGCTACCGCAAAGTTTAACAGCCATTGCTACGGCAGTGGTATCAGAACCGCCTCTTCCTAAGGTGGTAATATCACCTTCTCCATTTATTCCTTGGAATCCAGCAACTATTACAATTTTGCCTTCTTTTAAACTATTTTTTAATTTTTTTGTATTTATATCCTTAATTAATGCTTTACCGTATTGTCCACTAGTTTGAATTCCAATTTGGTGTGCAGTATAGCTTATGGCATCATATCCTAAGTCCTTAATCGCCATGGCTAAAAGTGCACTTGAAATTATTTCCCCCGTTGATAATAGTGCATCGAGTTCCCTCTTATCTGGTTCTTCTGTTATACCTTTTGATAGAGATATTAAATCATCAGTAGATTTGCCCATAGCAGATACTACTATAACTAAATCCGTATTTTCATTTTTTCTTTTTACTATACTTTGTGCAATGTCTTTAATTTTTTCTGTGGTGCCTACAGAGGAACCTCCATATTTTTGAACAACTACCGCCATAACTCAATCCTCCCTATTATTTTGAACTTTTATACATTTTTAAATAAACTTAATATTGCTAGACTTGTCTCTAGAAACGTTAATACATTGTTGCAAAAAAAATAAATGCAGCAAAGGAACACCTTTGCTGCATAAAATACATATTTTTATACAAACTTCGTGTACCTTGTAGCTCTCCACTGAAAAATCAGTGACAATTTCACATATATTATATGTAAAACCAGAAAATATTTTGACTAAATATATTTTCTTCGGCTATAGCTCCTTTTCTTATTCCTCTTCGCCTGTCAGCTCCGAATAAGTACTCTTAGATATAGCACCTCTACCCTAGGTAGTTTACTTTTTAAATTAGTTACTAGTTTAACACAGTGTATTCATAATAACAAGTATTATGTTTATAAGCACAAGTATTAATTATAGATGTTCTTACTAAAATATCTATCTCCCCTATCTGGGAGTATTACAACAATGTTTCCACTTTCTATGGTTTCTCCAAGTTTTATTGCCGCTGCTAGGGCAGCCCCTGAAGAGCTACCTACAATCAATCCCTCTTTCACAGCAATTAACTTTACCATGTTTACAGCCTCATCATCAGTAATCTTAGTAACATGGTGGACTAAATTCATATCCATGGTGCTAGGCACAAAATTATTTCCTATTCCTTCAATATCATAACAGTGCTCTTCACCACCCCCAAGGGTTGATCCATAAGGATCCACTAGAATTCCTTTTATATTTTCATTCATTTCTTTTAAATATTTCATAACACCACTAAAAGTACCACCACTTCCTGCGCCTGCAACGAAGTAATCAATTTCCCCTTCTAATGCATCATATATTTCTGGTCCTGTAGTTTCATAATGAACCTTTGGATTAGCTTCGTTTTCAAATTGCTTCAGTGAAATGGAACTCGGAATTTCCTTCAATAGCTCTTTTGCTTTCTCAATGGCACCGAGCATTCCGTCTTGCCTTGGTGTGCTAATAATAGTTGCGCCTAATGCTTTCATTAAGGTTTGCTTTTCTACAGAGAACTTTTCTGGTACCACAAATATTACATTGTATCCTTTATTTATAGCTGCAAGGGCCACTCCTATACCAGTATTTCCGGCAGTAGCTTCAACAATTGTATATCCACTCTTAAGGATTCCCCTATCCTCTGCATCTTTTATCATATAAACCCCAACTCTATCTTTTACACTACCACCAGGGTTCTCCCCCTCTAGTTTGGCGAAAATATTTACACCTTCTTTAACGCCCAAATTATTAAGTTTAATAATTGGCGTATTTCCTATAATATCTAAAATACTATTTATATATTTCACTGCTAACACTCCTATTTATATATTTTAGCTAAAAAGCTCTGGTTCATATGGATACTTACCATATTTTATTGCTGCCCCGCGTAGAGCATGAATATTTTCAGGTGGAGTATCAATTGGAAACCCACATCCTAGTGCAAGTACATATCCTTTAGGATTATCATATGCTTTTTTAAGACACTCTTTAGCATCTCTTTCCACATCAATTGGTTTTCCTAAATACATGGTTGCTGTAGGTTTTACATTACCAATTAACATTACCCTGTCTCCTACTATTTTTTTTGCCTCTTCCAAATCTATTACATCATCAAGACTTAATGAGCCTGCACCGGTATCAGCCATTAAGGTCCAAATTTTTTTCGTATTTCCGCAAATGTGAAGGGATGGCGAACCTTTACCTAAAGCTTTAATACAATCAACTATTTCTTTTAAATACGGGAGCGCAAATTTTTCGAACATATCATAGCTTATTAAAGTGCCAGAAGCAGATGGTTCTGCTATACAAATACTTACATCAAGTTTTGCAGCTTCTTTTATAAATGCAATTGTAGTATCAGTTACAAGTCGAAGCACTCTATGAACAAATTCAGGATTTTTTCTTGTATTACGCAATAGCTTTTCTATACACATAAGATTTCCAGCAGATGTAAATGGTCCAGGTACTTCTACTGAAACTGGTATTTCACGTCCAAATTCCTCTACAAGCTTTTCTGCTGTCTCTAAAACAAAGGAAAATCTACCTGCTTTTACTGGATGCGGTACACTTAATTTTTCTAAGTCTAAAACATCTTTTATTGCATACTCACGAACATAAGGAGCACCATGTTTTGGAAAAACAAGTTTACTTCCTAATGCTTCAGCAATTCCAGCAAGTCCTGGTGAAACTCCTGTTGATTCTATACCATATTTTTTATTTGCTGCTAATTGTCCGTGGAGAAATACTTCTGAAGAAAAGTTTAAATCAGATACTTCTGCACCTATTATAGTTGCAGCATGATCACCTATAAAAATATTACATGGCACTCTATCAAATGGTTTGCCATCAGTCATAGCTTCGATTCTTTCTTTTGGAGTCATATCATCTTTTATTAAAAACCCACTCATTTTTCCAACTCCTTATTAATTTTTAAAAAGATAGTGATTTAATAAAAATCTTATCAAAATTCTCACCATTTGATAATTCAACTACTTCAATCTCTTTAACAAGCTTCTCCATCTCTATTCTATATTTTTTATTTAATAAGAGTGCATGACCTCCAGATTTAGAAGTATTGCCAACAAAATCTATCTTTCCTTCAAACTCATTTGGTAATAATCCTATATTTATAAGGCTTTTTGCTCTTAAGTGATAACCGAATGAACCAGCTATTTGTATTTTATCAACTTCATCTGCTGCCACCTTTTTACTATTCATAAGAAATTCGATTCCAGCTCTTACTGCACCTTTTGCCAGTTGAACCTGTCTAATATCCTTTTGAGTGAGAAAGATGCCTTCTGCTACTTCAAAAGCAATTTTTCCTTCTACTTTTACTAGTCTTTTCTTCAATGTTTCAGGTAAATCAGAATTTTCCGTCCCTGCGAATCTACCATTTTTACCAATAATTTTATTACTAACCAATTCCCCAACAATATCCATAAGACCACTACCACAAATTCCAATAGCTACTCCATCTTCAATTGTCTTAATTTCTATAGAGCCATTTTCTTCTATATTAAAATATTCTATGGCACCTTTTTCAGCTCTCATACCATAAGTAATATTCATCCCTTCAAAAGCTGGCCCTGCTGCAGTAGATGTTGCTGATAATTTACCATCTCTTGCTATTACCATTTCCCCATTTGTTCCTATATCAACAAATAAAGTAGTACCTTTTCTATCTTGAAGCCTTGTGGCTAATATGCCAGAGGTTATATCAGGACCTACGTATGATGAAATAATAGGTGGTAAATATATTAACCCCCTATGGGAAATATTTAATTTATGATCATCAGAACTTAAATAGTCGCCCCCCCTTAATAGTGGTGTATATGGATATTTACCTAAAGAATATGGATTTACATTAGCTGCAAGATGTATCATACAAGTATTACCACTGAAAATCACTTCATAAATATACTTTTTATCTATTCCACTTTCTTTTGCATTCTTTTCAATCATGCCATTCAATTCTTTTATTATTTCAGAATACATTACGGTAAGTCCTTTTTCATCAGAAGCAAATTTTATTCTAGATAAAACATCTTGAGCATAGATACTTTGTGGATTTAATGCAGAAACCGAGTGGAGCTCTTCTCCCGTATTAATATTAACTAATGTTGCTACTAAGGTTGTAGTTCCAATATCCACAACTACGCCATAATTAAACGCTGTAGTATCTCCTGCTTCTTCTCCTATTATTTTTTCTCCCGCATATATATAAGTCTTTTTATTATCTTTATATTCTTTTCTAATAAAACTATCTAGTTCTATATCAAAGCTTTCACCATGATTTAATATTTGTAGACTCTTATTCAAATCCTTTGGTTTTACTTCTATATTTACATCTGCCATTACCTTTGCGCCGCAAGCTAGTACAAAACCTTGAGCTTTCTCTTCCTCTGACAAATGATGTTTTCCGTCTTGAATTATGTCCTCTAAGTTGCCACTTACGACTTTTACCTTACACTTACCACATACACCTACTGCATTACAAGGAGATTCTATAATGACCCCTATTTTCCTTGCAGCCTCTAAAATTGTAGTTCCACTTTCCACAGTAACTGACTTACCATTTGTAACAAAATTTACTTTTACCATGAATTACGACTCCTTTACTATTTTTGTCATTGATTCTATATTTTTTAATGGAGTTGATGTACTTAGTCCGCACGCCGGCGCGATAATGTTAATACCATCATTTACAAGTCTAGCTGTTTGGTCTACAATTTTTTCTTCATCTCCAAACTCTAAAAGAAATGTGCTAACATTTCCCATTGTAATAAGCTGAGGATACTCAGCTTTTAGCAATTTTAAACTGATAGATGAATCTGTACTTATTGCATCAGATTTGATTTCTGGAATATATTTTTTTACAGCACTCATTTTTCCACATATATGAACAATAACAGGTGTATTCATAGCATGTATTGCATTGATAATTTTATTTAAATATCTAACTGCGTATTCATGGAACATCTTTGGCCCTAATATTTCTCCAGTGGCAGTAGGATCTGCAATAGAAATTACATTTGCTCCGTTTTCTATCATCAATTTTGCCAGTTCTATAATATGATTACTTACATAATCAATTACACTATGAGCATTATTTGGATTTTTCCTTAATTCTTTTAAAAATGAAATTGGATCTACCAGTGACGCCGCAGTACTGATTGGGCCTGTAAGACTACCAATTACGGGCACCTCAGGATATTTTTTCGATAATGCGTAGGTAGCTTGAATTATTGAATTAACTCTATGGTTCTTCTCCATTGCGCCTAATTCTTTAAATATTACATCTGCTGCGCAGGTGTATAACTCCTTCTGTATTTTGGGTTCGCAGGCAAGCGTTCCATAATTTATTTCGCTTCCCAGCACTTCCGCTTCAACAGTCATGCAAAATGGTATTCCAAAATTTTCAAAACCAGTATTTTCATGTACATCTTTAGCAAGTTCAGCCATTATTCTACTATCATGATGACCCTCTGGAAGTATATGACCAGTTTTATTCATTACATCTACAATAGCTGCATTCATCATACCCCCCGGACAAATTATAGGTGGTCTATCTATTGTCTGCTTTTTAAATGTACGAAGTATACGCTCTTTTGGAGTTAAATCATTCATAAAAATAACCCTCCTTTCGTTTTATATATTGTTAATTATTTTTAATGTATCCCAAAGTCTTCTTCAGTGAGAATCCCCATAGGAGCTTTATTTATAAAATTTATATCATCCCAAGGTCCACGTGCAATCTTTTCAATAAAAGAAGTTTTCCCTTGAATTATTTCATGTTTACAACTAAGTAATGAAGCTATTTCTTTTGATTGCACCACCACTTTATCTTGTGAAGGGTATCCTGTACATATAAATAATACCTTTTTATAACCATCATACATTCTATTTAGTACTCTTAAAGCTTTTTTAGAGCCGAATTTTTCAAGAATACGCTTATGATCGGAAAGTATGGATTTCTCTGTAATCATCCATCCACAACTTAGGTAAAAAGTTCCTACCTCTTTTTTAAAATCACATACACAACCTTTATTGGGACAAAGAAATATGGAAATGCAATCATGAACCCTTGGTATTGTAAGCGTGCAATTAGTTGCCTTTAACCCTTTTGCTGCTCCACCACATAAACCAAAAGCTAAAATAATTCTGTCATAACCCAGTGATCTGTCAATAATTTCTTGAAGCAACCTCCCAAGCTTTTGGGGATAAAGATGAAAATCCATAGATACAAACTCAAATTCCTCATCAGCTAAAGGTTGTATTGCTAGCATCTCTTCTTTCATAACCTCACAAGCTATTACTTTTATTTTCATTCTATATCTCCTTATCAGCTCGCTAAATTAATTTTCTAAAAAAATCTTCATTAAATTCTTTTTATTCAAATTAGTCCCTATTACACAAATTCGCCCCGTATAATCAGGTGATGAATCTCTTATTTCAATTTGCTTTGGCAGATAATCAAATTCAACCCAACGATTTTCATCTACCTGTACACTTCCTTTGGATCTCAATACTCTTCCATACAACTCTTCATTTGATAAATTATTAAATATATAGTTTAAAGCTTCTATGGAAAACATTTTAGGTGTTTCAATTCCCCAGCTATCAAAGACATCCTCTGCCAATATTTTTCTTTTAATTCTAAATTTTGCTTTTACTGATGGTATTTTAATTATATTTGCTTCTTTAATTAGCTCTTGTCTCCCATCCTTTTCAGCAGCTGAGGCAATATTATCTCCACTTAAATTATTCCAAGGTGTTGTTATAATATTCGCTTTAATATTGAGCTCCCTTATTTTTGAAATAACACTCTGTAATTCTTCATAATTAACACTCTGCGATCTGCTTAACACAATTGTATTAGCGTAGATAATTTGATCTTTATAAAATTCACCGAACAAATCAACAAACTCTTCATACATAGTAACATCAAGAACAGTAATAATTATGTTAATCAGCACATCATTCTTTGATTTAAATCTTTTTATAATTTCAATTATTTCTGAAAGCTTACCCACGCCTGAAGGTTCAATAATAATTCTTTCAATTTCCTTTGAATTAATAATTTCTTCAAGTGTATTGTTAAAATCATTAAAAGTTGAACAACAAATACATCCTGCATTTATTTCTTTAACTTCAATATTATATTTTTCTAAAAAAACGCCATCAATACCTATTTCACCAAACTCATTTTCAATAATAACAACTTTTCTATTATATAAATTTTCATTTATTAATTTTTTTATTAAGGTGGTCTTACCTGCACCAAAAAAGCCAGAAAAAATATCGATTTTTATTTTATTTCCCATATCTTCTAGCAGCCTCAACCATTGCCGCTGCGCTAAGCAAGTTCCCATTAGGAGGAAATTCACAACCTGTAGAAAGAATGAAACCAGCTTCATTTCTTTTAAATAAATCAATTTGGTTTTTGCAGTCTTCTAATACCTCATCAGTAGACATATTTAGTCCTGTGGTGGCTGGATCTGAATATCCAATAGTAATTACTTTCTTTCCCCATGTTTTAGCATGTTCTTCCCATGTTTTAGATCCATGTGCTGGATGCGCCACAGATATTGCTATGGGATTTGACCACTTTATTACCTCTTCGAAATACACTCCATCTCCACAATTGTGTATTGATACAGCTGCACCTGCTTCTCGTATAGCATCAGCAATACGTTTAAGATATGGACCCTCAAATTTTTCCCATGTTGTTTTGCTAAGTACAGTTGATGAAGAATACAGTGGATCTATGCACACACTGTGAGCCCCTGCTTCTACTTGAGCTTTAGCATATTCTACAAGTACGTCAGTTATGACATCTACCGCGGCTAAAACCTCTTGAGGATGCCTAATAAGATCCGTAAACAAATTTTTGTGCCCTCTCATCTGGGACAATACACCCAGCGGGCCATATATGAATCCAAGAATCGCTACTTCATTCCCCTTAGCTTTTGAAAGACCTTTTATAATATCTATGACTTGTTTCATACGTTTCGTCTCGCGAGGATTTATTTTCTTAACCTTGTTATATTCATCAGTATTATTAATTAGTTGATTATTAAAATCTGGGTATGCTGTGCTGTACTTTGGGAAAAGTAGCTCTTGTCCAAAATCAGCAGCTTCTACTGAAAGATCCACAAGTAATAAAAATGCATCTTGTCCTATCAGCTCTTGCGCCGCCAGCAAACTTTTAGTTGCTATTTCTGCATCATTAGACCATTTATCATATCTTGTACCAAGTACTCTATAGGAAGCGCCACAAACTAGTGGCACAGCAGCGATTCTATCTACTTCCTTACGTGAAAGCGTGAGAGAAACCCTTTCAAGTGAAGTCAATTCATCTTTTCGTTGTATTAATGACATGTTATTTCCCCTCCTATTATTTCAAAATTCAAACAATATTTTCAAAAATAGCCCCTATGCTAGTGCTAGTCTTTTTGCGAGCTTTACAGCTTCTGCAGCATTTACGGAATATCCATCAGCTCCGATTTTATCTGCATATACTTGAGATATTGGTCCTCCACCAATCATAACCTTAAAATTCTCTCTTATATTTTCCTTATTAAGAATCTCAATCACCTCACTCATGCCTTCCATGGTAGTTGTCATCAGTGTTGAAATTACTATTAATTTAGCTTCTTCTTCTTTTGCCTTTTCTACAAAAGTTAGCGGTGCAACATCGCGTCCTAGATCAACAATATCAAACCCTGCAGTTTCAAGCATAATCTTTACAAGATTCTTTCCTATGTCATGAGTATCTCCTTCAACTACACCTATAACCACTTTTTGTTTTACCTTTCCATCTTTAGCTTTTATATGTGGCTTCAGTACCTCGAGCCCTGCATACATTGCATCAGAACAGAGCAGAAGCTCTGGAACAAAATACTCCTCTTCATCAAATAGTTTTCCAGCTTGATCCATACCTTCAGATAATCCATTATTTATTGCTTCATATGCATCCAAGTTTTCAGAAATAACCTGATTACAAATATTCACCGTTTCCTCTTCATCCATATCTACTACAGTATCTGCTAATTTTTTATACAGTTCTTCTTTGTTAACTAACATTTTTTAACCCCCATTATTATTATTTTTTTTATTTTTTTAATGTATTTTTGACGACAAAAAAGCCCGTCTCGTTTTATAGAGACGAAGCAATGTTTACTCCGCGGTTCCACCCTAATTAGATATAGAATCCCACTTAAATTTAAGCACAAAATGCTATATCGCTTTAACGGGCGAACCCGTAGTCCCCTACTACAATTTCGGGTCCATACTCCAAAGTGCACTTCATATATCTTTAGGTAGAAGCTTCTCAGCAGTGCTTCCTCTCTGTACCCATGCAACATACTACTTTCCTTTTTCATTGTATATCTTAGTATTCATATAGGAATAGTTTATAATTTTATTATATGCTATATTTTATTTTTGTCAACCCTAAATTTTAAATATTAATATCATTAAATTTTAACATATCTATAAAAAGACACCTAACTAACATCAAAATTAACTATAACCATTTCCCCACCTGAGAATATTATATATTGATATGATAAGAAGGGGTGTAATATTTATGAAAGGTAGTGTTAAAAATATTTTTCCTGGTGGCAATACTTCAAGAGGGTTCTATTCCTTCTATAGGTATATACTAGGTCAAGATGAAGCAAGGAGAATAATATGTATAAAAGGAGGCCCTGGTACAGGTAAATCCTCCTTGATGAAAAAAGTTGGTATATACTTCAATGAAAAAGGTTATGACATAGAATACCATCACTGCTCCTCTGATAATAATTCACTAGATGGATTAGTTATTAAAGGGCTTAACGTAGCAATACTTGATGGAACATCACCTCATGTAGTGGACCCCATGAACCCTGGTGCAGTAGATGAAATACTAAACATGGGAGAATGTTGGAATGAGGAAGGCTTTAAGAAATACAGACATAAAATAATCGACATAAATAAAAAAGTAGGTAAAACTTTTAAAAGAGCATATAGATTTTTTGGAGCAGCTAAATTAGTTTATGATGATTGGTATACCTATAATAATGAAGCCTTAAATATTAATAAGCTAAACCTATTAAAAGAAAATCTAAAAGAATCACTATTTACTACTCCACCATCTAATATAGGCAATGATAGGCATTTATTTGCTACAGCTTTTACACCTAATGGTATTGTCACCTACATTGAAAACCTGTGTTCTGATTACAAAAAAATTTATATATTAAAAGGTGGTCCTGGCACTGGTAAGTCGAATGTATTAGAATTTATATCTTCTGAAGCCTTAAAGCGTGGATACAATGTAGAAATTTTCCATACACCCCTTATTCCTGAAAAAATTGAGCATATATTGATTACCGACTTAAATGTTGCCATTTTAACCTCTAACGAAATAAATAATTTAGATTTACCAGGTATTGTAGTTGACATGAAGGACTGTTTAAATCTAAGAACCCTAGAAAAGAATAAAGTTGAAACGGAATATGATGCAACTGAGTTTTATATACTATTAAACAAAGGGTTAGCTACAATAAAAGAAGCTAAAGGTCTCCATGATGAACTTGAAACTTCCTTTATACCAAATATGGATTTTTCTAAAGTGGACGAAGTACTTACAAATATTATTAAAAAGATAAATAAATATGAAGAAGACTATTTAAATAACAAATAAATTTTAAAGAGCTGCGGTTATCCACAGCTCTTTGTAATTTTGTTTATATTCTTTCGAATACAATCTTTCCTTCATCATTAATATGCTTCTTAAGGTTGTCATTTGATATATTTTCATAATGAAGTATGTCAAAAAAATAAGGTAATGGGGACATTTCGTTTAAGTAATCATCTAACATAAAAACAACTTCCCTTGTTATTTGTTCACCAAAAATAGCAATATCAACATCTGAACCCTTTTTATAATTCCCCATAGATCTACTTCCAAATATAATAGCTTTTTCTATAGTTTCAAATTTTGATATTCCCTCTTTGATATACTCAATATCTCGATCCAATAATCCAAACATACTATAATTCCTCTGATAATCTGTCATGCATTTTTTTAAGTTCTGGAAAATATAGTTCCACTATTTCTTTTGCCATTTTATCAGCTAATACTTCATCATAAGTATGTGTAGTTAGATTTCTGTTTGCTAATGCATCTATCCATACATGTCCATTATCTATTAACCCGATTTGAAAAGCTTGCTTAATTGCTTCTCTCGGACTCTTTATAATATATCCTTCAACTTCTAAATAATCTTTTAATACCTTCCAGGCTAATTCGAAAGTCATTTCAAAAAATTGAATTATACCTGCTTTTTCTAGTTCTGAAGTTATTTGCTGTTTTGAATATTTTTCCATCAGCTTATATGATTTATTAAAATTCTCAAATCTTTGTTTCCACCTAATATCTTTTAAGTTATCCATAAATACACCTCTTATCAAATAGTATATATTAATTATATCCTATTTGTACAAGTTTAATCTATAAGACGCCTTAAAAAAATTTCTATAAACCTATGTTTATCATCAACTATCGTTACTAATTTTCAATAAATATTTTCCCCTTCACTTTCCGAAATTTAAACACTTGTAACATAAGTTACCGTCTTATATTATAAAAACTAGTATTATATTGTTAAGGAAGTTGATAAGATAATTATTATATAAAACATATATTGAATCAAAAAATAAGGAGGATTAATTATGGATGCAATAGATTTAATGATGGATGAACATAAATATATAATGCGAGGGTTAAAGTTATTTAGAAAATTAAGCGTAGAAATATTAAATACCAATACTGTTGATTTTGCTGATTTTGAAAAGATGATTCTATTTGTTAGAAATTATGCCGATAAACATCATCACAATAAGGAAGAGGTTGTTCTTTTTAAGAAGATGGAAACTCAATTAGGAGAGAAGATGGTAAAAGGGCCTTTATCCGGAATGTATATAGAACATGATTTGGGAAGGCAACACATTAAACTTTTAGAGGAAGCTCTTTTAAGAGTTAAAAATGGTGACTTAGATTCACAAGTGGATATAATAGCAAACTCTATATGTTATGCTGATTTGTTAACAAGACATATTGATAAAGAAGATAAACTTATATATAGCTTTGCTAGAAGAGCATTAAGTGTGGTAGACATGGAAGACGTAAATTTAAGTTGTGAAAACCTTGAACTCGAGGCAACTAATAATCAATTGCAAAAGAAATATATAGGTGTTTTAGAAGAGCTTGAGAAGAAGTACTTATAGTCAATAAAAATATTTAGGAGGAATTAATAATGAGTAGATTTTTAGCACCAATTCATGGATTGTTATTCAATAAAATAAAGGTAACAGAGGATTTAGAAAAAGATTTAATAAATTCATATAAGGAAGTTTATGGAGAAGAAGTGAATACACTTGTAAATGACATTAATGAAAAATATGGTAACCCAATAGGTTATGGCCTTATTGAAGATTTAATTGATTCAGATAACATACATGGATGGTTACAGAATAAAATAGCAGCAGCTGAAACCCGTCAAGCCAAACTTTTAGGGGATTTAATTAAAAAGTTCGGGGAAAAAGCAGAAATAATCGCATTTAATGTATTTAACAAGAATGCTAGTGAATTGGCAAAACAGGCAAAAGATATTTATGAAAATGACACAGCTCCTAAGATATACGCAGCACTTAACGCATATATACTTGAAGGTATGCCTTGTGATAATGTAAATAGTGTAACTATAAAAGAAGTTGATATATTAGAATGGAAGAATATGAAATGCTTACATAGAGGATTTTGGGAAATTGCAGGAGCAAACGTAGAAACCTTATATTCTCTTAGATTTTCATGGATTAGAACTTTCGTAGAAACAATTAATCCTGAGTTTACTCATATAGTAAAACCAGAAGGATCTATTTTTATTCATAAAATTGTAAGAAAAACTGTGTCTATTACTCAATAATAGTAGGTTTAAAATTGATAGAAGTCAATTTTAAACCTACTATTTTATCTATCGCTATATTATTTTTTATATCCAATAGCCCTAGCTGGACATTTATCTATGGATGCTTTTATATTTTCATTTTCCTCTGATTTTGTTATATTTTTAATAACCTTTGCTTTTTTATTTTCCATAACAAAAGTGTTCTTCCATTGGTATATCCTCTTTTTTTACTATCCTTGATGTAATATAAGCCATAATAAAAATTGAAATTGTAGTTAAAACCCATCTTATAGCCATGAATTTTGGTCCCAAAAATTTCGCTTCATTAGCAATCATTGGTATTTTAATTACAGCCCAAGTACTAAGCATAATTACAATGTTTGAAACACTTGCCCCTTTCTTTAATAGCATTTTGCACACTGGAAATGCTGCATATATAGGCCTGCTGAAAAACTTCCAAGTAAGAAAGAAAATACAGAGCCTTTAAGACTTGACATCTTTATGGAATTTAATGTTCTTTTTTTATCTTTAATTATTGACCATATAAACCAGGTGACCCTGAAACTCCCACTCCTAAAGGCATGGGGTTCTTAGGTACTAAATAACTTTCTTTAATATCACGAGTGACATTACCACTAATTATTTTCCCTAAGAATTTCACTACCAAGCAATCCGTTGATTGCATTAGCGATAGCATGACGCCCGTTTCAAGACGTTTTATTTTATTCTAAATTCCTACACTACTTAAATTACTAAATCCTTGCAATCTTACAATTTCTATATTATGTAGTTCTAAAAACTTATCAAAACCTTTGCTACATTTATCAAGATGTATGCTACATAAATCTTTACTTACATTTTTAATTAAGTATGCTGAATATATATCTCTTTGGACTTTGATTTGTTTTCCATTATAATCAAAATAATTCCACCTTTGAGATAACTTCTTTTTATTATATTGTTGATTTAAGTGGTTGTACTGTGAAGCTTTCACTTGCCTTGTATTAATTTCAATGTATTTTCCACCTTTAGCTCTTAATTTATTATCTAGCATAGTTAAAAATTTACTAGGTGCTTTATTCGCTAATGATTTACCAAATCTCTTTTTCCTGTTGATTCTTCCAGTATTCTCATTAGTAGTTGTATTTTTAGCACGTTTTTGTAGTCCTTTAAAATTCATTTGTTCAACATATACTACATTGCAGTTTTTCACTATTTCATTGGTCATTACATTATGATCTTGCTCTCTTATATCCTTTTGTTTCCTATATAGGTCCTTAAGCTTATTCTTAGTTTTAATGTATCTCTTTGAATATTTCCATTTTAATTTAACACCTTTTTCAAGCATTCCATTTTCATTGAAATTATTAGAATTAGTGGCTCGTTTACTTCTATCTAAATACCTTTGAATTCTACGTTTTTCATTTTGAATATTCTGTACATGTGGCGCCAATTCGTATAATTTAACATCATAATCAGAAGCACACGCAACTGTTTGCGTGCCTATTGACAGTTCTTTCGAAAACTGATGCTATCATCCTTCATATAAAGAAAGATTTAATTTTGAAGCTTTGCCAAACTAATATTTATTTTTTAAATAATTTTCTTAAATCAATATCAGATAAAACTTTAATATTAACAGATAAAATTAAATCATTATCTATGAAAACTATAAGACAATGTATAATCGATTTTTTAATTTATGAAAGTTTTTCTCAAAACAGTAGGATAATTAAATTAAACTACACTAAAAAAGAACTAGCCGAAAAGTTTGGAATTCAAAGGTCCTCCCTCTCTCGTGAATTAAACAAAATGAGAACCATCGGGTTAATAGAATATGACGCTCACTCAATAACGATAATTAATATTGAGTCATTCTATTTAAATAACAAATAAATTTTAAAGAGCTGCGGTTTTCCACAGCTCTTTAAAATTCATGCACAGCTCTTTGCAATTAATGCACAATTCTTTTAGATTAATTCAAAGTCTTTTTCAATTAATGCACAATTTTAATTGAAGTACATAAAATAAAGGTAACTATGATATTTGATTTTAGGAGATGGTAAAATGTGTGGTATTACAGGTTGGGTTAATTTAAACGCTGATATTGAAAACGAACATGAAATTTTATTTAAAATGACGGATACCTTGAAAAAAAGAGGACCTGATGATAGTGGTTTTTATTTCTCAAAGCATGCGATTTTAGGTCATAGACGTCTGGTGGTTGTGGATCCTAAAGGTGGAGCGCAGCCTATGACAAAAAAAATAGGAGATAATACCTATACTATAGTTTATAATGGCGAGCTATATAATACAGAAGATGTAAGAAAAATATTAATAGATAATGGATTTAATTTTTCCTCATATTCTGATACTGAAGTTCTTTTAGTATCCTATATTTTTTGGGGGGAAGATTGCGTTAACCATATAAACGGAATATATGCCTTCGGAGTTTGGAATGAAAAGCAGCAAAAACTATTCTTAGCAAGGGATCCCCTAGGAGTCAAGCCTTTATTTTATACAACCCAAGATAATTGTTTAATATTTGGCTCAGAAATAAAGACCCTTTTAGCTCATCCAAAGGTACAACCAATTCTTGATAAACAGGGTCTGACTGAACTATTTGGCTTTGGGCCTGCAAGACCTCTTGGTAGTGGTATATTTAAAAATATAAGCGAATTGCCTCCTTCTTTTAGCTTAAACTATAGCAAAGAAGGAATTAAAACAAAGGAATATTGGAAACTTACTGCTAAGGCACATGATGAAAATTTATCTACAACTTCGGAGCATCTACGTTCTCTTCTGGTAGATTCAATTGAAAGACAACTGGTTGCTGATGTTCCAGTGTGTACTTTTTTATCTGGAGGTCTTGACTCAAGTATAATTTCTGCGGTAGCTTCCTCTTACTTCAAAAAGAATAATTTAAATACTTTAAATACTTACTTTATAGATTATATTGATAATAAAAAATTTTTTAAACCTACTGAATTTCAACCAAATTCAGATGCGGACTGGATTAATAAAATGGTAGACTATATTGGATCAGATCATCATAATATACTAATTGATACACCTGAGCTTACCTCTGCACTTAGGTCTGCTGTTCTTGCTAATGATCTTCCAGGTATGGCTGACGTAGATTCCTCATTATTACTCTTTTGCAAGGAAGTACGAAAAAATGCTACAGTGGCACTATCAGGTGAGTGTGCTGATGAACTTTTTGGTGGTTATCCATGGTTTACACGTGAAGAAGATATAAATGCCACTACCTTCCCTTGGTCAAAATCTGTAAGCGATAGAAAAAGTATACTATCTAAAGATCTTCAAAGTCTTCCATTAGAAGAATATGTTCAAGAAAAATATGATGAAAGTTTGCGTCAGGTTCCTAGGCTACCTGGTGAAAGTGAAAGAGAGCATAGAATGAGAGAGTTGTTCTATCTTAATATAAAATGGTTTATGATAACTCTACTTACGAGAAAAGATAGAATGAGTATGTCTAATAGCTTAGAAGTACGAGTTCCTTTTGCAGATCACAGACTTGTAGAATATGCCTACAATATCCCCATGGATATGAAATATTATAAAAATAGAGAAAAAGGACTACTAAGGGAAGCTCTTACAGGTTTACTACCAGAAGACGTGCTTTGGAGGAAAAAGAGTCCTTATCCAAAAACCCATAACCCTAACTACACTATTGCAGTTCAAAAGTGGATGAATATCATACTAAAAGATAAATCCTCACCAATATTACAGATTATAAACAAAGACAAGGTTCAGGAAATAGTTGATTCAGGTGGACGCGCCTATGGAAAGCCTTGGTTTGGGCAGCTTATGGCAGGGCCTCAACTTATTGCTTATTTAATCCAAATAGATACTTGGCTCAGGGAATATAATGTTGTAATAGAGTAGCACATTGAGCAAAAAATTAGCAAAAGACACTGTAGAAAATTATCTTCTACAGTGTCTTTTTCATATTCATTAATATTATTATTCTAAGCCTAAAGTATTTAAATATTTTAGGTAATTAGAATCCCACTGTTCAGTATTTATTGGAATATATTCTTCCATTTCAAAGGAATTCTTAATTATCATCCTGCCCTGCTTTTGATCTTTAATCTTTCCAAGTGCCTGTGCTTGAATTATTAGGTTTCCTATAGCTGTGGCCTCTACAGGTCCCGCAATTACTTTTCTTCCGGTTGCACTCGCAGTAAGTTCGCATAAAAGCTTATCTTGAATTCCGCCACCAACAATATTAATAGTATGGATTTTTTTATTCGTAATTTCTTCTAATTTTTCTATAGCCCACCTGTACTTAAGCGCAAGACTCTCTTCCACACATCTTATTACCTCACCAATTGACTGTGGTATAGGTTGATTTGTATTTTTGCAAAACTTCTTAACCTTCTCAGGCATATTACCTGGAGCATAGAAAAGTTGGTTATCTGGGTCTATAAAACTAACTCCACTTATTTCTGCCTTAGCCATTTGTACAATTTCTCCAAAGCCTAAACTAATGCCCTCCTTCTCCCAAGCACTTTTACATTCTTGAATAATCCAAAGACCCATTATGTTTTTTATAAGTAAAACCTTATTATTTGTCCCACCCTCATTAGTAAAATTATATTTATATACCTTATCATTAATAATAGGACCTTCATTTTCCATACCTAGTAGTGACCAAGTTCCACTACTTATAAAAACAAGATTATCTTCCGTCGACGGAACAGATGCCACCGCTGAGGCTGTATCATGTCCACCAACAGCTATTACTTTTATAGGCTTAATATTTAACTCCCTACAAATGCTTTCTTTAACAAATCCAACTTCTGTTCCAGGCATTATCATTGGCGCAAATATATTATTGGGTATATTTAGCTTATCTATAACATATTTATCCCAGGTTTTTTTTTCATAATTGTACAACTGAGAGGTTGTGAATTCTGTAAATTCTGTGAACCTTTTACCTGTAAGCATATAGTTAAATAAATCAGGCATCATTAACATGGTATGTGCTGCTTTTAAAATACTACTATTACTTTCCACCAACGAAAGCAGTTGATATATGGAATTATATTGTGCAAATTGAAGACCCGTCCTTTTAAATAACTCTTCTTTTGGAATATATTCGAAACATTTCTCCATCATATCTTCAGTTCTATCGTCTCTATAGTGAAAAGGATTACTTAAAAGTTCACCCTTTTCATCTAGTAGCCCAAAGTCTACCCCCCATGTATCTACACCGATGCTCTCTATTTTATATCCAGCTAGCTTACATTTTAGTATACCTCGCTTAATTTCATGACATAATTTTAAAATGTCCCATTGAAGGTGCTCGGAGAATATTACTGGATCATTTGAAAATCTATGAACCTCTATAAGTTCAAGCTTATCATTTTTTAAATTGCCTAAAATCGCCCTACCACTACTAGCTCCAAAATCAAACGCAAGAAGTTGAGTAGTTACATTCTTTAAAGATTCCATATTAAATACCCCCCTGCTAGTCTATTATAACGCCTTTCCTTAAAATTATATTGGCATATAATGCACTTTCACTAGTAGCAATTACAGCATATGCATTTTTAGCAGCTTCATAAAAAGCAAACCTTTCAATACTAGCAAATCCATTGAAATCAGGAGTATTTTTTTCAACTATTTTTCTATATCCTTCCCAAATTGGAGTCTTTACAGTATCGCCAGGCACTACTTCCATTAAAAAAACACAGTGTGGAGAATATTTAGTATCAAGTGGTAGAAGTTTTAATATAGCATCTAGTATTTCCGAAACACCAAGTCCATCGCATCTAACAAGCCTACTCGCTATACTAGCTGAGGGAAAGTTCCCGTCTGCAATAACTATTTCATCTCCATGACCCATTTCCATTAATATTTTTATTAATTCTGGAGAAATTAATTTAGGTATACCTTTAAGCATTTCAAACACTCCTTCCTTTAATAAAATCTAAAGTACATGTTCTATTTTTTGCCGTAAATAGGACCAAAGTTTTGACAAGCTCTATAATCGGCTGCTTCTTTATCCATTGTTCCGAAGGCATTCCAAGCGCTTGGTCTAAGTATTTTTTCTTCAGCAACATTATGCATACAAACAGGAATCCTAAGGATAGCTGCAAGTGTAATCAGATCAGCTCCAATATGGCCATAGCTTATTGCTCCATGATTGGCACCCCAGTTATTCATAACTGAATATACATCAGTAAAGGCACCCTTACCATTAAGTATTGGAGCAAACCAAGTAGTTGGCCAAGTTGGATCTGTACGTGAATCTAAAACTGAATGTATATCTTCTGGAAGTTCTACAGTATATCCCTCAGCAATTTGAAGCACTGGTCCTAAGCCATCAATTAAGTTAAGTCTGCTCATAGTAACAGGCATACTACCCTCTGAAACAAATTTCGAGGAAAATCCACCACCTCTGAAGTATCCATTATTTGCTGCATGCCAAGAAGTTGCAGCTAAGCAGTTCTTAACATCCTCTTCATTTATATTCCAAAATTCTTTCATAATAGATTTCCCGTTTTCTTTTTGCTTACCTGTAGCATCTAACGTAGTCGCTCCTGAATTTATAAGGTGAATTATTCCGTTTGTTGCCAGGCCGGTTAATTCTTTACCACTTACTCTTTTAACTGCCTCTGGGCTCCAGTAGGTTCTAACATCAGAAAAAATTTGAGCCGTGTTTGTTAATAAATGACCAAATAACATGGATGCTCCATTTAAGCTATCATTTTCTGTTGCAACAACAAAAGCTTCTCTGATTCCATTCCAATCGAAGGAGGAACATAGCATAGCTTCCATAAAATCACCGTTAGGAAAATGGTCCGTCCAGTGTCTTTGTCCTTGGAAGCCAGATGCAATAGCATTATGACCTTCACTTTCTTCTTTAAAGCCCATTTCTGCTAATCTCTCATTTCCAATCATTAAATCTCTTGTTATAATTGTCATCTTAACTACAGTTTCCCAGATTTTCTCTTTTTCTCCCTTTGACTTTTGATCTACAGGTTTATTTAAATCTTTACCCTCATTGCAATTTTCTTTAGTCCACGCTAATGCTTTTTCAAATTCCTGCCTGTCATATATTCCTTCTTCTATTCTTCTTGTTATTTCTGTCATATCAACATATTCATTTCTCATTCCAAGATATTTTTGGAAAAAGCTTGAATCCACAATAGAGCCTGCAATTCCCATAGAAACACTTCCAATAGATAAGTAGGACTTTCCTTTCATTATAGCTGCAGCAAGTCCTGCTTTTGCAAATTGTAGTAATTTGGTTTTTACATCTTTAGGTACTCCGTTATCATTACTATCTTGTACATCTTGTCCATAAATTCCGAAGGCAGGAAGACCCTTTTGATTATGTCCAGCAAGTGCTGCTGCAAGGTAAACTGCTCCTGGTTTTTCTGTTCCGTTAAAGCCCCAAATAGCCTTTGGTAGAAGTGGGTCCATATCGATAGTCTCACTTCCATAACACCAGCATGGAGTTACCGTTATAGTAAGTCCAACTCCAGCTCTAGAAAATTTATCTGCACATCTAGAAGCCTCAGCAACGCCACCTATAGTAGTGTCTGCAATTACACATTCTACTTTTTTGCCATTTGGATATCTCAAATTCTCCACTAGTAGCGCTTCAAGGGCTTTAGCCATACCCATGGTCTTTTCTTCCATAGATTCTCTAACACCTCGAAGGCGTCCATCGATAGTAGGTCTAATCCCTATTTTGGGTAAGTTTTCATAGAATTTATTATTCATAATTAATTGTACCTCCTAAAAATTATTTTAAAATTATACTTTCGAGGAATTTATACACAATTTACCTGGGTGCCTTCCTGGAATCCCCATTTTAGCTCTTAAGTCTAATAGGTCATTTACTTGTAAATTACTTAATTCTTTTGCTCCACCAAGCATGATTGAATGGTACATTAACTTGGCATAAAATTCTAAAGATTCCATTTTAAAATATGCCGCCAATAAATCTTCACCATAAGTAAGTGCACCATGGTTTTCTAATAATAATGCATCATAATTTTGAAGATATTTTGAAATGGCATTTGGAATTTCATAAGTAGACGGAGTACCATATTCAGCTATTGGTACTCTACCTAAAGATATTGTTGCTTCAGGCATTATTTGTTTTGTTAATGGGATACCTGCTATAGCAAAGCTTGTACCATAAGGTGGATGAGCATGTACAACTGATTTTACATCTGCTCTTTCCTCGTAAACTCTTATATGCATTTTAAGTTCTGATGATGGTTTATATTTACCGGACGCTTGAATTACTTCACCCTTCATGTTAACTTTACAAATCATGTCTGGAGTCATAAACCCTTTACTTACACCTGTAGGTGTAGTAAGTATTTCATTTTCACTTATTCTTACTGAAAAGTTACCATCGTTTGCTGCTACAAACCCATTATTGTAGACACGCCTACCTATTTCACACATAAATTCTTTGATTTCATATTCTTCAACCATTATTTTTGCCTCCATGTATTTGTTTTTCTTATATTTTACTTTGTTTTGTAAACGTATACTTATAGTCTTTTTCAGTGTGGATTTAATATTATAGCTTATCTTCCTGTTCCAATTATTTAATCACTTTTATAGTCATAGTATTACTAGTAGTTACTCCCGAATCATTAATAAACTCACAATAATAATTATACGTTCCAAGTTCTCTACCACTAATGCTTGTAACTGCTACTTGTGCTTGTGGTGTTTTTTCCTCTAGTGACTGTGTATCTATTAACACGCCATTTTCATATAACTTATAAACTTTACCATTGGTTCCCCACCACATATTGGTGTCTACCTTATAATTGCCGTCACCGTCCCAGTTATCATTTGAAAGTACAGGTATCCCTGGAAACGCATCGGTAACATTTACGGTAATTATATCGCTGGTTGTAGTACTGTTGTCATTTATTAACTCGCAATAGTATTTGTGTATCCCGTTTAGTTTTCCAGATATAAGTGTTACCGCTGTCTGTACACTCGGCGAACTCGGAGTTAAGCTCTTAGCATCTATTAATACTCCATCTTCATAGAGTTTGTATTGGGTCCCGTTTTCTCCCCACCACAAGTTCATTGTAATATTATAGGTCCCTCCCTTTAAGCTAGTATCCTGTCCGTTATCATCAGCGAGTACCGGCTTTCCTGGAATTCCCAGCGTTTCTGATGAATTGGTCTTTGCTGGTACTATAACATTTATTCTTGCTGTATCTGCTGCCATATTATCTGATGTTTTTGTTACTTTAAATACCACAGCTACTGTTGTACCCTCTGTTGGTGGTGCTATTGTTCCATTTAGAGCTATAGTTGCTATTGTTGAAGTTGCTGATTTTATTGCTATTGTATAGCCGTCTGGAACTATTGGTAATGTTAAGCTTGTTGCATCCTTCGCAGGTGCTACTACACTTGTTATTCCTGCTGCAACTGTTTCTGCTGTTACTACTACTATTACAGCATTATTAAAGTTTGTAGTTGCTGTAGCAAGTGCTATTATTTGAGCATCTGCTTCTTCTTGAGTTGCTGTTGCATCTGTACTTATTACTGTAGCTATAGTTATTTCACTTTGAAAAGCATCTTTTGCTCCTTGAGGAACATTTCCAATTGCTGCACCTACTGTTTTACTTCCAATTAATATTGTAGCATCATTAATTGCTGCTACTAATGCAAGTACGGAAGTATTTTTCATTACTTCAAAATTGTAAGTTTCGCTTTGCCCCACTCCGCTTATTTCATTAATTGCTTGTACACACCAATAGTATTTGCCTAGTTCCAAATTATTAATTGTGTAGTTTGTTGCTGTCAAAACTTGGTCAAATAGAGGTGAACTCATATCACTGTTTTTAGAAAACCTAATCCTATATTTTTCCGCACCTCCTGTTTTATTCCAAGCTAGTTCCACCATAGTCCCGTCTATGCTTAAATTGTTTCTTGGATATACAAGATGAACATTGGAATCCCACACAGGTGTGGTTTCCATTCCTATTTCATCAAAGGGTATATTTCCATATCCATTTTGCACTGTATGCTCCGATGTAGTTTTTATATTTCCGTTAACCGTGCCGTTGTCAATTACGGATTGACTTATAGACTCATAGCCTGCACCTCCCGTTGCCGCACCGTAACTATAATTATTCGTTATCATCACGTTTTTTGGTAAACCCGCATCAACAGGTTCGCCGTTTGCCTGCCTTGTAGCGTCGCTTACAAGTTCCGCAAGGCCTGCATATTTACCCTCCCATAGCGAAGCACTGTATCCAATTTTATTGATTATACTCATAAGCCCTTCGTATACCGTGCCGCCCGGTAGCGTACTACTATGGGCCCATCCCCCTACCTTCGCTCTCGCATCATAGTATATTGAGTTATCACAGTCGATTAATACATTATCCTTAAATGTATTATTCCGTCCTCCGCCAAATAGCGCCACCTGAGTACAATTTTCAAATACATTGCTGGTTACCTGTGTTCCTCCCACCATATCGTCAATGTACACAGCTTGCGTCATAAAGCTTAGGAGAGATGGGTCTTTTTTTATATCATGAAAATAATTATATCTTATTACATTTCCTAAAGTTGTCCAGTTTCTTGATGTGTATATTGCTCCGCTATCGCTGGTTTCTTTTACAACATTGTAAATTTCATTATATTCTATCACATTGTCATTGCTATTGAATTTTATAGCCACATGTGGTGAGTCATGAATATTATTATGCGAAATCGTATTTCCAGTGCCCTCTACATTAATTCCTGGCTGATATGTTCTGAATATTCTACCAAAATTATAGATATTGCAGTTTTCCACCCTAGAATTTGCCGGTATTAATGCTAGTCTACTACCGCCCCACATGTTTACACCTGTACCGCCGATATTATATATATTACATGAGTTCACGATTGAATTCGTCGCTTGCTCCAGAGCTATTCCTACATTTCCCACATTTCTGATATTGCAATTTGAGATGTTAATATTGTCAGATTTTCCATTAATGAAAATACCATGTCCTCTTGAAAGTTCTACATTGATACCTTTAATTTTTATATCTTTAACTCCGCCATCCAGTCTGAAAATAGTGTACGCTAATGTTGTAAGTTCAATTGAGTTTTCGGAAAATTCATCCGTGGGGTAATAATAAAGTATATTACTTACATTATCGATGTACCATTCACCGGGAACATCTAGTTCTTCTAACATGTTAAACGCATAATATCTATCATTTGAGGAAAGTCCGTAGCTAGGTGCCTTTGTAAGCGTTAGTACTCCATTTACTTCATCAACAGTATCAATATGAATCGGCTGGCACGCATAATTTTGGGTCCAATATCCGAAAAGCATTGAGCTTGCGCTGTCTGCCCAGCGAAATGAGCGTGTATTGTCTAATTTAAAAGACTTTTTATCAGCAAGCGGACTGCCTGTAAGTGCCCAAGTTTTGTTAGGCCATCTAGCAAGCGTTTGCTCTGATGATTTTACATATAATTCATAGTATGCAGAAGATGATGTTTGTACTGCGTATTCGGGATATGCAGTAGTTTGACCTGTATAGGTCTTCAAATTTATTTGGTACACCTTGCCTACTGCTTCCCTTGGTAATTTTGACAGAATGGTTGCATCCTGTGTTTGAGTAAATCCCTCTTTTGGAAGGTTCACACTGCCGCGAAAGGAAACCTCACCGTCACCGAATGCTTGTATGTTCATGCCGTTGTCCGCGGCAGTTAAAACAATAGACGAGCTTCTTCTATAAATCCCTGCATGCAAATATACTGTGTTTCTAAAACCATCTCCATACGTAGTTTTATACTGTCTAAAAAGCGTTGTCGCTTTTTCAAAAGTTGCCACCGGAGAGTTTGGGTAACCGCTGTTTGCGTCATTTCCAGACTGGGATACATAAGTCCCGAAAAGCTTTATAATTCTTTCCTCCAGTTCCGGCGTCATCGCATACTGATTCCCTATGATTACAAATTGAAATGAGGTTGACTTATATACCTGAAAGCCCTTTTGTGCAAAATAGTCTGCGCTGACATATTCCACCCCGGCGTCATTTAGCGTTTGCAATTCAGTAGCCACTATATCTGCGCAAACCAAAATATCTTCCCCGAGTGCCTTAGGATAGCTAGAGTATTCCTTTACCGTACCTTTTGTTATATATATGGGACTGTTTGCCGCCATAATCAGTGAATGATCTAATATATCCGCAATATCGCTGACCATTGCAATGATAGCATTATTGCCTATTGTTTCCGCACTTTTTACATTGAAAAGCCCTCCCATTAGGCTCATAATCATAGTAAGTATTAGAATTTTGGCTACCATTTTTCTTGAATTTTTCATTTTCTAATCCTCGCCCCCCTTTAAATTATCTAACCTATTTAAATCAAAAACCCCCGAACTACAAATTTATTGCTCGAGGGTTTTTAATATTATTTAATCACTATTATAGTCATTGTATTACTAGTGGTTACTCCTGAATCATTTATAAACTCACAATAATAATTATACGCTCCAAGTTCTCTACCACTAATGCTTGTAACTGCTACTTGTGCTTGTGGTGTTTTTTCATCTAGTGACTGTGTATCTATTAACACGCCATTTTCATACAACTTATAAACTTTACCATTGGTTCCCCACCACATATTGCTGTCTAACTTATAATTGCCGTCACCGTCCCAGTTATCATTTGAAAGTACAGGTTTACCTGGAAGCGAATCGGTAACATTTACGGTAATTGTATCACTGGTTGTAGTACCGTTGTTATTTATTAATTCGCAATAGTATTTGTATGTCCCGTTTAGTTTCCCAGATATAAGTGTTATCGCTGTCTGTGCATTAGGAGAACTCGGAGTTAAGCTCTTAGCGTCTATCAATACCCCCTCTTCATATAGTTTATATTGGCTCCCATTTGCTCCCCACCACAAGTTCATTGTAATATTATAAGTCCCTCCCTTTAAGCTAATATCCTGTCCGTTATCATCAGCAAGTACCGGCTTTCCTGGAATTTCCAGTGTTTCTGATAAAATGGTCTTTGCTGGTACTATAACATTTATTCTTGCTGTATCTGCTACCATATTATCTGATGTTTTTGTTACTTTAAATACCACAGCCACTGTTGTATCCTCAGTTGGTGGTGCTATCGTTCCATTCAGAGCTATAGTTGCTATTGTTGAAGTTGCTGATTTTACTGCTACTGTATAGCCTTCTGGAACTATTGGTAATGTTAAGCTTGTTGCATCCTTCGCAGGTGCTACTACACTTGTTATCCCTGCTGCAACTGTTTCTGCTGTTACTAATACTATTACAGCATTATTAAAGTTTGTAGTTGCTGTAGCAAGTGCTACTATTTGAGCATCTGCATCTGCTTGCATTGCTGTTGTATCTATGCTTATTGCTGTAGCTGTTGTTACTGCACTTTGGAAAGTATCTTTTGCTACTTGAGGAACGTTTCCAATTGCTGCACCTACTGTTTTACTTCCAATTAATGCTTTTGCATCACTAATTGCTACTACTAATGCTGTTTTGTCTACTGTTACTACTACCTTAGTTCCAGCTTTTTCAGCACTGTTGAATGTTACTGTTGCTGTTGCAAGTGTTGAAACTGCACTAGTTACTTCTGCTTGAGTAGCATTTCCGTTAGTAGCTACTGTTTGCGCTGCTGTAATCGCATCTGTGTAAGTAGTCAAATCTGCTTGTAGTACCCATTTGTCAGCTGTTAATACATCAGAACCATCTAAGCTTACTGCTGCTATTGCACTGTTTGTAGTTGCATCACTAATTGCTGCTACTAATGCTGTTTTGTCTAGTGTTCCCACTACCTTTGTTCCAGAGTCAATCATAAAGTTAGCAAATCCAAAGTTTACTGCATTTGTTTCATTGCTATTAACCGTAATTGTTATGGTATGCTCCTTATCCTCCAAGTCGCCTTTAATAGCTAACGGCATCGGCATATTGACAGTTGATTTTATAGTAATCGTGCCGGTCATACCGATCCCTACACCGTCGTCTATTACATAGTCTGCTGATGTGCCTGTAATTCCTTTAGGCGCATACAACGATATTCTTTTTCCTTTAAACTTATAGGTCAACTTATCGCCCGCCGTCGTTGATTTAGCCACTCCGCCGGAAAAATACCAATCGACCTTTTGCCAGTTTCCGGTGTAGATTGCCTTATTCCAAGACTCTAACGTCGGATTTATATATCCTGTATCATTAGTCTCCACTTTAGTCATAACCTTAAAGTAATCACTTGGAGTACTACTTAGCTGCTCTGTAATGTAGTTTGCATACGCTGCTCCACCCACTGCATTGGGATGTACGCCTTCTGCTGTTATTGGTGTAGCGCTAGGATAGCTTACTTGATTGCCAGCTGTCCAAACGTATTGTCCAGTGGGATTGGTATCGCTTGCAATCTTGCTGTCAATATAAGCACCTACATCCACCGCGCCTATACCATATTTACTCAAAAGAGTGGAGTAGTTTGCTATAGAAGTTCTATAAGCTCCGCCTGCTTGTGGCATATAGAGTAATATAACAACAGGTTGATGTTCCTGCGCCATTAGCTGCCTTATCATAGATTCCATTGTATTTGTGGCAATGCTGCCAATGGCACTGTCATTCACCGCAAATTCAATAAATACGATATCAGGTTTTTTGCTCATCATATCCTTTTGAAGTCTGTAGAGCCCCAGATCGCTGCCTGTGCCGCCAACGCCCGAGGTGATATACGTAATGCTTCTGCTAGGCTGATTTGCTTTGAAAAAATTAGTAGAAAGCGGTACCGTATATTGTAGTTGCTGTGTAATTGAGCCTCCTATATAACCTACCTTAAGTGGCAATGCTGGATTATTATAAACATCTAACCCGTATGTGCGTTTACCGGGCACGCTAGTTTCAATTGCTTGACACAATGGACCTTCCACCGGATTCTGATTCACCACAGTTGTTTTCAGCTTAAACTCACTGGTCCAATTTAGGGGTATATCAAAGTTTAGAGTAATATTTTTTTCACTACCTGCCAAAGCGCTATCTGAAATATTTTTTATTTGGCCCAATTCATTGTTGCCGTCATACATTCCCACTGATAAATTATAATCTATTGTTGATGTACCATTGTTTTTGAGAGTTGTTGTGTATACCATTTTATCATCTGCAAAAGCAGTTTTTGCCATTGTGTCTTTTATTGCAAATTTTTGGGTTGTGGTAAATGAGGTTTCATATGCACTAGTCATTGAACCCCCAACTGCTGTTTTAATACCTGAAACGCCAATTTTATAGGTTTTAGCCTCCTTTAAAGGGTTTGTAAAGGTTATTTTTATATTATTATTATTAGAGCTATCAACACCTACTGTATAATCGGCATTGTTGATTTTTACATCGTTTTCATAAACTGAAATATTACTTTGTACTACACTTGTATCCATTAGAGGTGATTTCGTATAAATAGTAACACCTGTATCGGTTGCCACATCCTGCGCATCTGATAACGGAGATACCCATTTGATTTCCGGTGTATCTAAATTTTCCACCGACACATTATCAATCCAATAGATTCCGTTATTATCCGGGTTGTTTGTAGTATCAAGATCTACATCCATGCCCTGATAATCGTCCGCTTCCGATGTTGCACTAAATATAATTTGATTCATAAGGGTCATAGTGTTTACGCCTGTTTGACTGCCTATTGTAGCTCCTAAGTTATCATAGGCTTTTATGGCATAAGGCTTCAATGCCGATGTCATATCAAGCGTTTGCTCCACTGTCATATATTTATCAGTAGATCCGTTTGCGATATAATTATTAGTACGCTCTGTGGTTACAACTGGAGTTTTCCAATATTCATTCTTATAGAAACACATACTGGCAATAGTACCTGCACCTGAAATTGTACCAAAGTTAGCTAATTTTTTACTGTGATTTTGAAGCCTTGAATCAAATTTGAACTGCGTCTGCTTTTTCGCTGTTGCTTGTATATCTCCAAAATTATAATAAGCTGTCAAACTGCTAGTTGATGTACTCTTTTCCAGCCTCAGCGCAAGACTGTTTGTGATAGGGTCTTTTACCACCTTTACACTGTCCCCTATATTATTGATGATGAAAATCCAGTTTCCCAATGAGTGACGACCGATTGTATTAAAGGTTGTGCCCTCAGCATAACCCTCAAAATTGTCCTTCACCTTAGTTGTAGTAACCGGATACGAAAAATCTCTCAATGTTTCCGCCTTAACATTGTCAATCCAATAAATACCGTTATTAAGAGGGTTTTTTGTCGTGTCTAGGTCCGTAGCCGTACCGGATCCTGCAGCTAATGTTGTTGCGCTAAATAAAAGCTTTGAAATGCTCGTAGTTGCTGTTGAGTCCCCTTTAGCGATCACATTTGCTGATTTGTCATAGCCTTTGATGTCAACCCATTTAGCACTTAAATTAAAGTTTTGCACCACTGTTAAATATTTAGCTTTAAATGGAGGTAATGAGTTTGATGAAATAAACATATTAGCAGTTGCTACTGAGTTTCTATAGTAATTCCATCCACTTAAAAATAATTTTCTAGCTGAAGCGTTTGAGGCGTCTTTAGGCGTGCCCCACTCTTGCAGGTTTTTGCTGTGGTTTTGAAATCTTGTGTCAAATGTTACTCTCGGTTTATTGCTAATATCCGAGGTAATTGTCGTTCCAAAGTCAAAGGTAGCGTCTAAAATAGCTCCAGTGCTTCCCTTAACAATTTTCAAAGCAAGGCTGTTTGTGACAGGGTCTTTTGCTACAGATACGCTGTCGCCTTCACCTGTAATATTAAAAGTCCATTTACCCAAAGTCTTATCAGCAGAATCCTTGGTAATCGTTGTGCCTTCATCATAGCCTTCAAAATTGTCCGCTTGGATAGTGGTATTGCCTATTGTCCCCGATTCTGGCGCTATAGGTATATTTTGAAATCCAAACCAATAAAAATTAGTGGTAAACGTTTTTTCAAACGTCAGATAGATATCATATACACCTTTCGGCAACGTTTGAGTCAATAGCGATTCTTTTGCTATATAATCAGACCAGCTAGTTCCGGTAATTACTATTTCTGCAATCGGCTGTGCAGTTGGGCTCCCCACATGGACTTTCATAACATTTCCAGAATATGGTGCTGCCGTGCCTCCTGCAAAAACAAATGCATTTGCATCACCAGAAAGTTCCACATTTCCATAGTGAAGCATGGTACCACCCCATGTATTGGTTACAACCGAATCTGTTTTACCATTTATTACTGTACTAGTTATTGTTGGTGGCTGGTTAACTTGTCCCGCCACAGAATCAGTAAATTCATAGGCATAAATCTGCGACAAATAACTGTTATTTATAAATACTTCGCTCAAGGAAATTTTTTCAATTGCCAAAGAATGATATATCTTTGTGCGAATATAAACATTATTTATGCCTTTTACATTTCTTGTAATTATAGATGCAATGTTTTTACCGGTGAGATAAGGCGCAGTTGCAGTCAGTGTTGTGGGTGGAAATAGCTTACCTGTTTCCAAACTGTCACCCACAATCACTTCGATTTGGTCCCCTGTATTATAACAATCTCCTGCAAAGGTAATATTAATTTGATTTTTGGTTTCTCCGAAATCTACATCTTTAATTTCAACCCATTGTCCCGCAGCGCTGAAATGTGCCATACCGTCCTTTATTTCTGCGCCTTCAGACACAATTGAGTTTTCCACAGTGTAATACCCGAAATCATTGTCAAGATTCTCATAATTCTCTAAATATTCAGGTTTCCCAATGGTAGAACCTGACCTAAATGGTTTTGCATTCGGATAATCAGTCGGTGTCAATGATGCTTTGCCTTCCGGCCTCAATCCCAAAATACTATTGTTCCACTGATTGACATATGCAAAGGTCGTCGGGAACTGAGCCTTGGTCTGAATATACACTGCTTTCGAAAGTTTGGAAACCGGTGAAGTGTAGAACACTATATTGTCATATACTTCTATCATCTCACAATAGTTGTCATAGTAAATACCAAAATTAGTTGCATCGGACGCCCAAGAATCATATGCAATGTTATTATGGAATTTCGTTTTAAGTTTATCTGTTCCTTGAAGCACACCATGTACATAGGTAATACCCACGTCACGGGTACAAATACCACTATTATAAAATTCATTATATGCCACTTCGTCTGGTAGCATCGGTGGAAGTAATCCATCTAGAAGCCACTTCTCGTTAACACTGATATCAAAAACGGAACGACCGGCATTACGCAAGGTATTGCCAAAAATACCATGACCGCCTCTAGGAGTATCAATATCTTTCCATGCCTCTGTATTCATAAACAAACCGCCTACATAACTGCCCATATAACCACAATCAGATATTATGTTATTTTCGATATACTCATATTTTCCAACCATATAAATGCCTGCAGCAGCGCTGAAATCAATATGGCTATTTACAACGGCATTATCACTGCCGCCCAAATAAATTCCCATTTCACCACGTTGTGGTGTGCCACTAGGATTTTCATTATTACAATCTTCAATAAAGCCTTCTCTATTGTCCTGACTATCGGTATAATGGCTCACATAACGCATTGTGCCACCATCAATCACACACATCTCACTATTATTCATCTTCATACCACCGCCAATAGTATCAATACCAACCATCTGAACATATTTGCTGTTTTCCAAATCTGCCACCAATTGGCGTTTCTTCACTTCCACTTTCAAAGTTTCAGCAGTTTCTCCCACCTGCGGATATATATAAACCTTATTATCCCCCACATTCCATTCACCCGGCACATCAATGGCGTTTTTAGTCCCTGTTATATAGCCGAAGTCGGTTGGTTTGGTATCCCAAAACCACCATTGTTTAGTTCTATTAATGAATTCTAATTTCCCTATGTCAGAACTAATTATCTCTGCGGTACCCATTGACCAGGCGCTACCATGCATGCTGACAAATGTTCCGCCTTTCCAATAGTCCACTTCCTGGTTTAAATCTGTAGTGCTGACCGCTGACTGATATAATAGAGCAGTATTAGTTTTCACTACCTTGATATTGCCCTGCGTCGGCCACAGCGGACTGAGAGTGGAATTTACCGGAACTTGCCTGCTAGCAGTATCCGTATTGGGCTGCCTCGCCTCAGCAACTGCATCTCCCTTATAGAAAAGTTGGTTTCTTCCTCTTCCTAAATCCCAGTCTATGTCTGCTACAAGAATATTATCCTTATAAAGAGTAAAATTACTCACCTCTTCTGTAGCGGAGATGACTACTTTCTCATTCTCTGCCGCTTTAAAAATAATTGGTCTGGTTGGCGTTCCGTTGTTTTTTGGTGTGAATACTTCCCTGTATATACCTGCATGAACAATAACCGTATCCCCTGCTTGTGCCACTTCGCCTGCTTTGTTTAGTGTGCGGAAGGGAGTTAGTTCATTTCCGTTATTTAGGTCGCTTGCCTGTGCTGTCACTGCCACATGGTAAATTTTACTTATTTGCTCCCCGCTCGCTTGAGGTACGTAGAGGGCAAATTCCTGTTTTACATAATCAAATACCACCTCATTATGTAAAATATTGTTAACACTTTGTTTGTCATCAATGGCGATAATCCCGTCACGATATCCAACCGTTTCGCCGATTACTTCCGCAAAGTAGCTTAGTTGCAGATATTTTCCACCGCTTATATCTTGAATCACATTCATAATTTCTTCCGGTTTACTGGAATTCACCCGTTTGAACAGATGGCTATCTTTTAAAGAAAATTCCAAACCGTCCTTGCGAAGCAGTGCATATCCTTTATCTGGCATATCTTCATAGTAGTATCCTAGTGCTCTCGCTAAAGTTTGAATCGGAAGATATAGTTTCCCATCTACAAGCTTAGGTACCTCCGATGCGTCTTCAATATTAATATATCTTCTGGAACCGTTTACCTTGATAATAGAAGAATTCTCCCCAACCAAAACAGCTGTTTGAATTGCTTTTTCATTCTCTGTTAAATTTGGTAAAATGGTTTCTACTGCAGAAGGTGTATCCACATTTTCCTTATTGAACACAATACTCGTAATTGTAAGCGAACCCTCGCTACTTAATGTAATATTCCGATCTCCTTGCCTCTCTGTTATATCAAAGGATTGGGTTGCGGTTTGTGCCCCCGCTTCCAATGGAATATCATACAGTTTTGTATCCATTGCAAGTGTTAGTTTTCCTGCCTCTGTGGATTCATAATTTATTTGGACACTTATGCTGTTAAACGGAAGAAAGATTTCGTATCCGACCTGTGCATTCACATTCATCCGCAATTTTTCACTTTCCATCACAGCATTTTTAGCCATGGTAAAAGAACCTATGGGCAATTGATACACAATCGGTCCCACAGTATACGCACCTGCACTTAAAGTAGGGCTAATAATCATAAGAAATACTAATATAAAAATAGCAATACGCTTCATCATAGATAGTCTCCTCCTGTTTATTTATTTTTCGTTTCCAACCACTTGTCCACTTTTGTAAACGATATCATTATCCATATTTTCATATTAGCATATTTAGGGATTTTTTTATCATCAAAATAATGTATAAATTGCAACATTATTGACATTCATTTAAATATTATTAAAAATTCAATTAAAAGTATTAATAATAGTATCAGATTTAAAATTAATAAGATAGAATTCTATAAAAAATACCCCTTCACTTCTTATGCCGAAGAAGTGAAGGGGTATGGTGCCCATTTTTTTTTAATTTAAAATAACTTATTAAATAACCACGGTCTCCCCAGATTTAATCATAATATTTTGTCCATCTACTTTAATCCAAACTGCAAATGATGATGAATTATAAGCCATAGAATAATCTGCTGAATATTTCAAAGTTTTTAAGGCGTCTAGATAATCCACAACTTCAATATTAGTTGCATACCAAATATCCACTCTATTACTTACAGCCTCAGCAAACTCCTCTATAAGCTTCCAGTTATCATCCACATCGAACTCATAACTGTGTCCCCAAACGTAAAAAAGTGATTGCGATTCAGATTGGTTGTTTATAAAAGCTTTTGCCAAATCCATGAGTTTGGAATTTGTATGATGGCAAGTTGGACACCACTCAAGGTAATTTTTAGGCAAGCTGAATCTTTCATGCTCCCGAGTAGTTCTTGAATATTCAATGCCACAAGTCTTCAACACTTCAAGCACGGTTTCATTGTAAGTACCAAAAGGATAGGCCATTCCTCTTACCATATAACCAAATGTCTTCTCAAGATTTTTTCTATCTTGAAATATCTCTTTTATTACTAACTCTCTGGATAGATTTTCAAGATGAGGATGGCTTAAACTATGTATGGCCACTTCGTGGCCTGTGTACAGTTCCTTTATAACATCCACATTTATTCGTTTTATGACAATGCCATGGTTTACCCATTGATTACTTTCATCCTGTATCCCTGAGTTAAGGTTGAAGGTAGCTCTTAGTTTATATTTATTAAAGATTTGAACCAACCGCATGTCCTGACTAACACCATCATCATAACTCAGGGTTAAAGATTTCGTAGTTCCCCCCGGCCATAAATTAATTATTCTCTTCACAAATTGTCACTCCTTTTCAATTCACATCTTTATTTTTATCTACATTATAACTTTAACAATTGCAGTTTTTCTTCCAGAAACATGTGGAATTATATTCCCTTTTATCCTCTCTCCATCAACACTAATAGATTTTGCTCCCTTAGAATTATTGGAAATTTCAATATCATATTTACAACCTCTAAATTCTCTTTCTATTGATATGTTATCCCACTCACTAGGAAGGCAGGGATTAATCATAAGACCTTCCCATTGTGGTCTAATTCCCATGATGTATTGTGTAACTGCAACATACATCCAAGCTGCAGTACCGGTAAGCCAAGATACATTAGCTAAACCAAATTTATCTGATTCAGGTCCAAATATATTTGAAACATATACATATGGTTCAGCTTTATATCTCCATATGCCTGCCTTTTCCATAGCCACATTCGGTATTAATTGCTTATAATATTTATAGGCAATATCTCCCCTACCTAGCATACATTCAGCAATTATAGCCCAAGTATTAGCATGGCAGAATACCGCTCCATTTTCACCTGTTCCTGGATTATAGTTAGTTAGTGGATCCTCAGGACTTGGGAAGTTAACTATTGATGGATGAATTTTTTTAATGCCTAGTTCTGTATCAAGCATTTCTTTAACGCAGTCCATAGCTTGAATGCATTTATCCTTGTCACCCATTCCTGACATTACAGCCCAAGTTTGTGCATTTAACCAAATTTTTGCTTCCTCATGTACATCTGAACCCAGGAATCTTCCGTCATCCATTACTGCTCTTCTAAACCATTTACCATCCCAACCCGTTGAGTTTACTAAAACCTTCTGCTGCTCATACTTAGTATTATACTTTAGAACTTCCTCCTTATTACCTTTAAGTTTTGCAAGTTCAGCCATTTTCTTAAGAGCCACGCCAAATTGCATAGCTGTCCATATGCTTTCACCTTTTCCCTCACGGCACACTCTAAATAACTGATCATTCCAATCAGAACGTAGCATCAGTGGGAATCCATTTACCCCGAGCTTGCTAAGAGTAAAGTCTATAGATTTAGTTAAGTGATCATAAACTGTTCCATCTCCACCATCATAATAACTAACTTTTTCATCTAAAAAGGATAAATCCCCACTTTCAATAACCACCTGCCATACTGATAATACTGTCCATAGATGATCATCTGAATGTATTGATTTTACTGGTTCCCATCCTTCATTGGGGAAGAAATAATGATTTACATGTCCATCTTTATATTCTTGCGAGAGTAAAAGCTTGATCTTATCCTTTGAAGCTTCTATATCAAAAGGTACCTTTGAGAGTATATCTTGCGCGGTGTCTCTATACCCCACCCCCCTGAAGGTTCCAGTGGCATAAAAGGATATATTCCTTGAAAATAAGAAGTTTCTATCTGCCTGATAGGGATTCCAGATATTTATTTGCCTTTGTGCATCCGTGTCCGGTAGGCTGCATTTAAATTTACCTAAATAGTTATTCCAATGCTCTTTTAAAAGTTTAAAGGATTTAGAAGTGAAATCAGCCTGCCTGGAATTCTCAATGGATTTCTCTATCTCTTCCTCTGTCATTCCTGTACCTAAAAATATATTTATTGTTTCTTCCTGCCCTGCTTTTATTGTTATATCGAATTGAAGAGCTGCGCAAGGATCCCCTCCCAGTAGTGTAGAATTAGTACATCCATCCTTTTCAATTGCAAAAGGATTAGCCTCTGAGCGATAGCTTCCGATAAATTCATCTCTATCCCCGTCATAAGCACTTGGACGCCTATCAGCTGTGAAATACACAAGTGGTGTTTCATCAGGCTTTGGCTGATTTTCAACACCATATTTGTAAATTAGTGCCCCAGAGCTCTCCTTATATTTAACGGAAAGTTGGTGTTTATTATAACATTGCCACTGCAGTTCTCTCATAAACTCCATCATTCCAAGCTCTACAAAGGCAAAGAGTTTAATTTTTTTATCCACAGAGTTATTGTTCTTTAATTTTAAGTTCCATATTAGGGAATTCTCAAGTTCGCCTACAAAGTAAGTAAGTTCTGCACACAATCCATCTTTTTCAGCCATAAACCTTGTATACCCCATACCATGTGCTGATTCCCATTTATCAAGTCTTACTTCTACCGGTTCATAGGTAGGTGACCAATATTCTTTAGTCTTCGCATCTTGAATATATATATATGGGCCAGAGCGATCCGTTGGTAAATGAAAAAATCTATACCTTGAAATTCTCCATATTTGAGGTGATTTATAAAAAGCAACACCACCCCCTGCTTGAGATATCATTGTATGAAAGGTTCCGTTAGAAAGATAGTTCATCCAAGGTGTTGGTGTATCATGCCTTTTAAAGCGCACTTCTTTTTCTTCATCCTTAAAATAATAGTAAGATTTTATATCATTTCTATCCATATCATTTCCGTCCATATTTTCCCCTCCATTATTTTGGGTCTACTTCATCAATAGTAAGTTGGTATCTTATATTGTCTGGGTAACTTCCATCTAAATTCACAAATACCGGTCTTAGTTTAATAATCGTATCCATTGCACTAGCCGCAATTATAAATCTGTTAAGTCCCTTAGTTAAAGTTATTTCTTTTATATTAACTATTTTAATACCCTCTTCTGATTTTTTATATTCCTCTAATAAATCTCCATTTACCCACAATTTAAAGGAGCAGCTTGTATCAATATTAAGGCTTAACTTGTGAGATCTATCATCCATAGATATAATATTTTTATTACCAATATAATCTACAAAACAACTTAGAAAATAAGTTCTATTAGAACTATTGGAAATATTTATAAACCCTTCTGACTCTTTCTCTATTTTCTTCATCCAACCATAAAGACCCTCACCAAGGTTATTTAAAGAGTAATTTTTATCACTATAATATTCCTCAGCCTTTTTATAATCTTTGTATTCTTCGTGGGGCAAAGCTAAAATGTAATCAATAGAATTATCTTTTTCAGATTTTTCATAAGCAAATAGCTCTTTATCCACTATATTGTTACCCAAATTAGCTAATAATCTAGAATAAAATCTTATATTCTTATCCTGTTTACTATTAGTTGCTACCTGGCTTATAATAAACTTACCATCACCATACTCTTTATCTACAACATATGCTAGACTTTCGGCAGCTTTGTTTTTATTCATTTCTATTAGTGCTATTCTACTATATTCATCGCAAAATCCTCTTACAAAATAATCATACCATGGTGTACTACTTAAACTCATAAGTATGTTATTTCCATCCTCTATTTCAATACTATTTTCGCAAATGGAGATATTTTCAACTTGCCTTGGGGTAAGATATATTTTCTCATACCTAAATAAATCAGTAATTGGAATTCCCTTGGTAATTAAACTTTCCTTTACTACTTCAAGTTGATAAGTAGCAATATTTTTTATATCAATGCTGCACTTAAGTAACTGTTCAAGTTCAGATTGGTTATTTGTATCGCAGGGTAATACTAAAACAGTCCCCCCTTCTTTCACATAACTCCTTAATAGATCTACTTTTATGCTACTAAGTGATTTTGGGTCTACAATCAGTGTTTTGTATTTACTCAAATCTAGTTGTTCTTTAAAGTTATTTGGATCTTGTAAATCAAATTCTAATCCACAATTACTTAAAAATTTAAAGGTTTCACTATCTTCAGTTGATAAGAGACATGCGCTTACTTTAAAAGGAATCTTTAACTGAGAAACATAACCTAGCATGTTTCTGAGTATCAAACAAGCTTGAGGTATTGTTTCGTAGTTATTGATTATTTCTAATTGATTTAATATCATTGTTCCTAAATGATGCTTATATTCTATTAATGGGGTCCACAGATCTCCACCATCACCAAAATCTCCAGCACTACATTCAAGAAGCATTGTAAAATCACCTTTTACTGGTTTAACAAAAACTTGCTCTATTGAGCTTTCTGGAACTTCTTCTTTTATGCCAGGCTTCCAAAATATAAAATCCTCATCTGTAAGTCCTTTAAGCACCGGATGTTTGCCATTATCATTACTAGTGATATGAGAACTAAAGAACTTCTGTCTTAAAATATTTATATCTCCTACAACAAACTTTGACTGTTCAAGTTGAACTATAACTCCACCCTTGTAAGCAAAGCTACCCAAAACCTCCTGATATTTATCAGCACTACTTGGTATATAGCTTCCTATTATTAAAATATCATAATCATTTATCTCTTTTGTGAGCTTATCAGTTCGTTTTAAATTCATAACTAAGTTTTTAATAATATTATAGGCTTCATCATTTCCAAAATAAATTATACTTTTATTGTTCATATCAATAGGAGACTTTTTGTAGCTTCCTGGACAAATTTTATATACTTTTCTTAAAATATGTTTTTCTTCATCTTCTTGGTAAAGAATTGCTTCAAGATATATTTTTTTTATCTCATCACAATTTTTAGGAGGGCTAAACTTAATTTCAATGCATTTCCTTTCACCTGGTAATTGCATGAAAGAAACACTTCTAGAATGAATAAACCTTCCATCCTCTTCTCTTACTTTTATATTGAGTTTGGCGTTATAAGAATATAAACTGTCATTATACACATCAAAGTTACGAGATATCTCTTTATCATCAAAGAAAAAGCTATTATATTCTGAAGCTATAATGGTAACAGGTTTATAGCTCTCTTTTAGTATAGGCATTCCAACGCTAGGAATATAATTTGGGTAATCCTTTAATAGTCCATTATTTATTGTAAGTGAATTCTTCCTTATTACTAGAGGTTTCACTCCTATAGTATCTAGACTTTCCTGCTTAATGATAACATCTTCAAAAGGCATACTTTTCATAAGATAATGTGCAAAATTAAAGGAGGTTATTCCTGAAACTTCATTTTTACGTGAATATTCTACATATAGTTTTTCTTTTAAAGCTGTCCCCTTAATGGATTCTTCAATTGACAAATATACCTTTGAACCATTATAAGCACTTGTATTTTGTGGACATACGTACCAAAAGCCTCCATGTTCACCAAAAACAAGAGGTTTAGTCCTATCCCACTGTTCTATGGTGCCATCTATGTTATAATGTCTACTTTCAATTTCTGTATTCTCTTTACTTATAAGTCTGTTATCACCTTCTAAAATGATAGATCTAGTATTATCAATTCGCCTCATTATACTCATCATTTCAGGTAAATGTAGTTTAAATTCATCTCTTCCATCAACCCATCGCATCTCATTTTCCAAGCTCCACATAACAATTGAAGGATGATTTTTATCTCTTCTAACCAACCTTTCTACATGTTTTTTGCACCTAGAGATATACACAGGATGGGCAGCATCCATGTTTTTACCTGAACCATAAATGGCACTCTCATCAATAATTAGCATGCCAACTTCATCAGCTGCATCAAGGTAATATTCAGGATGAGGCTCAGCATGTAGTCTTATAAAGTTTAGACCATTTTCCTTACACATTTTATACCAGTTCAAGGCATACTCTTTAGTCTGTTGAAGAGTCCCTTGAAAATGCCAAGAATCCCCTCTAAGATTTATCCTCTTACCGTTTAATATAAACTTATGTCCCTGCGTCCATATTTCCCTAAATCCAAATTTTACGACTTTTGTATCTATAATTTTTCCCTCTTTATATATTGACACCGTCATTTTATAAAGATAAGGGTTATCCATGTCCCATAATATAGGGCAAAGCCATTGCTTAGATAATTTTATATCTACTAAACTGCTTGATAATGCATTAACTTTCTCTTTAGTAATTGTTTTTACAACACCTGTTTCATCACTTATTGTTACCTTTATGTTTATTTCTGTGTCCAATTCCAATGTATTATTTGCATTAACCAAAACTTCAATATTATTATTTCTAACTGAGGTTTTAACCTGTACATCCTGAATAAATGTATATGGACGACTCTCTAGTGTTACGTCTTGCCATATACCTCTACAAACATATCCAAACCATGAACCATCTAAACCTGTGGATTTTATTTGTCCTGAAGGAATCTCGATTTGATCAAATTCAGTACAAATAACTATAAGTTCATTTTGGAAACCATTACCTTTAACTACATCAGTTATATCTATTTCTAAAGGTAGATAAGCCTCATCCCATTCTGCTACATTAATTCCATTTAGATATATTTTTGACATCTGCATGATTCCATCAAATTTTAAAAATAATTTATTTTTAAACATATCTTCATTTAATTCAAAGGTCATTCTATAGACGCCTGTTTCAGCTTCCTTCCATTCTATTGGATAGTTGAAATTGTTATAAGGCTGAAAATCGTCTACTATTCCAAAGTCCCTCTCTGGGTTAGCAAACCTCCAGCTTGATGGAACAATTATTTTCTGCTTTTCAAAATTAAGTTTTTTAGGCAAGTTAAAAGAACTCTTAACCCCATATAAAGGCATAAAATCCCATTCACCGTTTAAACAAAGTATGTGTCTTAACATAATTTACCTCCTAACAAATTGATAATAAATGGACTCATACAGCTTGCCCCCGTTATATTTTAAACCTCCAAACCAGTTTTATTTTAAACTAACTTGGAGGTTACAAATTATCTTTTTGTATCATCTTCATGCCATCCTGCATCTTTATATACTCCGTGAACAGGGACTAACTTCCTTTGCAAGGAGGCAGCAACACATCTCATTAAATCAACTTCAATTTCACATTTTTTTCTATCTCCTGCCCATGCACACTCACCTGCAATGGGTATTAAATCTATACTTTCATTTAATGTATTCCAAGTAGTTGCAAGAAAACCAAATGCGTTTATACTTTGAGTAGCATTACTTAGTGCTCTTATATTTTTCAAATCACGCCATGGCGATAATATAACATCAAAGCCTTTTTCCATAAAATACTCAGCTGTAGGGACCTTGCCCTCTGTTATATAATATTGCCAATCATCTATAATGAGGCTTCTATCTAATTTATCCAAAATCTCATGTGTTCTTTGATCAGGTCTGCTGGTTGCATAACTCGGGGATTGCCATTTTGTAGTATCCAATAGTGCGTCACCCCAGATTATTCCACGACGATTATAACTTTTCAGATCATCAGCAAGCGAGTTAATATAGTTTGATAACAAATCCAATTTATTTGTGTTTTTACATAAACCACAAGTAGCAAAGGTGTAAGCCTCATCACAGCCAAGATGAAAGTATTGACCTTTTCCACAAAGCTCGATAAGCTCTTTTCTAACCTCTTTTAATAGGTTTACTGTGTCAGGGTTACTTATACACCATGTCCATCCATCCGGCTCAAAAAGCATTGCCCTGCGAGGATTTTGGTCTAATACAACATGCTTGCCATACACAACTCTTGATGCGGTTGCATGTCCAAGGTGATTAAACATAGGAATTACTTCCATGCCAAGTGCGTTTGCTTCTTTTATTAGCGGACGAATTTGATCTTTCGAATATGCATTTCCCCATGAAAGCTCACTCATAACGTCATATTTAATCATTCCCCAAAATTCAATGACTATATGAGTAAATTTCATTAATCCCGATAAACGTATGACCTTTTGAATAAATATTAAAGTTGTTTCAGGAAAAATACAAATATGTATCCCTCTAAAGCTAATAGCAGGTTTATCACTAATACTGCAATTCGCTATAGCAAATTTTTCCTTGCCAACCTCTAAATTTTTAGGCTCAATCATTTGCAAAATTGTTGCGAAGGCATGTATTATGCCTTTTTCGCCATTACTTGTAACAAAAACTCCCTCTGAATTTACATAGATTGCATATTCAAAACCACTTTCTAAAATAGGAAAAGAAATATTTTCTACTGAACTTGTTATAGCAAATTCATTTTCCTTCATAATGGTTGATTTTTTTATATTTAATTTTCCTGCGCTTAAAGTAAAATTTATCCATAATTCTTGCAGCAAATCCAATGCATCATCATTATTAAAATAAGCACTTACTATACAATCTACTTCCCCATTAAACTCATATTCTCCGCCACTAAAGTAAGTCCTACACGGCAACGGATATATTAATGCATCCTTTTGATTAGTGTTCATCACACTTACCTCCATTATAATTGGACAACACTACCTGAATATATGCTATCATAACAAGCATTCATTGCCTCAATGGTCTTTTTATTCCAACGCAAATTGATTTTCGGTGTTTTTTTATTTCGAATGCAGTCTACAAATTCATCAATAAGGCCTACCCATTCATCAAAATACGTATATTGTACAGTATACCTATCATTAGGTGAGCCATTATGATATACATTAGGTCCAAAGCAATCTGTCATAATTACACCCTTTTCACCGTTTAGTGTAATATTTACTTCCATTCGTTTAGGAAATACCTCCCAGCCTGGTCCTGGAACTTTAAGTCTTTCCTCCATTTTTGACCAAGAAGGATCAAGTGAGAATATTACACCATTTTTCATTTTTCCTACAACAGTTAGCATATCTTCCACTTTGAGATCAGGTCTTATATTTGGCGCAACACTTGCAAAAATAGTATCAAACTCACTATTTGTCATTTCACGAATTAAATCAAATATATGTGGATGATCGCATAATGCACCACCACGACAACGCTTATCACCTAACCTTAAAGGTATTTTCCTGCCATAGCTGAGTTCAGGAACACCCTGCCATGGAAATGCCCATACAGGAGATAATGTGATATTGGTTGCTTGGAAAGATAATAGTTTACCTATTTCACCATTTTTGTTTAATTCTTTTAAACGATTTACAACAGGATTATAATGAAGTTCTAATTCTACTTGACACACAATTCCTGCCTTTTCTGTAGCTTCTATAATCTCATCATATTCCTCCATATCAAAAGAAGGAATTTTCATAGATAAAATGTGTATTCCACGTTCTGCACACAGTTTCATTTGTCTTAAATGTTCACTGTTTTCTGATGCTAAAACAACTGCTTCAATTTCAGGATGTGCACTTAGCATTTCCATTTCGGTATCATAGCAAGGGATCCCCTCTACGCTTTTTAAAAATACGTCTTTCACTTCTTTATTACTAGCTGAAACTGCAACCCAATTAAGTTTCGAGTTATCTTTTAGTACTTGATAATATTTCCTTGTATGTCCATGAGTTAAAGACATAATAGCTATTTTTAAAGGTTCCATTATTTCTCATCCTCCAATAAAATATTTTTAGCAGTTTTAGCTGATTTTAATGTAATTTCTACTAATTTATTTAAAACTTTATCTCGCGTAATTAATTCATCAGCATATTTTTCATTTTTAAGTATTTCGAAGGCACATCTAACATTTGCAACTTCATTTGGGTCTAACCCATATAATTCGAAATCTGTATCTAAATATGTTTCTGGGACATTGTTATTTTTAAACACATATATGGATTTTTGTGGAATTTGAGTGTCTACCACTCTATCACAGCATATTCCCCTTGTTGTGATAATTTCGTGCTTGTCTATCAAATCTGCACCTTTAGATAATGTTGTTGCTACCTCAACAGTACATACAATATCATTTTTTAGTTTAGCGATAATATTTGCAGTATTAGCATTTATAACTGCGAATATTGATATGATTTCGCTACCACCAAAAATTTCACAAAGGTCTAATTCGCGATATATTAAGGAATTGAAACTGCTATCCACATGATTTATGTTGCAAATACGAATAACGCTAATATCACCCATAGTACCATTTGTTATTAGATTTTTAAGTTCAGTAAATCTACGTTCACTTCTCCAAGGGAAAAGCACAACTTCTTTTCCACCTTCTAACTTAATGGTATTTTTGCAAAGCGTGTATTTTCTATCAGATATATTATATTTGTGTGTGAGATATTCTAAACCTTTTTTACATTTATCCATTATAAATCCTCCCTTTATAATCTTCTAAAGCATCTTAACTCTGCTTTTATATTTTTCTATATATGCTGCATTTTTTTCATCGCCACCTGGTTCATTTGCACTGCTCCATACTGGAGGTGTAATTCCACGCTCTAAACATTGGCTAACTGTTTCTATTTCTAGTAGATGTGCAATGTAGAAATCTACTATATTAGATAATGGTGCAATCGAAGTTGGAAGTCCTGGTATATTTACAACTGCATCTCCAACAGGATTAAAATCATTAATTGCTACATCTGCAAAGTCGAATAAATTCTTTTTAGAAGGATGGCGAATAAAATGATCCTGAGGCATTTCTTCTTGCCAAAATGAACTTGAAACAGCAATTATTTTAACACCATTTTTCTTTGCTTCCATAGCTGCATCAATTGTCGCAGCATTAATTCCAATGTTATGAAAAATTATTAAAACATCATCTTTTTTTAAGTCATAATATTTCATGATTGAACTTCCAAAATTTACAGTACGTTCAAACTCCAAATATTTTAGCGCTTGATTAAAAACCGATAGTCCCGTTTCCATAATAGGATTAATGTTTGCCAGGCCCCCCGCTCTAAAAAACATTTCCCCCATAACAAGTGTTGTGTGACCCCCTCCGCCATATATGCTTATAAGCCTATCATTTGCTATGGCATCAGTCATTAACGACCCTGCACTTTTTATGTTTTCTCCTTGTGTTTCATTTACCTGTCCTAAATTTTTTAATACTTTTTCAAAATAACCAAAATCTTTAATTTTTGACACTTTAAATCCCCCCTAGTTATTATTAATGAACTCTTACTCCAAAGCTTACTCCTAATTCTCCACTATTTTTTAAATACTCAATAACATTTTTTTGTAAGGATGTAGATAAGGGATAATCATCTAAACTCTGGTGTGTTTTTCCGAAAATCCATTTTAAAGGTTCCTCATTGTTAACCCTTTCATTTATAATTTCATATTCATTTTGAAATTTCAATATATTCGATTGTGATTGTAATATATTTTCAAGTCCCCTATGCATAAGCCATGAGCTACAACAAAAGGCCTTTGATATAAAATTAAAGTGTTTTTCGCTGAATCGATTTGCTATATTATAAGACTCATGACATAACTCTAATTCCAACTTTTCATTAGCTGGAATATGTACCATTAAAACGTTATCACCTTTTTTTAGTGTTTCACCCTTTAGTGCATAATAATCGAAAGGAAATACTGCTCTCTCAAATACTAATCTACCAAGTCTATAAAGATTCAAACGCAAATGGTTTACAGCCCAGCAAGGCTTGTCAAATCCCCAAACTCCATGTTCAATCTTATAACTTTGTTCAAAAACCGCAAAACTTCTCATAGTATCGTAAAAGACATTTAAGGGAATACCTTTGTCAATATACATTTCTTTAGTATGCTTTGCTGCCATCAAATAAACCATCATGATTTTTTGACCAAATTGAGGATCTTTTTTAACCATACTCTGCATATCAGTGGCAGCAGAATTTTCTGTGGATGAATTTATTAATCTCTGGTACTGATACTGTAAAATCTTAGCTTCATCTTCACTTAAATATTCTGTAGTTTTTATTATGTCCTGCTTTGCCTCCTCAGGCAAACCTATTTTCAGACAGATTTCATCTATCCATTCTTTATTGAAATATTTATTCATTGGTTTTTAATACTCTCTTATAATTCTCGCCAATTTTATCCCAAAGTTCAAGAGCATCAACTGCTGCAACCGATGTACCATAGCCACCTCGATATGTCCATGTTGCAAGCCTATCTACACCTAAATTTTCATACATATCAACAACATTATTAATTTGTGCGAAATCTTTTGGCCTTTTATTATATCCCATAAGCCATCTCTCTGATTGCTTTCCATATTTTTTAGCAATTGCAACAGTTCGCTGGGTAATATCTCTAAAAAATGCTTCAGGTAAATCCCAGTTGATAATTGTAGTTGAAAATACGTCAAAATATGGACAAGCGCAAACCATGTCCCAGTTATCATATCCGCGAAGCTCGGTAACATAATAGCTGTTAAGTGTTGCATGAACACAGCAGGTAATTTCTAAATTAGGATTCACTTCTTTTAATTTTCTTGATGTATCAGATAAAATAAATAGAGCCTCTCTCCATCGGAATTGTTTTACATCATCGTTCATGATTTTTGGCATTTCATAGCCGTAATATTCTTCAAATTTTTTCATACAAACAGGACATCTGCAAGCCCAATCATCGCCTGCACCTCCTGTTATTGATGCATAAGCTTTTGGCAGTGCGTAATGTGGCTCGTCCCAAAAGAATCCGTCTACTTCTGTTTCAGTTGCAAGCTTTATACAAATTCTTTGAAAGTAATCTCTAAATGAATTTGTATTAAAACATGCAGCATTTAAAACCTCGCCTGTATAAGCGGAAACTTGTCTATTTTTAATGTTATTCTGTAAAAAAAGACTTATCTGCTCCCCTCCAAAATATTTACCTATTCCCCAGGGATCAGCAATAACTCGAATCCCCATTTCATGTGCTTTTTTTACGATATTATTGATATTGGGGAACCAAAAATCCACATCAAATTCTGTTATTGCCAGTATCACAGTATCACAACCATGATCTATCATTTCTTTAAAATCCTTCTCAGCGTGTTCTACATAATTTAACCCGTAATAGCTTATTGCTGTATGTTTAATTGCCATTTTAAATTCTCCTTTATTATAAATTACTTTTCGCAAAGGATTACATTACAACGAAGACTGTGTATCATTAGGATCTCCATTTATTGCAAGGTAATATTCTGACGACCAATCTACATCTCTATATTCTGCACCGCGCTCATCTTCTTTAATAAATTTTGTTAAAAGATCCAGCATTTCTACTGTCCAAGTATTTCTATCGATCTGCGATGTTGTAAATATGTTTGCAGCTATCATTTCAAAACCAAAAATATCCTTTACATGAGTTTTTGCCGCACCGTCAACTACCTCTGCAACTAGGTGACTGGGAATAAATAATACTCCTCCCCCTGCACCAAACACAATATCACCCGGCAAGCATATTGCCTTACCAATTCTGGTGGGTGTATTAAATCCGAGCATTACAACATCACGAATAGGAGTTGGATCAATTCCTCTGTAATACACTTGAATATTTTCTTCTTTTTCCATCTGCTCAACATCACGAATACCGCCCCATATTACACCACCACCTGTTTTTGTTTTGGTGGCTATAGCGGTTGTCAGATTTCCACCTAAAAAAGTACCCTTATAGATTTTGTCATACATATCGACAACCACTACATCACCTTCCACGAGACTATCTATCACCCATTGATTATAATTTCCTTTTCTACCTTCCTCCATGCCAATTGCAAACATGGTTTCTTGGAGGTCAGGTCTAGCAGGGCAAAATGTACAAGTAACTGCTCTGCCTATTAATTTTTTACCTGTATGCAATGTTTTAAGCTCTCCTTCAAATTGACTTTCATACCCTTTTACAAATATAGGCTTCCAAAGCTCTTCAAGTGTCATACCCTCTAATGCCTTTAAATATTTATCCGCAACTTTTGGGCGTCCATCTGGAAATCTCTCGCCCTTCCATTGTGGTGTTAGTGCTATGGTATCTTCTACAATATTAAAATTCATCTACTTTTCACTCCCTTAAAGGTGCATTCCACCATCTACTATTAAATCTGTTCCTGTAATATATCGTCCGCTTTCCGAGCAAAGAAGCAATACCACTCCTGCACAATCCTCAGCTTTCCCTGCGTAGCCGCAAGGGATACCCTCATATATTTTTTTTGCATATTCCTTATCACTTAGTGCCATATCATTTCTAGGTGTGGCAATAACTCCCGGAGACATATTGTTAACAATTATTCCCTTTGGAGCTAATTGTTTGGCCAAATTTTTAACCATGCTCATTTGTGCCTCTTTTGTACTTGCATAAACAAGCATATCTTTATGTGGTTTATATTGTTGAACGCTTCCTACTGTTACAATCCTGCCCCAATTATTTTTACTCATATACGGCTCATATAATGATATAAGCTCTAGAGAAGACTTAAAGTTAACTTTTACTTGTGTGTCAAATTCCTCAGAGGTTATCTCATTCCAGGCTTTTCTATACTGAACAGACGCATTTAAGACTAAAATATCTATATCGCCAGTTTGTTCATACATTATTTTTGCACAATCCTTCTTTGAAAGATCAGCCACAACGCAAGCTGCCTTATTCCCTATCTTTATAATATTATCAGCAACGCCCTGACATTTTTCCATGCTACTGGAACCATGAATAAACACTTTTGCTCCATAGCTTGCAAGGCATTTGGCTATGGCCTTCCCAATCCCTTGTGTAGACCCTGTAATAAGTGCTTTTTTACCAGTTAAATCAAATAAATTCAAATTTTTCACCCTATCTCATTTAAAGAATATTTCTTATTGAATTGCATCTCGAACCCATTTTCTACGCCCTCTATATAAATTTGTGGATTTTCAGTATTACTTGCAAACATACCGTAATGTGATGGTATTGAAACCTTTGGTTTTATGATGCTGGTAAGCTTTATTGCCTCATCTACATTCATATTCCCAAGTTTACCGTTAATACAAATAAACATATAATCAATATCATACTCTTTCATTTCTTCAAGCTTTTTATTATAAAGTGTGTCGCTTGAAAAATACAAGGTTTTACCACCATGCACTATCAGAAGTCCAATAGTTTCAACTGTATGGTCTGCAAAAACAGCTGTGATTGTAAACCCTCCAAATGTTGTAGTTTGTCCCTTATTTAGTTCAACGATATGCTCTGCACCAAGCTCATTTAAATGTTTTACACATTTAGGCGGGCAAACGAATACTTTATTTTCCTTATCCATTTTTTCAATCCCCTCGGGATCTAGGTGGTCTAAATGATCATGGGTACAAATCACTACATCTGAATTCAAATTTTCAGGTTCTATGGGGCAAGGAACTAACCTTTCTTTTCCCTCAACTTTGTTAACGATATCCGACAAGTAAGGGTCGATACAGATTTCGATTTCGCCATCATTTAATATATATCCGCTTTGCCCAATCCATTTTATAATCAAACTATCCCCTCCTATTTACACTCAACTGTAAATTCATCATACCCTGTTTTACTTAAATGGATTTGTTTTTTTGTTTCTTTTCCATTATGAATGACTGACAATTCATAATTTCCATAAAATCCTTTAAAATTAACAAAGTCTGTTTTGCACTCTAACTCCAAGTTAGTTTTCCACTCTTTATTTATTAATTCATCTAAAACCTTGTAGGATGGTTTTTCAGAAAAATCATTTCTTGTAAGTCCGCTCTTAAAAACATCCTCTCCCCAACCGTGTCCTTCAGAAATTGCACAATTATCTCCTAAATTCCAATAAACTATAGATTCCATATTTTTATGACTAAACCAAATTCTATAGAGGTTTTTAAGTGTTTCAGCCTGCAACTCATCACCATTTTCCCCACAACCCGGAACAGTAATTTCTGATACACAAAGTGGTTTATTAAACCCTCCATAACAGTCCATTACATTATATAAATATTTTGGATTATACTCCTTTATCGTAGCCTTATATAAATCCTCGTGTTGAAGGAATATATGATACTGCAATCCTATGGTATCAACTCTGCAACCCTTATTCAAAAGTTTTTCTATAAGCATATAATAAGGTGATACTTCCTTTTTAAACTCAGCCCATGCACCACCAGTTTCATTTATAATAAGCTTGCTGTCACAAAAAAACCTATCAGCTTGTTTAAATACCCATTCAGTGTAATCCCCACCAAGCGGATTAAAATTTCTGTAGTGACTGCTTTTTTTATTTGGTTCATCATTTAAAAGTGGAACAGAAGTTACTTCATTTACACAATCAAAACTTTTTATTACACCATCATATCTTTCTGCAATTTTTTTTAGTCTTCTTGTCAAATAAGGCTTCATTTCTTCATAATCCTTTGGCAACCAGTCAGGCACCATTGCAGCCCAATATAGGGGATGTCCCTTAACTTCTATATTGTTTTCCTTGCAGAATTCCAAAATAAGTTCAGGTGCAGGGCGACGGTCTATAAACTCACTGTCCTTTTCAAATCTCATATTTCCTTCAGTTGGCTCGAATTTATTCCAATAGAAAGGTGCAACTGCTAAGTTGAATAATTTTTTAAATTTTTCTTCATACAAATTATTTTCCACATCTGTAGCAAAGCCTTTTAACTTAAATATATTACATCCAAACTTAAAATCATGAGATTTCTGATTAATTTTAATCTTTACTCCACAAGCAGGTTCACCATTTTCGTCTGTAAAATTAATCCTTGCATATCCCTTTCTATTTGATTCAATTCCAAGTTGGATTTTATCCTCCATATATTCCTTTTGTTCATCAAAATTTTTGAACAGTCTATCCCTATCTATCATCATAATAATTTACTCCTTTACATTTTGATCTAAATTATGTTCTAACAACCAAGCGTACAGTTCGTCATTATGAAAAGTTTTTTCCCAACTATTATGTTTTACATCAGGATAAATAGTAAGTTTTGCATTCCCACCATTTTTATTTACAGCATTCACCATTTTAATGCTTTCACTAACACAAACCACATCGTCCATTGCACCATGAAATGCCCATATGGGTGTATTTTTAAGTTTCTCTGCATTCCAATTCATTCCTCCACCACATACAGGTACAATAGCGGCAAAGATTTCAGGCTTTATCATAGCAACCTGCCAACAAGTATATCCACCCATACTAACACCACTTAAATACACTCTGCTTTTATCCACGTTTTTGTTATCAACCATAGTATCAATAAATTCAAGCAATTGTTCCATAATTTCAAACCATGTATCAGCAAAGCATTGTGGTGCAATAACTATAAAGGGCAATTCTTTACCATTTTCAATTTCAAATAAGGGTCCCGCTTGTTTAAGGAGACTTAAATCTTCGCCCCTTCCACCTGCACCATGGATATGAATAAGTAGTGGATATTTTTTATTTTTATCAAAATCCTTTGGGTATGAACCTATATATTTTAAATTTTTATATACCTTTTCTTCCATAACATTAACTCCAAGTTCTATCATTTGACCATTCCTTATCCCATATTTCCGTGCTTTCCCATTGACCGCTATATTTATCATGAATATGTCGAGCTATTAACTCTTCGTTTAAAGATTCAATTCCAAGCCCTGGTTTACTCGGAACTGTTGCAAATCCATTTTTAATTAGTGGATTATCAATTCCTATTGCAAGGTCGTTCCACCATGAAACATCTGAGGAATGGTATTCAACCGCAAGTACGTTTTTGATAGCCGCAGCGCAATGAATCGCTGCCATACACGCAATGGGGCTTTCTGCCATATGTATTGCCATTGCAACGCCATATTTATCACACATATCACCAAGCTTTTTCATTTCCATTGCTCCTCCAATAGTTAACACGTCTGGATGAACGACGGATACGCCACCCTTAGACATTAGAGGTTCAAAGTTTTCGTGTAAATAAATATCCTCACCTGTACAAATTGGAATTGTTGTTGCATTTGCAATTTTTACAAATTGATTTGTATAGTTCCAAGGTGCAACATCTTCCATCCAAGCAATATTATATTTTTCTATTCTTCTTGCAAATTTTATACAATCTTCAATACAAACGTGACCGAAATGGTCAATAGCAAGTGGTACTTCATATCCGATTATATCGCGCACTTCTTTTACGTAGTTTTCTAAATAGTCCAAACCCTTTTCAGTTATATGCATACCTGTTGCATGGTGTGGAATTGTGAATGTTTCATAGTTTTTACCCATCATCATATCAAAATCAATTGAGCCCTTTTGATGATTAATTGCCTTTGCTGAATATTTCTTAATATCATCTAAAAAACCAATAGGAGCATTTAACATGCCAGGTTCATCAAACATTAATTCAATACCCAAATCCATTTTTAAAAAGGTAAAACCTTTATCCATACGATTCTTTAAGGCTTTCCCCATATCTGTACCTGTGTGTTTACCATCAACGTCAGTGTCACAATACATTCTGACTTTATCTCTAAATTTACCGCCAAGCATTTGATAAAGCGGTACTCCGTAGGCCTTCCCTGCCAAATCCCAAAGTGCAATTTCAATACCGGAAACTCCGCCTCCTTGGCGGGAATGACCACCAAATTGTTTTATTCTTCTAAACAGTTTATCTACATTACAAGGATTTTCACCAATCAATCTGCTTTTAAGCATTAAAACATATGTAGCAGAGGATGAATCTCTAACCTCGCCATATCCTACTATATCTTGATTGGTATAAATCTTAATTAATAGGCAATGTTTTGGTGCTCCATCAATATTCGTTATCCTAATATCGGTTATTTTAAGCTCTGATGGATTAGAATACATATTAACATTAGCGCTAGCATCTTCAAAAATATTATTACTCATTAACGTACCCCCTCGTATAAAACAATTGTGTTAACACACTGTTTTTATATTAAAAAACAATAACACCTTCTATCTGATATAATTGTTGTATCTAACCTCAACAAAAATCCCAAAAGAAGGTGTCATTGTGAGTACAATTATATAAATATTAGTTACATATAATCAACTACTACTGTCCCTTTTATCTTATTTCTTTATTTTTGGATATTCAACATTCATTTCTTTTAGGATGTCATCTCCACCCTGGCTAAGAACAGTTTTATAAAAATCACCCCAACTCGCTACTGTCGCTCCACCCATAATAACTTTTGTCATCTCGTCAGAGATCATTTTATCAAGCTTAGCAGCGTTTTTAGTTTTTGCGTCAATAGCTTTGTTGAACAATATTGGCATAACCTTTTGCTTTTCTGGAATGGTATTTATTTTAAGATAAGCTTCTTTCTGCATTGGTTTTCTACCTAATCTAGCATTAAATATTTCCTTTTTAACATCCTGTTCTCTACCACCAAGATTAAATAGAATTGATACTGCTCTATCTTCTTCATATGCAGGTTGTATAGGTTCATATCCACCAGTAGCAACATTTTTATAGTCTACACCTTCTGTTCCAAGATTCAAGTATAAATTGTTTGATTTTTCTAATGTCCAATTTATATATTTAATAGCCTCCACTGCATTCTTAGAAGTTTTAGGTATAAAAACTGTTCCTTCAGGTACACCTTCATCCCATGTTATTCCTTGCTTTCCATCCTTACCTTTTAATGAAGTCATATAGTCAATTTTAACATTTGGTGAAGTTTTCTTAATTGTTTCCAATGCTGTTTTATAACCTGACTCTCCCCATTCCAATGTAGCAACAACACTTCTTCCTTGAGTAAACTTCTCCATGAAGCTGCTTCCTCCACTAACTGCGAATTCCTTATCTATAAGACCATTCTTATATAAGTCAGCCATATATGCAAGATAGTCCTTCATTTCCTGACCAGCATATTTATCAACCACTTTACCATTTTCAGCAACATATTGTTGAGCAAGTCCAAAGGCTCCCATTACTACATAATTCTTCGGACCTTTTATAGTCCACACAAGATTCTTATCCTTACCTACACCTGCAGGATCCGTATCTTTCACTAATTGTAAAAAAGTTTTAAATTCTTCTGTTGTAGTAGGAATTTTAGTTCCCATTTTTTCAACTAGGTCCGTTCTAAATGCAGGTCCGTCCCAATTATAATAAACACCCATGCTTGAAACAACATACTTCTTATTATCAACCATTGTTCTATCAAGGGTTCTCTGAGTCATAGATTCTTTTATATTAGGTCCATATTGCTCTATTAGTGGAGTAAGATCTGTTAGTAACCCTGATTTTATATACCTATCAATGTCCCCTGGACTATTAAGATTAATTATATCGTAATCGGCTCCACTGGACATTAGTAAGTTTAGTTTATCCACAGCTCCTGTGGCAGGTAACATATCATATTTCACTGTATAACCAGATTTCGCTGAAAGATCCTTAGCTAATTGCATAGTGTTATAATCAATTTTATTGTAAAGTAATAGTTCCTTTAAAACAGGTTTTGCTTTAGTTGTTTCTGCAGATTTCGAAGATGTTTCTACAGCTTTTTTTTGACACCCTGAAAACATTGATACTGATACAGCGCAGCAAAGCATTATTGTGGCGATTCTCTTAGATAATTTTAACATGCGTTTATTCCCCCTTAATATGTTTTTATATTAAAAGTAAATTTTTTATATTTACTTTAAATTAACTTTATATGAGTTTGTATTAAATAATGCACTTTAATTACCCTTTAACGGATCCTATCATGATTCCAGTGATAAAATACTTCTGTACAAAAGGGTATACTAAAAGTATTGGCAAAGTGCTTACTATAATTGTGGCAGCTCTGGCACCCTCTGCAGTAAAGTTTGCCACCGCATCCATATCTGTTGGTTGTTCTATGCTTGTGGCGAGCATTATTATATCTCTTAAATAAAGTGGTAGCGGCTTTAGAGCACTATTGTTAATGTATAGCATAGCCTCAAACCAAGAATTCCAGTTTCCAACTGCTGTAAATAAAAGTATGGTTGCTATAATTGGTTTTGATAGTGGTATAACAATCCTAAATAAAATTGTTAAATTGCTTGCTCCATCAAGTCTGGCAGATTCTTCAAGACTTTCTGGTATACTTTCATAATAGCTTTTAACAAGTATTATATTAAATACATTCAAAGCGTTGGGTACAATTAGTGGTAACAATGAGTCCATCCAACCTAAATTTTTTATAAGCAAATAATTTGGTATCATTCCGCCACCGAAAAACATAGTGAAAATGAAAATCAAAAGAATAGGTTTTATTCCCTTTATGTGTTTTTTAGAAAGTGGATAGGCAGTAAGTACAACTATAAAAACCGAGAATAAAGTTGCTACCACAGTAAGAAAAATCGAAATCCTAAAGGATGACTGAAATTCCTTACTAATAATAACATATTTCATGCTATCCAAATTGAAACCCTTAGGGAATATTCCAACTTTACCGGATATAATCGCAGTGTTGGAGCTAAATGATTTGGCTACCACATTCAGAAATGGTATCAAAGCCGTTATTGCAAATAAAGACATACCTATATAAGCTATACTGTCAATAATCCAATCTTCAGCGTGTTTTTTATACCTCACAAAAATCTCCTCCTACCATATACTTTTTCCTGTAATTTTTTTGCTTGCGAAATTCCCGCATATTACAAGAATGAATCCAACCACTGAGTTGAATATACCCACAGCCGTTGCATAACTATACTGCATTTCTCCGAGGCCCATCCTATAGACATATGTGCCTATTACATCTCCTACGCTATAAACAGTTGGGCTATATAAAAGTAATATTTGCTCAGTTCCTGCCTCCAGTACTCCTCCAAGTCTTAAAACCAAAAGTACAATTATTGTAGAAGATATTCCAGGTAAGGTAACGTGGAGCATCTGTTTAAATCGTCCTGCTCCATCTATATACGCAGCTTCATATTGTTCTTGATCTACTCCAGCTATAGCGGCTATATATATTATTGCACTCCATCCAACTTCCTTCCATCCAGAAGTGAAAACAAGAACTCCTCTGAACATTTTCGGGTTAGTTAAAAAAGATATGGAATCTAATCCAAACATATTAAGTACCTCATTTACAAATCCTCCTGAAAATGCAAGTATATTTACAAATAAACCTGTTAAAACAACCCAAGACAGGAAATGTGGTAAAGTAATTATAGTCTGAATAAACTTTTTAAAATGCATTCTTTTCATTTCATTCATAAGTAATGCAATAATTATAGGAATAGGAAACAAAATTATAATTTTGTAAAAACTTATAATAAGAGTATTTTTGAAAACAACCCCAAAGGAAGCACTCTCTATTAACCGTCTAAAATTATACAATCCAACCCATTTGCTTCCCAATATACCAGCATTTAAATCGAAATCCTTGAAAGCTATTATAATTCCATACATGGGTACATACTTAAAAACTAACAATAAAATAAGTCCTGGTACAAGTAAAAGATATAAATCCATATTTCTTCTAAAAGTTTTGAATCTTTTTTTTGGTTTCGTGTTTATTGGACTCAACGTTTTCTTTTTAGCCACAATATTATTGAGCACCCATATCACCTTCTAAATATTATTTAGCATTTATGAAAACCATTTCATTGCTATAAATTCATCTTATCATATTTGAAGGAGTCCTCATCATCAAATTATTGTCTAAATTGCAACATTTTTGACATTTCGAATAATTATAAAAAAATGCTTCTATTACCAATATTTTAGCTCATTAAGCCCAAAATAAAATAATAGAAGCGTAACTTATGTTGTAATTAGATCAGTGGCTGGAAACGTAATATGCACTACGGTACCGAGCCCAATTTGACTTTGGTACTCCACTCCATATTTTTCTCCGTAAAAAAGTTTAATCCTATCCCTAACATTTCGCATTCCATAGCCACTAGCTGGGTTCTTTATATCCTCGGACATTAACCTATCTATTCCCTCTTGGCTTATACCTATTCCATCATCTTTTACAGAAAGATGAATAATGCCACTCTTTATTTCTCCAGTCAATATTATTTCTCCACAGCTATCAGGTTTTTCTAATATACCGTGTATTAGTGCATTTTCTATTATTGGTTGCAGAATCAACTTAGGAATTGAGTACTTTAAAATTTCCTCCGGAGCCTCCACAGTAAACTTGATTCCATTCATAAATCTTCTATTTTGAATCTCAAGATAAGTCTTAACGTGCTCTATTTCATCGCTAATGGAAATAACATCTCTTCCCTGACTAAGACTCAATTTGTAAAACTTTGCTAATAATTTAATAAGTTCATCTACCTCTCCTACTTCATAAGTACTTGCCTTCCAATTAATCAGTTCTAGAGTATTATAAAGAAAATGTGGATTAATTTGAGCTTGGAGGGCCCTAAGTTCCGCATGCTTTATCTCTATACCCATTCTAAATCTCTCTTCTAGAAGTTCCTTCAGACTATCAAGCATTCTATTAAAATTGATTTGAATTTCTGCAATTTCATCTGTTCCCTCCACCGCAACTTTTTGATCTAAATCACCCTGTTGAGCCTTTTTCATTTTTTTTAATAACTCAGTTATCCTATGTGTAAGATGCATCGAAACATAGATAGCAATACCATAAGCTACAAAAGATAAGGCTAGCAAAGTTAATAAGGAATAATTTCTTAATTTGACGCTATTCTTAGTTATCTTGTTCATAGGGACCACTGAAATCATTTTCCAATTTGAATCTCCTAATGATTTTGAATTAAAAAGCATAGGTTCTCCCTGAAACACTGACCTTTTTCCTTTTATATCCTGATACTTTACCAAAGATAAATCTTTGATAGTCTTAATATCTGTTTCAGTAAGGGTTTTTAATGAACTTACCACCAATTCACCATTCCCGTTGACAACTGCAAAAATATCACCAAGTTCTAAAGTGTAGTTTTGAAGAAACTCCTGCAAATCTGCTACTTTTGAGTCTACATAAACAGCTCCAATAATTGCACCAAAATTCCCCTTTAATGTGCTGTAATTTTTAATTATATTAATTGATGAAATCACATTGATCTTTTGTGTATTAAATTCATATTGTTTATCATATGGCATTTTAAAAAAAACATTATCTTCTTTTTTTATCATATTAGCATAATCTCGTTTAAATTCAGTAGATTCCATACTAAAAATAGATGTATTTTCTTTGCTGAAGAAGAGTTTATCTGGCACAAAGATACGTACTTTGTATATCCCCTGATCATTTTCAAGACCTTTAATCATGCCCACAAGCTTGTCCTTATATTGAATCTGGTCATAATTGTGTGTTCCATCGGATTCTTGTGTTAGAATTTCCTGAACTTGATTGTTGTAAACTAGAGAACTCGCAGCACTGCTCATATTTTCCATTTTCCTTTTGAAATCCGAAGCTGCTTGACCAAGCCCCATTTCGGAGATTGTCTGCATGTTTTTCCATGCAATATCGGAGCTTATTTTATATATTACTAAGGTTAAACTAGTAAGTGGCACTATAATTACAAATAAAAACGTAAAAAGTAATTTTTGTCGTATTTTTAATCTTTCAAAAATATAAGACAATGGGAATATAAACTTTTTTTTCATCTTTTTTCCATCCTTTTGTATTCGGATGGGTAATATCCATTAGCTTTTGTAAATACTATTGAAAAATAATTTGCATTATTATAACCTACTCTTTTAGCCACTTCTTCTAATTTCATATCATAATTTCTAATAAGTTCTTTCGCAATTTGTAATCGAACCTCCTCGATGTAGCCATTAACTGTTCTATCTGTCTCTTTTTTAAAGAGCCTACATAAATACGAGGGGGTAACTTCAATTTTATCTGCTATCATGTTTAAAGTAATTTCTTCATTATAGTGTTCCTTAATATAATTTATTGCACTGATAATTTTACGACTCTTTCCTTTATGCTCTTCACCACTTCTAGAAAACATACTCATCTTCTCATAAATAAATTGAATTACTTCATCTAGAGTATAGTAATTCAGTATTTCATCAAAAGCTAATTCATATTCCTTAGATTCGTCCTCAAGCTTAATTCCTTTATCTATCATAGTAGCAGATAACCTACCTATAAGATTTCGAAGAAACACATATATGCTTCGCAAATTAATATTATTTACATTTTTCCATTCTTCACATATTGATTTTAATAATTCAAGTGTAGCTTCAGCTTCTAAATTTTTAACAAGTTCATAAATTTTCAAATCAATAACAGGCTCGACAAGTTTCTTTATATCTTCAAAATAGAAAATATTTCCATAACCCTTTAAAAAATATTTTTGCAAGGTATTTTTTGCTATTTGATATGAGGCTGTAGTGTTTTCTATTCCCCTTACTACTTTTCCAACACCTACAGTTATAAGGGTTTTCTCTCCAAACAAATTTTCGAAATTCTGTTTTATTTCCTTGATAACACTAATTAATAATCCATTAAACTGCTCTGTTCTAGACGAGAGAAAAATGATTAATTGCCCATTTTGTGAAAATCCAAAGACATATTTTATGTCACTTCCAACTAGACATTTTTCAACTATGTCAGACAATTTGTCTCTGTGATAATTATCTACCTTCAATTTATAGCCATTAAGTTTAAGCTGATTAAATTTATAAATCACTGAGGTGTAAATATCATTAATATTTAATCCAATTAAATCAAGATCGTATTTACTTCGTATATCCTTCAAATCAGGCTTACAGTTCATAAGTTCCAAAGCAAGGTGATTTTTTAAAATTCTGATATTTTTTCTAGACGTCTTTATTAAATCATCCTCGTTATGTTTTCTTACATTTTCCTCTTTACATGTATCTACTGCATTACTAAGCGAAACTGATATTTCAGTCAAACTTAAAGGTTTTTCTACATAATCAACTGCTTTCAAATGAATCGCCGATTTTAAATACTCCTTATCGGTATAACCACTCATAAAAATTATTTTACATTTTGGAAGTTCCTTCTGTAGCTCTGTAACCATTTCAATACCATTCATATGTGGCATTCTAACATCTGTCAAAATCACATGTGGTTGCACTCTCCGTGCCAGTTCAAGCCCTTCTATTCCGTCCTTAGCTTCACCGCAAAACTCCAAACCAAGGCTTTCCCATTTGATTCCCGCAATTAAACCTTTTCTTGTTGCAATCTCATCATCCACCAAAATTATTCTATACAATATTATCACTCCCCCCTGCTAAATATCATACTTTTAAGTGATACTAAGTAATGCCCGCGAAAACCTTAAGCGCCATCAAACAACTCCTCTATCCATTCTACCCCTATACTTTAGTTTAAACAAATGATAACACATAAAAAAGGGACTGTCTCAAAATGATTAAAAAATCATTTGAAGAGACAGCCTCTCTGATTCAACCTGCTTAATTTTAAACTCCAGCTTGTGGTGTTTTTTTATTTAGTGGCTGTCATCTATTAACACGCCATTTTCATATATAAGTGGTTTATTGTTGCTGCGACTTGAGAGACTTATAACGTAATGCTTCTGCAGTAGCTACTATAAACCAAAAATAAGTCGTTACTTTAGGCACAAAGAATAAATTATCTGATAAGTTCATAAATAAGAAAACAATCAAACTTGCCATTACACCAGTATAAAAGGGTATATAAAACTTATCTCTAGTTGTGCTATACAGTTTCTTAATTCTAAATAGCGTAGTTATTATGATTCCAAAGAAAGAGGCTATTCCCAATATACCTAGCTCACTTTGTAATTTTAAATAAGTATTATGGTTTGGGTAGTTCTGATATCCGTAGTAATTTAATTCTTTATACTTGCTTACATATTCATTATATCTAGTTACGAAATTTCCATTACCAACACCTAGAATTGGGTGATCCCTTATCATATATAAAGCTGTTTTCCAAAGCTTAATTCTTAATTCATTTTGAGATAAATCAACTGTACCTACAATCCTTTGAGTGACTGACGGGATGAACGAAATTAAGATAGCAAAGCCACCTAGTGCAAAAATCCACTTAATACTATAAATTAGCGTAAGAACTAATAATCCTAATCCAAATCCTAATAATGCATTTCTTGAAAAAGTCATTAGTAAATTAGCAATTACTAATGCTGAAAGTAATACGTAGAAGCTTTTTTTATTCTTATTCTTTTCATAAATGCTTAACATAATCACTGGAAAAATTATTAGTATTAAATAAGCGCCGTAACCATTTGGATTAGAAAATGTCGAAGTTATCCTTACACTTCCTCCAAATGTATATGCTCTTCTAAATGTTTCACTCAGTGCGAACCCTGTAAAATACTGCACAATTCCTATACAACTTAAAACAAAGGAAGTAAATATATAACATTTTAATAGTGCATTTATTTGTTTTTTATCATTGAACTCGTATTTTATAATAAAATACAAAAATATATAAGTTATAAATCTTGCACTTTCACTTAATGCTAATCCTTTATCTGTTGCATAGATAGTAGATAAAAGCATTATACCAAGCAGTGCTGCAATAAATATACTCAATTTATCAGTAAAAAAATCTATGATACCCTGTTTAAAATTTTTTCTACCTTTTTTAGAAACTAATAAATTTATAACATATAGAAAAATTATTATTGCCAAAATAAAATCAGTAACTGCTATACCCTTAAATTTAATTTCTTGTGGAATTAAAGGTAATAAGATAACATAGGCACATATTAATAAAATTGAAATTTTTCGATTGAAATTCACTTTCTCGCCTCTTTTCAAATACAAATTAGTTTTAATGATGTTTATTTTAATATTGCTGGATATTCATTACAATATTACCCCTCCTTTTAGTTTATATCCTCTTTTCTTACACTTTGCACGGTTTAATTAAACCATCGCCTGCGCAGAAAGACATAAATTATTCTTAATTTATTTTCTTAATATATTATTTAACTTTAATCCCATTATCTTTTTAAAAGGAGATTCAAATATTTTTAAAAATAGAACAAAAGTTAATCCAACCGCAAGGCATAAATATACTAATTCCCAGTTATTCGGAAATATTTCCATTAAATATATATCCAAACTATAGTGATGGTATATTACTAATACTAAATAATGTATAAAGTACACTTGAAGTGTCCTATTTCCAAACTTCGTTATAAATATCCTACCATTGGGAGTTATATACATAATTGCTAATGACATAATTGTACTTAATCCATAAAATAGAAATCTATAGAAGCCTCCGTATATAGGTTCACCTAAAGCTATATAAGAATTGCGCCCAGTAAAAAAACCTCTTAAAGTATATATATCTTGCCCATAGATAAAAATAATTACAAAAACAATAGTTATAGTAATTAAAGAAACCCACTTTAACCAAATGCAATTTAAAATCTTTATCAAATCTTTACCATTAAAGTAGTACCCACTTATGAAAAACGGAAAAAAAACTAATATTCTCGATAAAGAGAAAAAGTCTACAACCGTTACTATTTTATAATATCCTACTAAAACGCCTATTATAATTGAACAACTTATTACAATTACTGGTTTAATATTTTGTATAACATATGAAATACATAGCCAAACACACATAGCAAACAAATACCATGGTGGTCCACCTTCTACGAAAAATTTAAATTGAGTATCTGTATCACCAAATATATATCTGCTAAGAACGAAAAAACATAATTTGAGTAACAAATATAGAGATAAATATGAAATTACCTTCGCTATTCCAAATTGTTTCCCATCAACCACCGTTTTAGAAAAATAACCAGATACAAATATAAATAAAGGCATATGAAAAGTATAAATAAAAAGATACATATCTTTCATCATTAGAGATTTTGGTGTATAAAAGTCTACAGAATGCCCTACTACAACAAGGATTATTAACAAAACTTTAAGGTTATCCCAAAAGAAAATTCTTCCTTCGTCATCCATTTTTATTTTATTACAATTTCCCTCTAAATCGTTTAATGATTTAGTATCGCAATTTAGCATTATTATCATTCCTAACTAATTTTTTTATTAAAAAAACCCTGAATTATCGACAAAGTGTTTGTTATAATATATTGATATATTACTATAATTAATATAAATCATCATTCTATTTGTTTTTTCTATTCTTTATCATTGAAACAATATCTTTCATATCACCATTAAAGAATATGTATTCTGAAATTATGATACCAAATATAAACATAAACGCTTTAATTAAAGATGGAAAAGGAATTATCCTAATGATTTCATAGCAAAGCAAATATACTACAAAATGTATTATCTCATTTCTGCGTATTTTAAGTCCCTTAAAATCTTTTGACGAATAAACATACCATACAAATAATGTGACATCTGTTGCATATGCAATTAAAACGGAATTCTTTAATACGTATGATACAAATACATTTAGGATAAATGCTAATGCAACCATTTTGGAGGCTACAATTAGATACTCTTTGCCTCTCATGCCTACCTTATAAAGATTTGCATACAAAACGCTGGTCAGGGTAATAAAAGGTATACCAATTATTAATATTCCTAGTACTTCGAGAGATGGTATATATTGTTCTAGAAAGTTTTTAACTACAAATTCTAAGACAAAATAACCAGCAGGTGCAAAGCTGCATATTAATATGATATATTTTTTAACCTTTGAGACAACTTTTTCATCTCCCTTATTTCTTGCTAAATAAGGATAAAATAGAACTGTTACTGAATTTACTAAAACTAAAAATAAACTTAGCATTGATACCGCAAAAGAATAGTAAGCGAAATCATTGACTGTAAATTTTATTTTAACAAACCATCTATCTAAAGTAACAAATAGAAGACTTACAGTATTTGCTATCATTATAGTGAAACCCATACTTGTTATGGACTTTATTTCTGAGCGCTTTATTTTTTCAGTATGCTTTGTTGAAAAAATAATCAAAACTCCACTAACTAATGCTATAAGCAAATTTCCAATAACTTGAATTTGCATATATAAAACTGGCGATCTAACAATTAATATAACTGCAAGAATAGAAGCTAAATTTACTATATTTTGCGCTATTCTTACTACTACATAATTATTAAATTCACCTGTAGCCCTATATAACAGCGAAATAAATAACACAACCTGAAATGGTAGTATATAAAATACAAAGTATTTAAACGCTATGTCTTTTATAAAAAATATTGAAACTATAAATAAGATTGCTACTGCAACCATTACGATCTTTAACATAACATAGAAATAGCCTTTTAATTTCTCTTTTTTTATGTCATCTATATCTTTACCACCCAATATTAAATACATTCCATCTGAAAATCCAAAATGAAGCATTCCTGCGTATGATATATATAACGTAAATGTCTTTAAATAAGCGTAGGATTGTATATCAAAAACCTTTGGTATCAGTAGTCCACTTAGAACACCAATCAATATACCTAAACACTCTACAAATATTACTCTTAGTGACTTTTTTATATTCATTTAATTTCCTCTTTGCTTTAAAATTTGAAATTCATAATATGTTTCCCAAGTGCTCTGCTTTCTGTTTCTACTTCAAATACTCTATAATAATCCTTTATTTCATAGATAGGTGTTACATCTAAAATCAGCTTTGATATATCAAATCTAAAATCTGAATTTTTAAGTAGTTCTGCTGCAAACTTAAAATCTTCTACGTTGCTTCTTGTAACTCCATAAAGCGCTAACCCTTTTTCTAATATTTTGCGTGTGTTTATCTTTATAGGGTTCTCTGCTACACCTGCAAGGACTAATTTAGCTCCTGGAAGTATACTATTTAAAATCTCTTCAATTCCACTCTCAGATGCTATACCACCTATACATTCAAATGCAACATTAATTTTGCACTTCTTAATAATTGGATCCTTTGAAATGTAAGTTTGTACCCCTTCATATTTTTCTAATTTCTCTTTGCTATGTCCTATAACTATAATATGACCCTTATGTACCTGCTTAAGCACAGAGCATAATATATATCCAAGGATACCATCACCCCAGATGCCTATAACATCATTTTCCTTTAATATTACTCTACGAATTGCTGCACTTGCTACAGAAATAAGTTCTGAAAACGTAGCGATACTCGAGTCAATATTTTTTTCTATCTTTACAAGGTTACGAGCTGGGTATGCAATATAATCCCTTGAAAATCCATTATAACTACTTGATGCAAACAAAGCTTTAGGGGAATAGTTTTCACCAAGTCTTGGATTTTTAGATAATGCAATATCAAACTCATCTTGTTTTTCACTATCAATCATTATATTAGGAACTAATGCAACTTTATCTCCCTTTTTAAAGGAATTAGTGGGGTCTTTAACTATAGTACCTATAGCCTCATGAATGAGATTTATAGGATATTTTAAGTTAAGTGTTCTCTCGTCGCGGCTCCCAAGGTAATACCTTAAATCAGCCTTACAAATAGCGGCCGTTTCAATTTTTACAACTGCATGCCCGAAGCTCACTTCTAAATCTTCTATATAAATTTCAAATCTTTTGGATTGAACGATTTTGAATCCCCTACTTAACATTATATTCTCTCCAATTTACTCATTTTAATTATTGATTTTAGTAGAAGTAAATCTTCCATTGTAGTAATTTTAAAATTTAGTTTATCTCCATCTACTAAATGAACTTTTTTACCAGAATTTAAAACTAATCTGCAATCATCTGTTGAATCTTGAATCTGTGATGATGCTGCACTTTTATGAGCATCATATATAGTTGAATACACAAAACTCTGAGGAGTTTGACCTATATATAATTCTTTTCTCACAGGAATTGAGGATATAGTATTGTCATCTATACTTTGAATTATAGTATCAGACGCTTTAATAACAGTATCTACTGCGCCATATTTCTTAGCACCTTCAATATTATTAACAATTATCTTATGAGATATTAAAGGTCTTGCAGCATCATGGATAACTACAATGTCTTCAGGGTTTACATCTTCCTCAATTGCCTTTAGGCCATTTAAAACAGATTCTTGTCTTGTTTCTCCACCGTCTACTATCCATTTTATTTTATTGAGTTCATATTTCCTAGTCCATATCTTTATATCTTCATGCCATTCTTTAAGGCAAACCACTGCTATTGCATCTATTTGCTCATGTATATCAAATGCCTCTATTGTGTGTACAACTATTGGTTTACCATATATATCAATAAACTGCTTGGGTTGATCAACCATTCCCATTCTAGAACCTTTTCCACCAGCAAGTATTATAGCTATATTCATTAATATCTACCTCCTATTTTTTATCTACAAGATTTAATATTAAATTCCACACTCTTTTGCAGCTATCCCCATCTAAGTAAGAATAGAAGTTCTTTTGAGCAGCTTTCCTAATTTCTGCGAATTTGTCATCACCAGAGATCTCTTTTGCATAATTTATTAAATCATCAATGCCCTTTAACTTAGGACCAGGTGTATCTATATCTTTATTAAAATCTATAGCAAGGCCTCGCTCTTTATCATACTGCACCTGGTCATATGGAAGGAAGCAAATTGGTCTATTTAACACTAAATAATCCACGTAAATGGAGCTATAATCTGTAAGTACCATGTCCGTAACTGCGAGAACACTTTGAGTAGACATTTCTTCATTAAAATCTATTGTTACAATGTTCTTCATATTATCAAATATATTATCATCAAGTAGCCTCTCTAAGTAGTGAGGACGATAAATCATTTTCCAGTTATTCTCTCCCATAAACTTGTCGAACTTTACCCAGTCCACTTCAGTAATGGGGAATTCTTTTTCTATTTTATACCCTCTCCAAGTTGGACAGAATAATAGAATTTTTTTCCCTTTAGTATTATATTTTAAGTCAAATTTATTTCTACATGCACTAATATATTCTTCATCAAACAACATATCATTTCTTGGCAATCCTAGTGGCATATAATTTGGAAGAGGATCTTTGTCAAGTTCAACTGACCTTAAAAAATATGTGCTATCTCTTTCTGATAGTGTTACAACATTTTTTATTTTAGTTCTAAGACCTTTATAGATATCCATAGTTGTTTTATTGTTAATTTCATTATTCCCCGGAGTGCTTTTAGTTCCATATCCATGGCTCATAAAAACACCATTTTTGGCTTTCCAAAAAACGCTTGTTGTGTAATCTGATACAACAACGGGATATTTTTTTAACATTTGCCTTCCTCTTATAATATAGTGTAGAAGTTTATTATATTTATAAAAGCTACTGTATTCTACTATAACATCAGTTCTATCATTTTTTATATGCTTTTCATAATAATTATATAAAGCTTTTATGTTATCTTCAGTTTGAGATGTTAATAAAATTCTCTTTTTCAATGTTATCCTCCCCTTAATTATCAGCTACGATGCTACTTGTCAGCGTTATTTAGAGCTTTCTAATTCTCCATTCTTATACTGGTGATTTGCCACTGATGCAAAACCAAGGCAAAACCAAATAATATATGTAGCTTGGAAATTTAAAAGTATAAATGACTGTAGCAAACTTACAACTATTGCTGCCACAATAGGAAGAATACAACATACACGTAATGATTTTGGAATATTAACAAATTTCTTTAATACATAACAACAAGCTGAAATTAAACCCATTAAGTATAATATCAATCCTACAAGTCCCCATCCCATCCAAGTTTCAAGAATAAAATTATGAGCCGGACGCGGTGATGGCTTTTCCACAAGTATTTGTTTTCCAGTTGTCGCTTGCTTCACAGGAACTATTTCCTTATAGGCTACAGCAAATGTACCAGCTCCTAAAATAGGATTCTTTTTTATTGCAGTCCATGCCTTTGACCAGAATATCCCGCGGATTTTATCGCTAGCTTCAGCGGTTGCTTGACCATCTTCGTCTTCAGTATTTTCAGCTGGTGGTTGTTTTAATGCTGGAATTCTACTTACAATAGGAGAAAATGATCTGTATACATTACCACGCGATTTCATAAAGTTTACAGCCGCCGCAAGTATAGTAACCAAAACACAGGCTAACATAAATAACAAAATCTTCTTCCACGAACACCATTTAAGCCCGAACACTAAAAAAATAGATGCTACAAATACTGCTCCCATAACTACCCATCCGAGTCTTCCTCCGGAAAGAAATGCAAAAACCATACTTATTCCCATATTTACATATGCTATATGAGCAATCCATGAAGGTAATCTCTTTTCCTTACTTTCTTTTATTGCCCATACTGCAAAGGAAATAAACATTATAGAAACGTACATGTATATATTAATATTATCTAAGAACTTCAATTTTCGAATATCTGAAAATTTAAGACAATCAAATAATTCAGTTAAATTTAATGCAGAATAGATTACTAATATCCCACATAATAAGGAATTTATTTTTGGTTTATATTCGTCCATCAAGAAAAATATAATTGAACCGAGTATTAATGATCTTATCGGCCATGTTATCGCTGCAAAGGATAAATGTAACATAAAACGTGCTGCAAAGAGTATAACGAAATATATACCAAATGCAAACAATGCCCAAAATACCTTTTTTGAAAATTCGGGAAAAATATACTCATGTTTATACAATCCACGATAAATAAACATATTTAAAAACAATCCTATGGATATTATTTCTGATAATGCGATACTTACAGATAATTTATCCACTGGAAACAGTATCACAGTACAAATTATTAATAAACAGATAACTTCGACAATCCAAAAACGTTTGTGAAATAATAAAGTAAAATTCATTTTATGTTCTCCTTTGTTGCTTTATAATAATGTTTTCTATTCTACCTATAAATTCTTTTTTATTATACTTAGCTAAACATTCATAATAGTTTTTCTTAGCATATTTAATATAATTTTGGCTACACTTTTTTATAGCTTCACATATTGAATCTGGATCTTTTTTATTACAAATGACTCCGTTTTCATCATCCTTGAATATATCTATTATCCCACCTTGATTTGTAGTGATAATAGCTAAACCATTACCCATTGCTTCTAAAATTGAAATAGGTTGGCCCTCATTTGGATAATAAGTTGGCAGGCAAAAAACATGATTAGCTTTAAGTAAAGCCGACTTTTTATCACCTTTAACAAGTCCGTGATATGTGACGCTATCCCCAAGCTCTTTAATCATTGAATTAACTGTGTCAACTATTTCCGCCTCTATCCCACCAGCTAAGTTTAAGTGAAATTTATAATTTTCTTTTTTAAGTTTTATGCAAGCCTTTAATAAATCTAAAATACCTTTACTAAGCATTAAGTTACTTAGATATAATATTTGTAATTCTTCTATATTTTCATTATTACTTAATTTATTATTGAAATCTTTCTCGTTTAACATATATTCGTCCTGAACACCATTTTCACAAACAAAAACTTTGCTTTTATCTAGTATTCCATCAAACATTCTAGTTAATGAATTTCCAAGAACTATAATCCCCGTACTCTTATTAAAATAAGACGTTAAGGTTTCTTGTTTTTTTGCATCTACTGAATCATACATAATGCGGACAAATCCACCGTGAAAGTGAAGAAAACATTTAATTTTTTTATATTTAGCAATGTTTATAAATGGAGTATACTTTAAAAAACCCAAATAACTTTGTGCAGGTGTAACATACACTATATCAAATTTTTCAAATAATATTTTATAACAACCAATAGCTATAGGTCTAATACTGTTCAAAACTTTTTTTATGCTAAATTTACCTTGTGCCTTTAGGCTTGTAAAAGTTCTTTCTGCATTGCTATCTATAAATTCAACTTCATGACCATTTTCTTTTAAACCAGCTAGAAGCATTTGGTTAGATACAGACATACCTGTTATAGGGTCTGGAAATGGACCTATCATTAAAATTTTCATTTTTTTTTCCTGATTGTTCATTACTTCCTCCATATAAACTTGTTTATTACACTTGTATACCCTTGAATAATATTAACAACTTTAATCCCAACATTAATATCTGTATAATCATGTGCCTTAACAGTTTTTTCTCCTAATGATTTTTGTTTAGTTATTATTTCAATAGCTTGAGTTATACTATCTGAAGTTATTCCACCAAGTATTACTGAACCTTTGTCTATTGCTTCTGGTCTTTCAGTACTTGTTCTTATTGAAACTCCTGAAAATTCCATAATGTTAGTTTCTTCAGCAAGAGACCCACTGTCTGATAATACGCAAAATGAATCCTTTTGAAGTTTATTATAATCATAAAAACCAAATGGTTTTAATTGTCTTATATTTTTATGAAATTTAATTCCTTTTTCTTCAATCCTTTTCCAGCTTCTTGGATGAGTAGAATAGATAACTGGCATATCATAAGTTTCGGCTATAGTGTTTAATGCGTCTGTTATGCTTTTAAAGTTTTCTTCATTATCTATGTTTTCTTCTCTATGAGCACTAACCAATATATATTTATTTTTCTCCAGTCCTAATTTCTCTAATACATCACTTTCATCAATCTTATCCATATATCTATGGAAAACCTCTGGAAGTGGTGAACCAGTAACGAAAGTATATTCTTTTCTCATTCCCTCTGATAGTAAATATCTTCTAGCATGTTCTGTATATGCCATGTTAACATCACTTGTAACATCAACTATTCTTCTATTTATTTCCTCTGGTACATTTTGATCAAAACATCTGTTTCCTGCTTCCATATGAAATACAGGAATTTTTAATCTTTTAGCAGCAATAACACTTAGGCAACTGTTTGTATCACCCAGTATTACTAAGGCGTCTGGTTTTTCCGCAACTAATATTTTATAACTTTCGGATATTATATTACCCATAGTTTCACCAAGATCTTTTCCTACAACACCTAAGAAATAATTTGGCTTTCTAAGCTCTAGTTCTTTAAAAAAAACATCATTAAGTGTATAATCCCAATTTTGACCTGTATGTACAAGAATATGATCAAAATATAAGTCGCAAGCTTTTATAACTTCAGATAATCTTATTATCTCAGGTCTTGTTCCTAGTATTGTCATTACCTTCAATTTTTTCATAATTACTAAACCTCCAAGTAAAATGTATCTGGATTTTCAGGATCAAAGCATTCATTAACCCACATTATTGTTACTAAATCTTTCTCACCAATGTTAACTATAGAATGAGTATATCCTATAGGAATATCTACTACTTCAAATTTGTCACCATTAACTCTATATTCAATTATTTCATCTTTTCCTATCTTTCTAAACCTAATAACTGCTTCACCACTAACTACCATAAATTTTTCATTTTTAGTATTATGCCAATGGTTTCCTTTTGTTATTCCAGGTTTGGATACATTTACTGATACTTGCCCATTTTCAGCTGTTCTAATGAATTCAGTAAAAGATCCTCTATTATCACAGTTCATTTTTAAATCGTAAGAAAATTTATCTTCAGGTAAAAAACTTAAGTAAGTACTATAAAGTTTTTTAGTTAGTTCATCTCCCATATTAGGTATGCTTAAATCTGTTCTACCCGCTTTAAAACTTTTTATCTTTTCTGCTAAATCCCCTAATTTTATATTATGTACAATAGGTACATAACAATATTTGTCTTTACGGGTTTCTGCACCTTCTAGTGCTCTAATAAGTTCATTTATTACATCATCTATGTAACATAATGCTAAATCAGTATCAGGATTATTAACCTGTAATTGTAAACCATTAGCAACATTATAACAAAACGTAGCTACTACTGTATTATAATTAGGTCTGCTCCATTTACCAAATAAATTTGGGAATCTATAGACCAACACTTTTGCTCCAGTTACTTTAGAGTAAGCAAATAATAAATCTTCGCCTGCCTTTTTACTTTTACCATAAGGATTATCTTTTTCAGCCTGTATGGTTGATGCTATTAGTATAGGAGCTCTATTGTTATTTTTTTCCAAGAGATTAAGTAGCTGAGACGTAAATCCAAAATTACCTTCCATAAATTCATTTTCATCTTTTGGACGATTAACTCCAGCAAGATGAAAAACAAATTCACACTCTTTAGTATATTTTTCAAGAAGAGATTTATCAGTTTCTATATCAAATTCAAATATATCTGTATGCCCACTATTTTTCAATTGAGCTATAAGGTTTTTCCCTACAAATCCTTTTGCTCCCGTAACAAGTATCTTCATTTTTTTCCCTCACATTTCATCTGTTTTATATTTATTCAATTGCTCAGTAATAGTCAGTAATAGTCAGTAATAGTCAATATTACTGACTTCCCAAATTTATGAGTTTGTTTTTAATTCTTCTTGTACATAGTCAAGTTTAAGTAATTTTTCTTTAATCTGTTCAACATTTAGAATTCCAGTATTCTGAGAGTTATATTCTTCCTCTGTGGATAGTTTTATATCCCCTTCAACAAAATATTTATCGTAGTTAAGATCTCTTTTATCTGCTGGAACCCTGAAAAATCCCCCCAGGTCTTCTGCTACTACAAACTCCTCTTTGGTAAGAAGTGTTTCGTATAGCTTTTCTCCATGGCGAGTACCTATTATTTTGACTTCATTTTTCGAATTGAATAATTCACTCACTGCTTGTGCTAGATCTCGTATTGTCGATGAATCAGATTTTTGAACCATTATGTCACCTGCCTGAGCATTTTTAAATGCAAATATTACAAGTTCCACAGCCTCTTCTAGACTCATAAGGAACCTAGTCATATTAGGATCTGTTATAGTTAGATTTTCTCCATTTTTTATCTGTTCAATAAATAGTGGAATTACTGAACCTCTTGATGCCATAACATTTCCATATCTAGTACCACATATAAGTGTCTTATCCGGAGATACTGTTTTAGACTTAGCTACAAATACCTTTTCCATCATAGCTTTTGAAATACCCATAGCGTTTATTGGATATGCTGCTTTGTCAGTGGAAAGGCATATTACTTTTTTTACTCCACATTCAATTGCCGCTGTAAGTACATTATCTGTTCCTATTACGTTAGTTTTTACCGCTTCAAGAGGAAAAAATTCACATGACGGAACTTGTTTTAAAGCAGCTGCGTGAAATATATAATCTACCTTATACATAGCATTTTTTACACTTGATATATCCCTTACATCACCGATGTAAAATTTAATTTTATCATTTTTATATAGTTTTCTCATATCATCTTGTTTCTTTTCATCTCTTGAGAATATACGAATTTCTCCTATATCTGTTTCAAGAAATCTTTTAAGTATAGCGTTCCCAAAAGAACCTGTTCCTCCCGTAATTAGTAGTGTTTTATCTTTGAACATGTTGAATCTCCTCCAATAATAAATTACTTACAAAATAACTATCCATTTTATTTAACAGTTCTTGCTTATTAAAATTACTATCATAGTAATTTCTTGCGTTTAACCCAAGCTTTGTTAATTGCTCAGGCGCTTCATTAGATAACTCTATTATAAGCTGCGAGAGTTTATCTGCATCTCCAGCAGGGCCACAAAGGCCTGAATTTGATTCTTTGATTATTTTATCAGTCTCACCTTCGGCTGATGCAATAATTGGTATGCCACAAGCCATGTATGACTGTAGTTTTGCCGGAATAGTCATAGAGAATAGCGGACCGCCTGTTAAGCATAGAAAAGCAGCATCGCTGGCTGCCATGAATTCAGGAATTCGAGTTGCGAATTGTCTTGGAATAAAATTGAACATATCTTCCAAGTTACCGCTATTCACAATCTCAACTAATGCTTCTTTGTATCTTCCATCTCCAATAATATTAAACCTGATTTTTTTATTTATACACTTTTGTTTTAACAATGATGCAGCTTTGGGCAATATATCCAAGCCTTGAGCATTGCCAATATTGCCAGCAAAAGTTATATTAAAGGCACCATCATTTGGAATTTCACTAATGTTCATTTTCTCGAGTGGCTTATAAAAGTCTTCTGCATATTGTGGCCAATACTCTATCTTATCTATTGGAACACCACGATTTTGGATTGATTTCACAAAGCTATTTGATGTGGTGAAAATTTGTGTACAACCAGCATATATATAATCAACCATCTTTCCTATAGCACCAATAATCCTTTTGTCAGTTATTCCTGTAATTATTTCCACATTTTCAGGCCAAAGATCCTGAACATACAAGTAACATGGTATCTTTCTCTTTTTAGCATACCATACACCTGGTAAGGCTTGTGTCATGGGGGATACTTCAAATATAAATACATAGTCAGCTTTAATTTTGGTGAACAACTTCCAAAAGAATCCCGATATAACAAAGGACAAATAGTTTAAACCAAGCATTATAGAATTCTTCCCTCTAGGTACTAGCGGTATCCTTATTATCTCAATGCCCTTATATTCTTCTTTAGTCTTCTTAAACAGTCCATACCCTTTGTAATACTCACCTTGGGGATAATTAGGTATTCCAGTTATAACTGTTACTTTATATCCTCGTTTCACCCATTCGCTGCAAATATCGTTTATACGAAATTGTTCAGGATAAAAATATTGCGCTATAACCAAAATATGTTTTTTCAATTCATTATCCCCCTCTCTTAGTTACTTTTCTGTTGCCTCAATGGATTGTTTCAGATCCCTAATTCTATAATTTTCTCTATACTCAGAGATACTCTGCTCATAAACCAAATTGCCAAATACCTTACTAAATATTGCAACCTTTAAACCCACAAGACGTAATAGTGGATTAAATCCTTTAGTTAGTGTAATTCTCTTGCCGTGAGCCTTTGCAATAAGTTCCACCATCTCTGAAGTCTTAACGTATTCGCTATTTTGCGGGAAGAATATTCCACTCTCTTCATTTTCAATCATGAGTCTAATAAACTCACATAAATTATCTATGTGAAGCATACTTCGCTGATTATCAATATCAGGAAATACAGGCAGTCTTTGAGCGAGCTTCGCTAATTTAGGATAATTCCCTTTAGACCCTTTCCCATAAATCATAGGCGGTCTAAGAATAACAATTTTAAAATCATCACTCTGCAAAAGTTTTAAATTTTCTTCTGCTTGAAGCTTACTGTTTCCATAAAAATTACTGGGATTTGGAGCAGTGTTTTTATCTATTATTTTTTTCCCATTTACACTGCTGCTATCACCATAAACTATTACGCTACTCATAAAAATGAACTGCTTTACACCAGCCTCTTTTGCTTTCTTAGCAGTCTCTACGGGAAGATCACGATTGACTTTATTGTATAGTGATTCCATGGATGGATCTGCTGAAACATGCGCTATCCCAGCAACGTGAAAGATTACATCATACTGCGAAAAATCTTCTTCTTTCCATGAATTTTCTATCATGTCCACTGTGTCTATAGAATATTTATTAGAATATTTTTCTAGCCATTTCTCAAGAGATGTACCTATATAGCTATTAGCTCCTGTTATAAGTATTTTTTTCATCTTAATATCATCTCCTTCTTAACAGATACCTCTTTATGTCTTAACCTACTTCGTAAAATTTATGCTGGATAATCTTTAGACCTACGCGTTTTGAGTCCATTATCGTCAATACTTTTCAGCCCATCATCGTTTATTCCCTCTGCACTTATAACTTTAAATACTGTTCTAAATAATATTTTTACATCAAGTGACAATGATTTATTATTTAAATAATATACGTCATGCACTGTTTTTTTATAATCATCATTATTATCTCGTCCATTAATTTGAGCCCATCCAGTAACTCCCGGTAGTAATACATGAACTTTTGCTTTTGTTCTCATTTCCTTAAGTTCATATTGATTGTATAAAGCAGGTCTTGGTCCCACAAAAGTCATATCCCCTTTAAGTATATTGATTAATTGTGGAAGTTCGTCTAGACTAGATTTTCTTAAGAAGTTTCCAATTAAAGTTAGATATTTTTCTGAATTTTCAAGTTTATCCGTTGATACATCAGGAGTTCCAATTTTCATTGTCCTAAACTTATAGAATTTAAACAATTCATTATTTCTACCTATTCTCATTTGTGTAAAAAATACTGGTCCTTTTGAAGTTAACTTTGTCATTATCCCTATAATCAAAAATACTGGTGATAGTAACACTATCATAAGTAAACTAATCGTACTGTTCAAAAATCTATCCATAATATCCTCCTGTTTTTTTCATTTATTTTTTTAAAATAAGGTCAATATATGCTAAGTCTATTAGTACTTCATCACTTAGATTAATTTTGGCTTGTCCAATTCTCCTAAAGCCTTCAAATTATCTTTTTTTTATAATTCCATTGATTTGTTGTAGCCAACAGGTATAGTGATTGTACCTAATTTCTTTATCGCCAATAGAAAATTTATTTAAACTTATACCTATTATAACAAGTTTCAACATAATATGTGATAATATTTTGTTAATTTTTCAAATTACAAGTTTTTTAGTTCATGTATTTAATCTAACTCATTTTTACACAATAAGTCAAGTCAGACTTATTGTTAATACAGTAATATAATGGTGCATAAAAAAATCAGAAGTTATAAACTCCTGATTTTTTATGTATTATATTAAACTCCTGTATATGATTTTTGTTTGCCTTCTCTCTTAAGGATTAACAGCACGTTAATCTCTCTCCCTAGTAATATGATTTGTAACCTATGATGAAATTAGATCAGTAAATGAAAGAAATAAGGTTTCTCTTATATCAATATCCTTCTTTGCCTCAACTAGCATGTCAACTAGATTTCTTATATCAATAATCTGCTCTGGATCGAGTCCTACAGCACTTAGTTTAGCTATGCCTTCGTCTGCTGGTATGAATCCAAATTCTAAAAACTTATCCATTTACCTGCAATTTTGCTATTTGATATGAGGCTGTAGTGTTTTCTATTCCCCTTACTACTTTTCCAACACCTACAGTTATAAGGGTTTTCTCTCCAAACAAATTTTCGAAATTCTGTTTTATTTCCTTGATAACACTAAATAATAATCCATTAAACTGCTCTGTTCTAGACGAGAGAAAAATGATTAGTTGACCATTTTGCGAAAATCCAAAGACATATTTTATGTCACTTCCATCTAGACATTTTTCAACTATGTCAGACAATTTGTCTCTGTGATAATTATCTACCTTCAATTTATAGCCATTCAGTTTAAGCTGATTAAATTTATAAATCACTGAGGTGTAAATATCATTAATATTTAATCCGATTAAATCAAGATCATATTTACTTCGTATATCCTTCAAATCAGGCTTACAGTTCATAAGTTCCAAAGCAAGATGATCATAATATAAATTTATTTATAGCTGTAGCAACTCCGTCATTATCATTAGTATCCGTTATATAATTTGATTTTTGTTTTACTCTATCTATAGCATTTCCCATTGCTATTCCCATGCCTGCAAATTCTATCATTGATATGTCATTTTCACTATCCCCTATAGCAATTACCTCATCTTTTTTTATATTATAATACTCCGCAAGTATTTCAACTGCTCTGCCTTTGGAGACTCCTTTGCTAGTTATTTCAATATTGTGTTTTGAGGAACTCACAATTTCAATTCCACTTATTTTCTGGATTTCGGTTCTAACCCTTTTAAGCCTCTCCTGATCTTTGTGCATAACCTCACACTTGATTATATTATTTTTTTCAAGCTTAAACACCTTATCCCACTGCTTCATTGTTTTTATGTATTTAATTTTAGTACTTCTACTCATTGCACCCCTTAATTTTATATATTCTACAAATAATTTCATAATAAGGTTTCCGCAATAGGCCTTTTCTGGTGTATAAAAGTTTGGATACACCTTGTGTTTAACAAATATATTCAATAATTCTACATATAATTTTTCTTCTAAAATGCTTTTATAAATGGCCACACTATTATTTTTTTCTTTTATAAATGCCCCATTTGATGCAATAACTGGAGCTTTCACTCCAATGAGATTTGAGAAATACTCAGCATCGGAGTACATCCTTCCTGTACTGATAACAATTTTTACGCCTTTATTATTCGCCTTTGCTAATGCTTCTTTTGAGGCGTTACTGACTTTGTGTTTGCTATTTAAAAGGGTTCCATCCATATCAATGCAAACTAATTTATATCCCGTAAATATCACCTCTTAAGTTTTATTAAGGAAAGAAAATGCGTATAAACCCACACTTTCTTTCCTTAATATATATTTTTATTATTCTAGACTTTCTCCATTTGTGGCTATAACATTTTTATACCAATCGAAACTTTTCTTTCTAGATCTTTTTAAAGTCCCCATTCCTTCATTATCCTTATCTACATATATAAAGCCATATCTTTTCTTCATTTCTCCTGTACCTGCACTAATTAAGTCAATGCATCCCCAAGGTGTGTAGCCAATTAACTCAACGCCATCATATATTGCTTCCTTCATAGCTTTAATATGTTGTCTCAGGTAATCGATTCTGTAATCATCATTAATTATACCATCTTTTTCAACAGTGTCCACTGCACCTAATCCATTTTCTACTATAAATAATGGCTTTTGATAACGATCATACAACTCATTCATTGTTATTCTGAGTCCCATAGGATCTATTTGCCAGCCCCATTCACTTGCTTTTAAATAGGGGTTTTTTAAAGTAGCAAATACATTCCCGCCGGTGATCTGCCTATTTATTTCTTCATCTGTACTAGTACATCTACTCGCATAATAAGAGAATGCAACATAATCTACAGTATATTCTTTTAATAATTCAAGATCACCCTCTAATATTTCTAATGAAATATTATGTTCTTCAAAGAAACGTTTAGAATATGCAGGATACTCTCCACGTGATTGAACATCAATAAAGAAATACTGCTCTCTATTTTTAGAGATGGAATTCATTACATCATTTGGGTTACAACTATAAGGATAAACATTCCCAGCTGCTAGCATACATCCAACTTTATTTTCCGGATCAATTTCATGTGCTATTTTAGTTGCAATACTACTAGCTACTAATTCATGATGAGCAGCTTGATATTTAACTTGTTCTCTATTTTCATTATCTTCAAAGGATAAACCACCTCCAATAAAAGGTAAATGTAAAATCATATTAATTTCATTAAATGTTATCCAATATTTAACTTTACCTTTATATCTTGTGAATAAAGTAGTTACATACCTTGTATAAAACTCAATTAATTTTCTGTTTTTCCATCCACCATATTTCTTTGTTAGTTCCAGTGGCGTATCAAAGTGGTTTATGGTTATAACAGGTTCAATTCCATTACTAATTAACTCATTAATTACATTATCATAGAACTTTAATCCTAATTCATTTGGTTGCTGCTCATCACCATTTGGGAATATTCTTGACCACTGTATTGACGTCCGCAAACACTTAAAGCCCATTTCCTTAAATAACTTTATATCTTCTTTATATCTATGATAAAAATCAATAGATTCATGTGATGGATAAAAGTCATACTCTGTTTCAAGTGCATTTTTTATATCTACCATCGCTTCAAATCTAATGCTTCCTGCTGGTAAAATATCAACCGGAGATAACCCTTTCCCATCTTCTAAATAGGCTCCCTCACATTGGTTAGCAGCAACTGCTCCTCCCCATAAAAAACCTTTAGGAAAATTATTTATCATAATTTTTCACCATTTGTTTCTATAACTTTTTTATACCAGTCAAAGCTCTTCTTAGGACTACGGCTAAGGTCTCCGTTACCGTCATTATCCTTGTCTACATATATAAATCCATAACGCTTTTTCATTTCACCAGTAGATGCACTTACTAAATCAATACATCCCCACATAGTATATCCCATAAGTTCTACACCATCTTTAACTGCTTCTTCCATTTGAATTATGTGATCTCTTAGGTAATCTATACGATAACCATCATTTATTGATCCATCTTCTTCAACCGTGTCTACTGCACCTAATCCATTTTCAACTACCATAAGTGGGATTTGATATCTGTCGTAAAGGTTATTTAATGACCATCTTAAGCCCTTAGGGTCAATTTGCCATCCCCAGTCAGAAGCTTTTAAATATGGATTTTTAACTCCGCCTATTAGGTTTCCACCAACCTCTTCTACAGTTGGGTCAGCACTTACTACTAGAGACATATAATAACTGAAGGAATAGAAGTCTACACAACCTTCTTTTAATATCTTCTCATCTCCTTCTTCCATTACAATATCAATACCCTTTTCCTCAAAATAACGTGCTGCAAAGCTTGGGTAGTATCCTCTTACCTGAACATCTCCGCATAACATATTGCTAATTTGATCTTTCTTTTGTGCAAGTAATATGTCATCTGGATTACATGTATTTGGATAAGTACACATATACGCAATCATACATCCTATTTTGAAATTCGGATTTATTTTATGACCTAGTTTAACTGCTTTTGCACTAGCTATAAACTGATGATGCAAAGCTTGGAATCTTATTTGATCTGAATTTTCTTTTTCATCTATTATTATTCCACCGCCCATGAAAGCTCCAAAAGATATTGATAAAATATTAATTTCGTTAAAAGTTAACCAATATTTCACTTTATCTTTATATCTTTTAAATATTACTTCGCAGTATCTTACGTAACAATCAACAACTTCTCTTGATGCCCACCCATTATACTTCTCAGTTAATCCAAAAGGTGTTTCATAGTGAGAAATAGTTACTAGTGGTTCAATATTGTTTTTTCTTAATTCATCAAATACATCATCATAGAATTTTAGACCTTCTTCATTTGGTTCTAACTCATAACCCTTAGGGAATATTCTTGACCAAGCAATTGACAAACGGAAAGTCTTAAAGCCCATTTCTCCAAACATTTTTATATCTTCTTTATAATGACCATAGAAATCAATGGCTTCATGGCTTGGATAATGTGCTTCTTCTTCTAATATAGGTGTGATGCGTCTAGGGGTTGTGTGAGTTCCCCCTGTCATCATATCTGCACTACTTGCTCCCTTACCACCCTTGTTCCATCCACCTTCAAATTGGTTTGCAGCAGTTGCTCCTCCCCATAAAAATCCATCTTGCATTTTCATTATTAGTCCTCCTCAATTCTTATTTTATAACTATAACCATTACTAAATCATTACTATCATTAAATCTTCCTTGTAATCAATAGTTTTTTTATCTGTTTCAACAACATCTAAGTAACTATCAGAATTAGTAACTACAACAGGTGTTGTTAGAGAATATCCTTCTGCCTTTATAGCCTTAATATCAAATTCTAAAAGTAATTGTCCTGCTTTTATACGGTCCCCTTGTTTTACTTTAGGACTGAAATATTTACCTTCTAGCTTAACTGTATCCATACCAATATGAATTAGTATCTCAACACCGTTATCACTTGTAATTGCTAGTGCATGACCTGTTGGGAAGAATGCTGTTATAATTCCATCTACTGGAGCAATAATCTTACCTTCTATTGGTTCAATTGCAACACCCTTACCTAATGCCCCTTTTGAAAAAGCTTCATCCTTTACTTCGGATAAGCGTATAACTTCACCTTTTAATGGACTACCTAATACTTCTTGCTTTACGAGCATATTTCCTTCTTTATTATCTTCTTTAGTTTCTTCATCCTTAAATCCACTAAAGAACATAATTAAAAACCCTACTACAAAACTTACAAACATGGCGATAAGACAACCATAAAATGAACTATCCATTCCTTTTGGATTAAGATAACTTGGAATTCCGAAAATACCCAAACCACCAAACATAAATAATTTACTTTCCATAAGTCCTAAAACAGCACCACCTACTGCGCCTCCTATACAACTTATAATAAATGGTTTTTTACGTGGTAATGTAATACCATAAATAGCTGGTTCTGTAACACCAAATAATCCTGAAATAAACGCTGGAATACATAGTGATTTTAATTTACTATTCTTTGTTTTAATTAAAATAGCTAACACTACACCTGTTTGAGCAAAAGAAGCTCCAAACACAAGTGCAATAATTGGATCCAAATGAAGTACTGCTAAATTGTTGATCATTATAGGCACTAATCCCCAGTGTAATCCAAATATAACAAATACTTGCCAGAACCCACCGAGTAGTAGCCCTGCAACAACTGGACTTAAGCTATAAATAGAAAGGGTTCCTGCTCCAAGCAATTGTCCTGCCCAAGTTGCTATTGGTCCTATTACAATTAATGTTAATGGAACAATGATTAGCAATGTGCAAAATGGAACTAAGAAAGTTTTTACTACAGCTGGTATTACCTTTTTAAAGAACTTTTCAATTTTAACGCCTACGTAGGTAGCTAAAATAATAGGAATAACACTTGATGAATAAGTCATCAATATTACTGGAATCCCTAAGAAAGTTACATGAACAGGTGATGCAATTATGCTACCTGCAAATAAAGTATATAAGGGCTCACCTACTGTTAACCCAGCTAAGCTTGGGTAAACAAGGCATGCTCCTATAGCCATACCCAAAAACTCGCTACCTTTAAATTTCTTTGATGCTGTATATCCAAGGAAAATAGGGAAGAAATAAAACAAACAATCTCCTATAGCAGATAAAATAGCATAAGTTCCAGATTTGTCACTGAGCAATTTTAATGATACAAATAATGCAATAAAACCTTTAATCATACCTGTTGCACATAATACACCCAAAGTTGGTGTAAATACACCTGAAATAGTATCAATAAATTTATTAAATAAACTTACTTTTTCATCTGATTCCTCTGAGGCTGCTGCAGCAAAACCGCCTATAATATTAACCTCCTCATACACATCAGCTACATGATTTCCAATAACTACTTGATACTGTCCTCCACTCTCAATAACAGTTACAACCCCATCCATATTTTTTAAAACTTCTGTATTTGCTTTGCTTTTATCTTTTAATCTGAAACGTAAACGTGTAATACAGTGAGCTAGACTATTAACATTCTCTTTCCCACCAACGTTTTTTATTATTTCATTTGCTAATTTTTCATATTTCAAAATAATACATCCCCTTTTTTTATAAATTTATATAATAAAAGCGAGACCCAGTAGATAGTATAATTTTTCATACTATCTACCATGGTCTCGCCTGCTTTACCAGTAACAATCCAAAAATTTATTTAATTCGTATTTGAGTAACACGTTGAATGTGAATAGTTATATATAACTGCTCCTCATGTGATAATTCTTTTTCTAAATATTTTTCTACCTTTAGCATACACTCATAGGCCTTTTTATATTTTTTTTTGACTTGTATAAATAAGAAATCATCTTCTGTTTCTATTTTTTCTGTATTTTCTTTTTTATTTAATCGTTGAAAAAAGAATCTTAAATGTGTAACAAACCTTTCATAATTAATGGAATTTTCATCAAGTGTAATATTATATGTGTATTTAACAACATTTAAGATGTCTTGTATCTTTTTTGTTTGATTAACTGCATCTTCTACTTTATTTAATGAGCTATTAGCTTGTGCATTTATTAAATGAAGAGCTATATTTCCAGCCTCATCCTCTGGTAGCTTTTTATCTGTTTGGTTTTCTATAAACTCTAGTGCTTTTAATCCAATTTTAAATTCTTTCGGATAAAACTTTTTAATTTCCCAAATTAATGCATTTGAACAACTAAAACCTTCATCAAATACTTTTAATGCATTGTTAATATGATCAGTGAGGGTAACATATAGATAGTCATTTAATTCAACACCTAAAATGTTTTTTGCATACTCAATTATGTCATAACATAGTGAGACGTGTTCGGTAGGAATATCCTCTAATAATAATTTGAATTTTTCTGAAGCATCTTTTTGTTTAAGAATAAAGGTTTTCTCTATTAAATACTCATCTACTTTCTCCCCTACATTCTTTTTAAATGCAATTCCACATCCCATAACAACATATTCATGTTTATCTGATTCTTTTACCACTATGGCATTGTTATTAAAAATCTTCTTTATTATCATTCCTATACCCCCACCCCCCCATGATATTAAACTAATTTAAAACATAAAAAACCCAACTAATCAAAAGAAACAAATAATGCCTCTCTCCACTAATTAAGGTCTCGCCTGATCTAGTCAGTAACAATCCTAATATTCAAATGTAATCGTTTGTCCATATATTCATAATAACTTCACATGTATTAAATGTCAATGTTTTTTTATTGAATATTCATTTAATTTAAAAATAATATCTACTGTAGCCTTTTCAAAAGCAAGATGATATTTATATGGCTTTGTTAACCTGCTCCCCCTAGGTCGCTGTATATTTTTTTTCCATATGCAAACACTAATCACATAAAAATAAACTTTAACCTAGCTAATAGTAATAATATATTTATCATTTTAATAGAATATACTAACTATCAAATGAGGTGTTTAAACTGATATTTTTTATACGTAACCATACACTTGAAAATATAAAATTTAAATTTTTAATCCTATACTTGCTAAATGTAACTGATATATTATTTACTGTATTCCTTTTGTCTACGGGCTTATTCCTAGAGACCAATTTTTTAATGGCCAAAGCCGTACAAAGTTTATCTACTAGTTTTATATTGAAAGTTGTACTACCAGCAGTGCTATTATTCTGTCTATACATTAGAATGAAAAAGGCAAATGAAACTCAATTAAAGCAGTCCAACATTATTATTAATGTTGTTACTATAGCTTATTCGGTAATCAATCTTTGGCATTTAGTATGTTTTTTGCTATTAGGCATATCTTTACTAAGTTAGTAATTATCCTTATATGCCTTTGGTCAAGATAACAATTCCTATCCCCGCACTTATGGAATATAGGCTACTTTACCTCTTAAATGTGCAGATTTCGTGTGTTATACCCTTGGAAGAGTTTGTTACAATATGTTATAATATTAGAAATACATTAAATAAATTCAATAAATATTATAACAAAAGTTATAGGAGGTAAGTGAATGGAAAAATCAAAGGTATACTTTACAAACTTAAGAACAAAGCCGGGATGTAATCTATTAGATAAGCTTCAAAAACTTGTAGTAGAGGCTGGTATAAAAAATATTGATTTCAAGGATAAATTTGTAGCTGTAAAAATTCATTTTGGAGAGCCAGGAAATCTTTCTTACATACGACCAAACTATGCTGCAAGTATTGTCAAACTTATTAAAGAACTTGGTGGTAAGCCTTTCCTTACTGATTCTAACACCTTATATTCTGGAAGAAGACATAATGCTATAGACCATATTGAAGCTGCTATGGAAAATGGTTTTAATCCTATTTCTGTTGGTTGTAACTTAATTATTGCAGATGGATTAAAGGGTGGGGATTATAGAGAAATTCCCATCAATCAAAAGCATTGCAAAACTGCTAAAATAGGTTCAGCCATTGCTGATTCAGATATAGTTATTTCTATGACTCACTTTAAAGGTCATGAAATGACGGGCTTTGGTGGAACATTAAAGAATTTAGGTATGGGCTCAGGTTCTGTTGGCGGCAAGCTTGAAATGCATTCTGCCTCTAAGCCTTTTATGAAAAAAAAGAACTGTGTAAGTTGTGGAATGTGCATTAAGAATTGTCTACATGAAGCAATTTCCTTTGATGAAAATAAAAAAGCAACCATAGATTATGATAAATGCATTGGCTGTGGCCAATGTGTTGCAGTATGTCGTTTTAACTCAGCAACAATAAAGTGGAATGAATCTGCTGATAGTGCTAATGAAAAAATTGCAGAATACACATATGCTGTTATTAAAGACAAACCAAATTTTCATATTAGCTTCATTATGAATGTTTCCCCTAATTGTGATTGTTCACCAGAAAACGATGTGGCAATTGTTCCAGATATAGGTATGGCTGCTTCCTTTGATCCAGTAGCCTTAGATCAAGCCTGCGTTGATATGGTTAACAATGCAACTGCTTTAAATTCAACAGAGCTTTCTGATAGACATTATCAAGAAGGCCAAGATAAATTTTCTCATATACATCCTGATACAAATTGGAAGGTTGGTCTAGACCACGCAAAAGCTATTGGCGTTGGCACTGACGAATATGAGCTAGTAATAATTAAATAATAAAAGTGTTTGGAACTAAATAATTATAATTTATTGCTATGTTAGACTATATTGAGGATTATTGTATATAAAATTGGCTTGTCATAAATAGACAAGCCAATTTTGTTTACAAATCATTTATTTGTTATGGGTATAACCGTTGACCATGCTAGTTCCTTGCTATATTTTTTCTCATTGTATACACATACTAATACTCCAATAGCAATTGTTCTAATTAGATATTTTAGGTTGCCTTTTTTCATATATAATCCCCAATATTAATAATTCACTATAGTTCCTAAGATGTAATAACTATATATATATATGCATTATCGGAAATCAATATAAGATAGTATCTGCAAATTACTCTTCCTTTTCAAGAATAACCAAAGCATAACTGGTCAAACTATCAGTGCCACTCAATTGACACAAAAGGGTAACTGACCAACCATCATTAAGTAACTTATTTAGTTCTTCCGTATTATCTTTCCTGCCACTTCTTTCAACTATAAAAGACATCTGCTTTTTTTTGATTTGAATCACCTCCTAATTTATTTATATCTATGTCTATGCTAAATCTTTACTTGAGTTTATGTTTTTTAGCAGATGTAGGTAAACTTCTCGCAAGCCTGCCAAAACGGTATCCCTATGGGACTTCTGAAAATATTATATTTTTTCTTAGATTATGCTAACAAAAGTATATATTACGTAGAATGCATTTGAATAAGCCTTAAAATAATGTCAGAATAGTAAGTATGAAATTTTTCCGGAGTGACTTGCAATAAGAAGCGATAAAACTATTGAAATTCCATTTAGAAATTCTTCTTTTGCGGATATAAAATTCTCGTAAGCCTGACAGGAAGTCAGGCTAGCGAACCTGAGCCAGGACGGCGAATGTGAGCAGTAGAGTATTTTCTATTCGCAAAAGATTAGAATTTCTTAATGAAATTTCCAGTTTAGAGCTCGTTTGCAAGGCAAGCAGGAGAAATTTCATACTTTTTAGATTAATACCTTTATACTTTGAATTTCTCAATCTCTTCATTTAGCCCCTCTGCCATAGCATTTAGCTCTTGAGCTGTAGCAGAAAGCTGGGTAACAGCCTCTGATTGTTTTGTAACTGCTGAAGATATTTCTTCTGTAGAAGCTGAAACTTCTTTTGATACAGTTGCTAATTTTTCAGCCCTACTTTTAATAAGTTCCTTTTCTTCCACTGAACTATTAAGCTCCTTATAAGCATCATTAATCTGAGGCATTGTTCTATTAACTTCATTCTGAATAGTCTTGAATGATTCCACAGTACCTTCAATAATTCTCATTTGATTACCAAGCTTACCAGATAAAACTGTTGTTAGCTCTGAAACCTCTTCAGTTCCATTGCCTACTAATTGGATAAGCTCATTTATATTCATTGATGATTCTAATACCTGTTTTGAAAGTTTCCTTATTTCCTCAGCAACTACAGCAAATCCCCTACCAGCTTCACCGGCTCTTGCAGCTTCAATTGCAGCATTTAATGCTAAAAGATTAGTTTGCTCAGCCACATTATTTATTACACTTGTTATTTCTCCTATTTTACCCACGTTAATGTTAAGATACTTAATACCTTCTTCAGTATGTTCAAAAGAATCTTTTACATCATGAATTGATTTAACTAAATCTTTAAGATTAACTGCTCCATTATCAGCACTCTGTTTAATTTCTACACCACTCTCAGACAGTAACCTTACTTTGTTTTGAATATCATCTAGTCTTTGACCAAATCTGTCTATCACTACTGCAATTTCACTTATATTTGTGGTCTGCTCGCCCATGCCCTTAAATACACCATCTATAGCCTCTGATACTTCTTCGCTTGAAGCCGCAGCCTCTTGCCCTGAAGCTGTTAAGCAATAAGATATTTTATTAAGACCAGACACAGTATCTTTTATATGTGAAATTGTATTCTTCAAAATATACAGACTGCTATTAAGCCCCTCTGTAAGTTTTTTTATTTCATCTTTACTTTTACTTTCAAAAATAACTGTTAAATCTCCCTTTGAAAAGTCTTCAAGTTTATCTACAATTTTAGTTAATGGCAATGATATATTTTTAGAGATAATTAATCCGAGCACAAGTGCTATTAACTGCATACCTAGAGAAACTAATAGTGTGAAAATAATGCTCTTTAGTATTACACTATACATATTTTTAAGAGATATCCCAATATTAATGGTACCTACCAGTTTAGAGTCCTCATAAAAAGGTGCTGATACATTGTATACCTTTTGACCGTCTGGAGCCTTAAATATAAAGCCTGCAGTCTTTTCTTCCTTTACCACGGAGTTAACATCCCCCTGAGTAGTTGAGGAAGATACCGTATCTGAGCCTGCACTAGGTTTTTGCACAGCTCCTGTACTCTCTTCTTTCTTCACAATGGCTGTTTCCGCATCATCACTGCTAACAATCATCTTCATATTTGTGTCAACTAGAGACACATAAGAAATGTTGCCTTTGCCCTCTTTTTTAACATCTTTAATTATGGCTATTATCTCCGCTTTTTCAACTAACTTATATCGCTTTATTTCTCTACTAACTGTTCCCACTAAGGTTGTCCCATCATACTCCATCTGACTTATTACCGCTCTTTGAACAGCAAAATAGGATATTATTACAAAAGTTATGGTACAAAGTGATGTCAAAAATATTATAGTTGCAAGTATTTTTTTCTTCTGAGAATTAAACATTTCCTCCCCCTTTTTTAAAGTATAAGTACCCCAATCCTTTACTTTATACCTTCTTTTAAAAATTTCATTATGTACACCACTATCATTATAACCCAAATTATTATAATTCTACATAATATTTTAAATTCCTTTAATAGATTTACTATTTAGTAAAAAAATGCTATAGCCTTAAAGTTGTAAATAGTATTGATAATACTATCCTAAAATTATAGAAAAAAGTAGAAAGTGAATAGATTATCACTTTCTACTTTTATGTATTTATAAAAATTTAATAATAATACTTCTGAAAATATTTTATTTTTTCTTAGATTATGCTAACAAAAGTATATATTGCGTAGAATGCATTTGAATAAGCCTTAGTAATTCAAAATTGATTTTATTTACAGATGCGTATAGAAAAATATATGTTTGAGCGTTAGCGAGTTTATGTTTTTTAGCAGCTGTAGATAAAATCAATTTTAGAATTACTTAGCGATAATGAAAGCATTCCAGCAATATATACTTTTCGTTATAGCATAATGTAAGAAAAAACTTTTAATATTCAACCTTCCTTAAAGATAGCCCTTTTGTTTTAGCCATTAAGCTATATTTTATCTCTGTTTCTTCATTTAACAACGTTTCTATATCCTCAAGCTTAAGCTTCCCTTCACTTATATCAAGAAGGCTTGCTATAATAATCCTTACCATATTCCATAAGAAGTCATCTCCATTAATTTCTATTTCTATCATACCATTTTTCTCTGCTATATTTATATAATTAATAGTTCTAATAGTAGATTTAGCATTTTCTGTTAAAGTAGAAAACCCCTTAAAATCATGAGTTCCAACTAAAGATTCTGCCGCAATTCTCATTTCTTCTAAATTCAATTTCTCCTCACTGTGATAAACATATTTTCTATTAAATACATTTCTTAATTCATTATTATTTATTTTATACACATAAGTAATTGATTTTATGTTAAATGCCACATGAAATCTTTCACTTGCTTCCACCATAGATTTCACTACTATATCATCTGGTAAAAATTCATATAGATAGTCTAACATTGCATCAATGCTTAAATCACAATCAGTATGAAAGTTTGCCATATAATTTTCAGCATGCACCCCTACATCCGTTCTTTCACAACCTGAAACTTCAATAGTTTCTCCTGCCATCTTAGATAATACACTCTGAATCTTACCCTGTACCGTTAAATCATTATCCTCTTGTTTTTGCCATCCTTTATATCTACTTCCATCATATTCCAATATAATTTTTAAATTTCTCATTTATATCCGCCTTTAACTTATTTGATTATTCATGGTTTAAGCTTACCCCATGAACACTTTAATTATAACTTTTCTATTAAAATAAAGCTATTACATTTTTAGAAGGCGGTGATACGAGTTAGACATCATTTAAAATAACTAATCAGTATATTAGTTATTTTAAATGATGTCTAATTATAAAAATTAACCTTTAGTAGCACCAGAGGATAGCCCGGGTCTTTGACAGTTGTGTGGTATAAAAATCATTATTAGCCATGATATGGCTTATTTTTTTGTCTAATTTTTCATTTTGTTGTTGCGTGATGTTACGTGATGTATTATAATGTAAAGTAATGGAGG